>Ga0316201_10001519_pt1 | contig 15739 bp, 10 predicted proteins | sample CS6wburrow_MG_FD_204516 | JGI IMG/M metagenome (GOLD analysis project Ga0316201, IMG submission 204516) | Coastal sediment microbial communities from Delaware Bay, Delaware, United States - CS-6 worm burrow | ecosystem: Environmental > Aquatic > Marine > Coastal > Sediment | place: USA... | reverse complement strand
CCGGGACAACGGGCATGTAACAGACCAGCCCGGCCTGGCAGAAAGCACCGCCTTTGAGGAAATGCTGAGAACAGGTCAATACCGGGATGCCATGCAGGTGTTCAGCGTGCAGAATAGCCAGCTGATCCGGGAACAGTACCGGACGGCGCTGATTCAGTACCTCAACACCCTGCTGCGGCTCAAAGACTATCCCAACGCCGATACTATACTGAGCGCCTACCTGAGCGTGGAATATCGTGATGTCGACGTATTATTACTGCGCGCCAGGCTGTACAGTTTGCAGGGCCGCTACAGGCAGGCCATTGAAGCCCTGTACGAAGCAAAATCTTATGAATATCGAACGTCGCAATTAACGCTGATAACAGAGCGGATAAGATCAGCGGTCGCCGATTATGACCGGCAACTGCAAGATACCGAAGCGTTGCAGACTCGGCTGGCGCTGTATGAATACCTGGTTCAGGTGGAGCCGGACTACTCGCCCTATTTCATTGCGCTGGCACGGACACAGCTTGATCAGAACAGACTTGATGAAGCGCGGCAATCGTTGTTTCTTGTCCAGTCAGATCCCCTTGTATCGGATGAGGCGCAGCGACTCATCAGTCAGATAGAGAACACTGTCACCTTCTCGCAGCCAGACCCGATCTCGATACCATTAATACGTCAGGGTGAACACTTTCTGATAGATGCCCGGATCAACGACAGCATAACGGTGCGCTTGTTAATTGATACCGGTGCATCAATGACCGTATTACGAAGCGATATTTTACCTGCCGCCGGCATATTCATAACCGACACACCATCGTTACAGCTGTTCAGCACTGCCAATGGCCTGGTCGAAGGCTCGGTGTATAAGCTCGATAACTTATCCATTGGCGATCAGAATGTCTCGAATATAGAAGTTGCAGCACTGGATCTGGCCAGCCTGCACTCAGCCGATGGCTTGCTGGGCATGAATTATCTCAAGCACTTCAAGTTTTTTATCGACCAGAACAAACCGGAACTCAGGCTTTCCGGCTTTACCGGGCGGCATTAAAGCGGCAATAAAACAGCGCTTGCAGCAGCGCCATCCTTCGGCGCGCGATATCGCGGCCCCGGTAGAAATGCGGGCTGATTGCCAGGTCAATAATCCGGCAGCGGATAACGTTCCATCAGGTATCCCAGGCAATCCTGGCGGATCACCCGCTCATCCAGCGTGAACATCGATGGCATCAGTGCCCGTATGGTGCGCAACATATCGCCCTCCACACGGAAGAATCTGTCGGCTACCTGACGCCCCCGCTCGTCAACGGCTTCAAGCGGTAATCCGTCCACACCATCGAGCTGGGCCAGCGTCGTGCCGACCGGTAACTCGCGGAAATTCAGGTGGTCCAGATCATCAATAAAACAGATATCCACCGGCTGCTCGCCGAAGCCGAAACTGTAGGCACCCGGCACCCGCACTGTCGCAACTGTATGGAAAAGATCCACGTCGTGCGCAGCCACAGGATGATCCGGAATCTGACTCAGATGCAGGCAGGCCTCAAGGAACTCCTGTGCATGCACCTCACCGGCAGCCTGCCCCACCTTGCCACATTCCACGGTGATCGCCGGACACAGTTGGGCAAACGCCATTGATTGCACGCCGGCAGGACGCGTGAAGTAAACCAGGGTCCGGCTGAACAGGCTGGCGAGGTGCATAAATTGGTGCTCAACGCGATTGATACAGCCGTAGTGGGGATTAATGCCGGTATTGTTATGGACGTCCACACTGGCAAAAGGCCGGCGTCGCTGCATGATGTCTATGACTTCAGCCATCATGCGTTTTTCCGGGCTGTCGGGATGATCACTACCCGGCCAGACACGATTATAATCCGGCTGCCCAGCCAGGCGTCTCAAGCCATCCCTTGCCGCCTCAACATTTCCGACAAATATACTGAGTGCCCGCGGCAGTTCCTTACCCTGATAGCGTTGCAACATAGCCTGCAAGGCCATAAAACCGGTGGTCTCGTTACCGTGCAACAGAACGGACACAAACAACGGCTGTACACGCCGTCCCGGCAAATGAATCAGTGATGGACCACCCAGCACATCAGACAACTGCGCTGGACCGGCCTCCAGCAATCCTTCCGGTAATGCCTCATAGTGGCGTAACAAAGAACCCATAAAGTACTCCGTCAGCTGTCCCAGTCGTGCACCGGCGCACCGGCCTGCTGCCGTTCATAATAGGCTTCGGTCAAGGCTTGCATATCGCAGTGGTGTCGCGCCAGATAGGCGCGCTGCCAGTTACTGCCGGTGCAGGCATTGTAAACACGGTCCCTGACTATACCCAGGTATCGCTCACGGTCTTCAGCAGCGATCTCCAGCAACTCCAGCCCGTGGCCGGCCAGGGGAATCAACTGATCGAGCAACAAGGCCTGTACCGGTAGTTTGCGGCCCTCCAGCCAGGTAAGGTGTGCGTTCAGGCCGTCACGGGCTGCAGCATAAAAATTATCGCGTGCGGTGGCAAAGGGCAGCTGTCCTTCAGGTATCACATCGCTACTTGCCAGCGCATGCACCAGACCATAGAAAAATGCCGCACTGGCAATGCTGTCGACAACAGTCGGTCCGGCGGGTAGCACACGATGCTCAATGCGCAGATGCGGCGTGCCGTCATCGTCGTACCCGACCAGCGGCCGGTTCCAGCGCCAGATGGTACCGTTATGCAATCGCAGATGGCGCATTTCCCGATCGGGCCCGTCAAACTGGATAGGCAACAGAACCGGAAAATGCTGTTCGTTCTCCACAAAGCACTCGAACAACGATTCCTTGGCATAGCCGGTGCCAAAACTGACCCGCCGCACCGGCCCACGACTGGCACCCGCAAATCCCCCAACCTCCACCGATTGCTCAAACAAAGGTATACGGGTCTCATCCCAGAGCTGCCGGCCAAACAGGAGGGGCGAATTGCCCGACGCGGCGACCAGGGGTGCCGAGACGATCTGCGCAGCATTGTAATAGCGCACGGCATCCTCGACTGCGACCTTGAGGTGTAACTGCAAGGATGTCGCCGCTGACTCCAGCATGACATCCCGATGGGAAACATTGAGGTGTTCGCGCCCGTGGATATCCAGCATCAGTGGCTTACCTCCACGCAGTCGCAACACCTGTTCGTTCAGTGCCCGGTAGCGCTTGAGTTCCGACATATTGGCCAGCGTCAGGTGCTGCTGGGAGACACTTGGCAGAATGCCTATCATCATCAGGCGGGTATCCATACCGGCGGCGACACGCTGACAGTCATCCCAGGTCTGTTGCAGCCCCTTTTGCAAGCGGCTAAGCGCCATACCGTTCAGCGCCTGGGGATCGACGTTGAGTTCAACATTAAATTTTGCCAGTTCCGGAACCACCAGCGGGTCATTCATGCTGTTCAGAAACTGCTGATTCACAGGCGCCGGCAATGCCTGCTCATCGATCAGCCAGGCTTCCATTTCCAGGCCGCAGACAGGCACCTGCGAGGAAAACGCACCCTCGTCGAACCATTGCCCCAACAACCGGGTTTCCTCTTCCAGGCGGCGGTCGAACAGTTCAAAATCAGCAGCACTGAACTGGCTATGTGTAATTTCATCTCCCATCGATCAGGCTCCTGCTGCTAATGAATACTTAAGTTAGCCGTAGTAACTCCCTGCTCAGCTCTGCCAGCCGCTGCGGTGTTCCGATATCCAGCCATCGACCCTGATAATATTCACCGCTCACCTGCCCGCCATGCATGGCACGACGCAGCAGGGGTGCCAGAGGAAACACCCCGTCCGGGCTGTCGGCAAACAAGTCCGGCTGGTACAGACCAATACCGCTGAATGTCAGCTTCCGCTTACCCTCGGCTGCCACCCGCAGGCCGTTCAGCTGAAAATCACCCGTCGGGTTGTGGGCAGGATTATCGATCAGCACAAGGTGCGCCAACCCCTCGGGCTTACGATACAGCTGTTGGTAAGGATAGTCTGTCCAGATATCGCCGTTAATGACCAGGAAGGGCTGCCCTCCCAGCAGTGGCAATGCATGTTTGATACCCCCCCCGGTTTCCAATGCACCCTCCGGTTCCGGCGAATAATCGATATGCACGCCAAACTGTGCTCCATCGCCGAGTCGCTCGACAATCTGCTGCCCGAGGTGAGCATGGTTGACCACCAGTTCCCTGAAGCCGGCGTCGCGCAAGGCTTCGATATGATATTGAATGAGCGGTTTTCCGCCGACGTCCAGTAACGGCTTCGGCGTATGATCGGTGAGTGGCCGCATGCGTTCACCGCGCCCCGCCGCGAGAATCATGGCTCTCATAGGCTGGCGATGACAGTCCTGGTCAGGCTGCCGAGTTCGGAGAGCTCGCTGTAACGCGAACACACATCGCTGACGTAGCCCAGCGTACGCGGAATATCACCCAGGTATCCCGGCTTGCCATCGCGATGGTTGAGGCGCGCAAAAATTCCCGCCGCCTTCAGATGCCGCTGCACCCCCATCCAGTCGAACCATTTCAGAAACTGCAGTTCGTTGACCCGATCCTGACGCAAGATCCCAGTCTGCTGCGCGAGTTCGAAGTACCCCATCACCCAGTCTTCAACGCGTTGACGCGGCCAGCTGATGTAGCAGTCCCGCAGCAGTGACACAAGGTCGTAGGTCACGGGCCCAATCACAGCATCCTGATAATCCAGGATACCCGGATTATGAAACGGCGATACCATCAGGTTCCTGGAATGGAAATCCCGATGGACGCAGACGGCGGCTTGCTGTAGAGCAGAATCGGCAAGCAACTCAAAACTTTTCTGCAGGGCTTCCTGCTGCGCCCGGTCAAGCCGGATATTCAAATGCACCCCGACCAGCCAGTCCCTGTACAGAGACATTTCAAACAATAGAAGTTCGCGCGTGTACGATGGCAGACCACTGTTATCCGGATCACAGCTTTGCAATGCCGCCAGCGCCCCCAACGCATCCCCGTACAAACGATCGACCGTTTTTTCGTTCAGTTCATCCAGGTACAGGCGGCTGCCCAGATCCGAGAGCAGCAGAAATCCCTGCTCGAGATTCCTGGCCAGAATTTGCGGCGCATGCAGGCCAAGCCCCAGCAACAGCTCAGTGACATGGATAAACGACCGGCAATCTTCTTTGTCCGGCGGTGCGTCCATGAGAACATAGCTGACATCCCCCTGCTGCACCCGGAAATAATGGCGAAAACTGGCATCCACCGATGCCGGCGTGAGCTCAATGGCTGGCCAGTCCAGCTGTTGCCTGGTCCATTGCAGGAGATGCTCCAGTCGTTCAGACGATTCCAAATTCTTTCCTGCCCTTGATAATACTGCTGCATTATAGCGGCAAGCGTCGGAGACACGAAGGTCACGGAGAAATTAAAATTCGCATCGTGTAACAGCCTGGCATCATGTTCTACGGGCTCGCTGGTCGACACCCCGTCGCAGCCACCGTGACACACTCTGGCGGAGATCATCCGCAATCAGATAGAAACAGGGTACGGCGACAAGGATCAGCACCGTCGCGAACAAAAGGCCGAAACCGAGACTTACTGCCATGGGCGACAGGAAAGCCGTTTGCCCGGTAGCGAAAAAAATCAGCGGGGATATACCCAGAAAGGTCGTCACGGTGGTCAGCAATATCGGGCGTACCCGCACCCTGCCCGCTTCGACCAGGGCATCGACCCGGTCCCAGCCCTGTGCACGCAGGCGTTTGGCAAAATCCACCAGAATAAGGGAATCATTGACGACAATGCCGGTCAGCGCGAGAAATCCGATCAGCGACAGGAACTGCAGATGGTAGCCAAACAGCATGTGCCCCACTACGACACCGATGAAACCGAAAGGAATGGCGAACATTACCACCAGCGGATCCAGCAGCGATTTAAACAGAGAGGCCAGAATGAAAAAGATAATGGCCAGTGCAATCAGGGTGGCATGGCGCATGCCTTGTAAAGAATCCGCGGCATCCTTTTTCTCGCCCAGAAACAATAAATGGTAGCCAGGCTCGCGTTTATCCAGATCGCCGAACTGGTGTTCGATCAGTTTCGTCACCTGCAGCGCCGTGGTTTCCCGGTCATCCACCTCGGCAGTGACGACGGCGAGTCGTTGCGTATCGCGGTGCTGGATGGTGTTCAGCCCCCGGCCTGACGTTATGTCGGCAACATCCCCCAGATAAACAATGCGGCCGTCCTCCAGCGTGATCGACAGCGATTCCAGGGAACTGCTGCGCCGCACCTGCTCGTCATAGATGACACGCACAGGGACGCGCTCATCCCCCAAGGTTACCTGAACCGCTTCCAGCCCCAGAAAACCGGTGCGCACTGCATCGGCCAATTGCTGTTGATTCAACCCCAGTTCCTGACCGCGCTCGTTCAGGCTGTACTGATACTCCAGTTTACCGACATCGAGGTCCTGGCGAACATCGTAGACACCGGGTACCTGGCGCAGGTAATCGCGCATGCGGTAGGCATGCTGCAGCAGCCGGTCTATATCATCTCCCACTATACCGACTTCAACATCAGCACCGGCCGGCCCGCCCTGTGGCCGCAGAATTGACAGACGCTGGATACCGGTCAGGGTTTCCAGACGTTTTCTCACCTCGTTGACAATGGTCTCAGTTTCGCGTTGCCGGCTCCCTTCCCAGTTGAACTTCAGGCTGACCACCGGTGTTATAAATCGCTCGATAACGCCCTCCGGCGCCCGTTTCTGCAAATCGATAATGAGCTGAATGTAGTTACTGCCATAACGAAAACGATTGAAATCAATAAAGGTCACACCGACATTGGTTAACATGGTGTCCATCTCATCCTGGCTGACAGTTTCAGACACGGCCTGTTCGATGCGTTTTGCCAACAGCTCGGTATCTTCAAGACTGTAGGTGTTGGGGGCCTCGATATTGACGAAAAACTGTCCAATGTCAGGTTTGCCGAACAACTGGAACGGCAGTCGCGTCACCCCGTAGCTCACCGCAACCGCCAATACGCCCAGCGCGACCAGACTGACAAAATAGCGATTTCGCACCGACCAGCGCAGAAAGTCCACATAGCGATGCAGCAGTACCGCCCAGTCGATTCGGCCGGTTGATCTCCGCCCACGGTCAACCCGCAACAGCTCGGTGGCGTGCGAAGGCAGCACGGCAAAGGCTTCCCACAGGGAGCCTGCCAGCGAAGCCGCGACCACTACCGGTATCACTTTGATAAACTCGCCAAGTGTTCCACCGATCGCGAACATCGGCAAGAAAGCGGCAACCGTGGTACTGGTCGCAGCCAGTACCGGCCACAACACCTCACGGGAGCCTGTCTGTGCGGCCTGCGCTGCCGGCACCCCCTGTTCCATATGCCTATAGATGTTTTCTGTAACGATAATCGCGTCGTCTACCACCAGTCCCAGTGCGATCAAAAAGGCGAACAGGGAGACCATGTTGATGGTAAAACCCAGGTAATAAATGAGCGACACCGCCACCAGAAAGGAAACCGGAATTCCCATTGCCGTGATCAGCGCGACACGAAAGTTCAGAAACAGGTACAACGACAACAGCACCAGCAGCAGCCCCAGCAGGCCGGATGACTTAACGGTATTCAAACGGGTTTTTACGTAGACGGATAAATCACTGAACAGCCCGACCTGAATGCTGGGTGGCAATTCGCGGCGCAGCTTATCCGCCTGTTCACGGACCAGGCGCGACACCTCGATGGTTGAGGCACCGGCTGTTTTGGTAACCGTCAGATTGACCGATGGTGCGCCATTGAAGCGTCCCAGTGTTTCGGCCTCTTCCAGGCGCAAGCTCACCTCGGCCACATCCCCGATACGCAGACGTCCTCCCTGATCATTGCTGCGAATCACGATCTGTCGTACTAACTGCGGATTGGGTGCGACACCCTTGCCTCGCAGAAGAATGTCGCCTTCCCTGGCCTTTAGCGAGCCTCCGGGTAAATCACGCAGATTGCTGCTCACCGACGCGTGGCCCCAGCTGTACGGCGACGCGCTGCAGACGCTCATCCTCCAGTCTGAACACAAAGGCACCACCCTCTTCCAGCAGTATCGCGGTCGAAGGAACGACCAGCGCATTTCTCACAGGCTGCAGGGGCAGTTGGGCAATGGCCAACGCACCCGAACGGGTTTCAGATTCCGGCATGCGCAGGCGAATTGCGTGGGTAAACGTGCTCGGATCCGGATCCGGCTGCACAGCAGACAGTGTTGCCGTGTATGAGAGGTCCGCCACCCTGACAGTCACGCGCTGTCCCAGCGACAATGCCCGGGCAACAGGGCCGCGTACCTGCGCATAAAAATCCAGCTGGTCACTGATGATTTCCAGCGCCTGCTGATTGCGACTGGCGTAATCGCCCACTTGCAGCTTCACCTGGTTCACCCGGCCGGCAAAAGGTGCCCTGAGTGTGGCGCGCTCCAGGTTGCGCCGGGCACGATCCATGGTGGCCTTGCCTGCGACCACCCTTTGTGGTCCGGTGGCCACACTGGCGCGCAGTCGCGCCTCCTCTGACAGGCGCTGCGCCAACAATGCCTGTGCATCACCGAGCCGTGTTTTTGAGGCCAGAGAACGCTCACCCAGGCTATTGAGTCGACTGACTTCTTCCTCCTGAAGCTTGCGGCTGCGCTCGGCAAGTTTCAACAGACCCTGATCACGCTGGAGATCCGCCTCTGCCTGCTGCCAATCAGCCTCCGCCTGAATCAGCACGTCGCGATAATCCTGATCATCTAGGGTTAACAGAACATCCCCCGCGGTGACTGACTGTCCTGGTTCAGCCCTGCGCTCAGCCACCCGGCCGTCGACTTCAAAACGCAGCCAGGCCCGCCGTACCGGTTGCAAACGACCGGACACCAGCTCGCGGGGATCCAGATTGGCCCGGCTGACAACATCCACCAGAACAGGTGACGGCGCCAGCGATCGCAGCGCTGGCTGCTCAGCGGGCTGAATGATCAGCAATAACAGCGTACTAGCTGCCAGAAGGAGCAGAATCAATAGCTGCCGGGGACGCGTCAGCTGCACCACTCGCCTACGAAATCATTGAATATGCAATCATACTGTGCGATTTTACGCGCCAGCCACCAGCTTCGATAGCCACACCTGTCAAGATCGCCAGCATAGCCGTTTAAATTGCTAATAATCAGTGAATATTAGACACTTACTAATCGTCGTCAGCCTTTCAACAACTGCGGCGGGACTCCATGCTGAAAATGATTCCGCAGCCCCGGACATCGACCCCCACGCCCCGATTTCCGCCTGGGCTGTTTGCCCACCACCACCGCCCCGGGATTTCGATCTTCAGTTCGACGGCGACCCTGAACAGGCACCCACGCTCCTCTTCGGCGACCTGGCGGAACGCAATGCAGACGGCACTTTTACGCTGTTCGGGGACGCGCAGGCTCAGCGCGGTGCCCAACAAGTGCAGGCTGAACGGATTATCTACGATGAAACACGCGGCACCGTCGAAGCCGAGGGCGGATTTCGCTTTGATGATCCGAACATGAGCTTATCGGGCAGCCACGGTACCCTGTGGCTGGACGAAGACCGTGGCGAATTCTTTAAAACCCGTTTCCGCATCTATGATCGTCATGCACGCGGCAAAGCCAAAAAAACCTTCCTTCTGGAACCGGGTATCACCAAATACAAGAGAGCCACCTATACCACCTGTCCGGAGGGCTCCAATAGCTGGCGACTCAGTGCCGACACGGTCACCCTGGACAAGAATGAAGGTAAAGGTGTGGCGCGCAATGCACAATTAAGGCTCAAGGGTGCCCCTGTCCTTTATACCCCCTATATCAGTTTCCCCATCGACGACCGGCGTAAAACCGGTTTTCTGATTCCCAGTTTCGGTACCTCCGACAACTCCGGCATCGAGCTACGGACACCGTTCTATCTCAATCTGGCGCCCAACTACGACGCAACGATTACGCCACGTTACCTGGAAGACCGTGGCACCCAGCTGATGACTGAATTTCGTTACCTGAGCCCTCAAAACGAAGGCCACGTCGGTGTCGAGTACCTGCCCAATGACGATGTCACCGATGATAGCCGCAGCCGCATCACGATTCGTGATGAAGGCAGGTACGGCAGACACCTCACGACTAATATTGACTATGACCGTGTATCAGACAAAGACTACCTGAATGATCTGGGGGATTCGCTGAGCCTCGCCAGCATCACCCACTTGCAACGCGCGGCACAAGCGCAATATACCACCCGCTGGTGGCAGCTGGGCATCCAGCTTGACGATTATCAGACCGTCGACAAGAACATCGCCCAGGAAGATCGGCCCTATCAACGACTGCCACGCACGACCTTCAGCATGGCATCCCCGTTCCGCCCGCTGGGCATCGAAACACAGCTGTATTCGGAGTTTGTCCGCTTCGATGCAGATGAGCAGATCACGAGTGACCGCGTCGACCTGTGGCCCGACATCAGTCTGCCGATCCGTCGATCTGCATTCGAATCCGTCCCAAAACTGGGTATGCGCTATACCGCCTACAAACTGGATAACCAGGCCCCGGGTGACAGCGAAAACCCCACCAGAACAACGCCTTTCTTCAGTATGGATAATATCCTGTATTTCGAGCGCGACCTCGCCATCGGTTCCGCCAAATATACCCAGACCCTGGAACCACGCCTGTTTTACCTGTGGGTAAAGGGGCAAAACCAGGAGGATATCCCTCTGTTTGACAGCAGCGAGCCCACCTTCAGTTACAGAGAACTGTTCGAGGTAAACCGCTTTAACGGCACAGACCGCATGGGCGACGCCAATCAGGTGGCACTGGCCGTCACCAGCCGCTTCATTAATCCCAATACCGGCGCCGAGAAGTTCCATGCCTCGATTGGCCAGCTGTTTTATTTTGGTAACCGTAACGTCACACTGAACAATACCGAACCGGAAGACGATAACGAATCCGATATCGCTGGTGAGATCGAACTCGCCCTGTCACGTTCCTGGAAGGGACAAGCCGATATGATATGGAACACGCGCGACAATGTAGCCGAGCGCACCAATGCCCGTATTCAGTACACACCGGGATTCCGCAAAATCGCCAATCTGTCGTACCGTTATATCAAAAGCGAGCAAAACCAGATCGATGCATCCGTGTTGTGGCCGTTGACACCGTCGTGGCATGTGCTGGGACGTTTTTACTACGATCTCAAGGATACACAGAAGCTCGAAACCCTGGCGGGCTTCGAATACGACAGCTGTTGCTGGGGTATCCGTTTCGTCACGAGGGATTATATTGACGACACGAGCCAGGAAAACCGCATCTTCCTGGCCCAGTTCGTCCTCAAGGGACTCGGCAGTTTCGGCAGCAACATCGAATCTCTGCTGGAAGATGGTATCCTAGGCTGGACGGAAAGACCGATAGATTGATTAAAATGAAACAAAACCTCCTGCTATGGCCTCTGCTTCTACTGTTTAGCGGTAGCAGCCAGGCGAACCAGACGCTGAACCGTATTGTCGCATCAGTCAACAATGACGTAGTCCTTGAAAGCGAACTCAAGAACAGATCGGCGATGATCATCAGCCAGCTGCAAGAGCAACAGGCGGAATTACCGTCCCGTTCAGTATTGCAGAAACAGATACTTGACCGCCTTGTTCTGGAAAACCTGCAACTGCAGCTGGCAGAGCGTAATGGCATTCGTATCGATGACGAAAAACTGAATAGCAACATGCGCACGCTGGCCAAACAAAATGACATGAGCCTGTCAGAATTCCGCGAGGCGCTGGAACAGGATGGCTATGATTATGTTGCCTTTCGTGATCAGTTCCGTAACCAGATCACCATCAACCAGATTCGTCAGCAGATGGTAGAAAACCGTGTCGAAGTCACAGATCAGGAAGTCGACCATTTGCTGGCTACAGCGGCTACCTTCAATGACCAGAACCGTGAGTATCACCTCGCGCACATACTGGTTTCGACTCCCGAAGCGGCCAGCCCGGAACAGATCCAGGAATCCAGAAAACGCGTCGATGACATGCTGGCACGGCTGAGAGGCGGCGCCGATTTCGCGCAGATGGCGATTGCCGAATCGGACGGGCAACAGGCCTTGAATGGAGGCGATCTGGGCTGGCGCAAGACCGGCCAGCTACCCTCGCTGTTTTCCGATGTTGTAGGCCAACTGCAGATCGGTCAGATCAGCGACCCCATTCGCAGCCCCAGCGGTTTTCATATCGTCAAGATCATGGACATCCGCGGTGACCAGCGGCACATAATCAAGCAGACACGCGCCAGGCATATATTATTACACCCGGACACACTGGTTTCGGAACAAGAGATCAAAACCCGCATGGCGCAACTACGCGAACGCGTGGCGCAAGGCGAAGACTTTGCGGTTCTGGCGCGCGCCCATTCCCAGGACCCCGGCTCGGGCAGCGAGGGCGGTGATCTGGGCTGGGTCACCCCTGGCCAGATGGTCCCGGAATTCGAGCAGGCAATGAATGAACTGGCAATCGGGGAAATCAGTCAGCCGGTGCAGAGCCGCTTTGGCTGGCACCTGATCCAGGTTCAGGAGCGCCGGGAACAGGACGAAACCGACGATTACCGGCGTACCCGCGCACGTGAATCCATACGGCAACGCAAAACCGATGAACAACTGGAGATCTGGCTACGGCGGCTGCGCGACGAAGCCTATGTCGAGTACCACCTGGATGAGTAGTGTTCCAGGACCGTCTGTTCGTTACTCCCTATGGTTTCACACACAGGTCACCAGCGTATTAGCATCCCTCGTATTGCTGTAACCACCGGCGAACCGGCGGGGATAGGCCCCGATCTGTGCCTGGCGCTGGCCGCTCGCAGCTTCGCCGCCGACATCGTCCTCATCGCTGATCCACGGCTGCTGGCAGCACGCGCAAACGATTTGCAGCAGACATTTGACCTGCCTGATTACAGGCCCGAGACACCCGCTGCAGCCGGACGTATATCTGTGTCACCGCTCAGGCTGCAGGCACCGGTAACACCGGGCAGGCTGGAGATGGCCAATGCCGGCTACGTACTGAAAACACTCGACCGCGCCATCCAGGGCTGTCTGAGCAAGGAGTTCCAGGCCGTAGTGACGGCGCCTGTACACAAAGGCATCATCAATGAAGCCGGTATCAGCTTTACCGGCCACACGGAATACCTCGCCGAAAAAACCGATACAGCGCAGGTTGTCATGATGCTGGCAACCCCCGGTCTGCGCGTGGCGCTGGCAACCACACACCTGCCGCTGGCGGAAGTTCCCGCCGCAATCACTCAAGCGGGTCTGGAGCGGGTATTGCGGTGCCTGCACGCCGGCCTCCGGCTGCATTTCCGCATCGCTGATCCCCATATTCTGGTGGCAGGACTCAACCCTCATTCCGGTGAATCCGGCCATCTCGGCCGGGAAGAAATCGAGGTTATTGAACCGGTCGTTACCCGATTGAAAAAGCAAGGTATGCAGCTGAGCGGCCCTTTACCCGCTGACACCCTGTTTACGCCTCCTTACCTGGATAAGACAGATGCAGTACTGGCCATGTACCATGACCAGGGCTTACCCGTACTCAAGTATATGGGTTTCGGCCGCTCGGTGAATATCACTCTGGGTCTGCCGTTTATCCGGACTTCGGTTGACCACGGCACAGCGCTTGACAAGGCCGGCACAGGGCAAGCCGATGCCGGCAGCCTGATCGCCGCGATCGAATTGGCGATCAGCATGACATCATGATTCACAAAGCGCCGTGTTACGGCGCTTGTGCACCCGCCGTAGGGGCTACCCTTGCGCAACGGATTTGATATCTGCGCTATCGAGCCTGGCAGGATAGCCGGTGCCGGAAGAAACAGGAGGCTTGCTGAGTTTTTGCCGCACCTTTCTGCGCAGCTTACTGGATTCCGTTTTCCCATTAATGAAAACCATGTCCAGAGCCGCAGCCGATGTCGCCCTGATGACGGTGGCGCCAATGCCTTTACGCCTTACCATGGTATCATTACCTATCATCCTGATCTTTGGAATCCACTTGCGGAACTCGTAGTCTACCTGTACGCCGGAACGCTGTGGTCTGTGCCCATGTACGACAATCGCGATCTTCAACTGCTCGAGAACAGCGCCAACCAGCCGCCCTTTTTTCTTATAGTAACGGCTCGCATCCGCCACATCATAGAGTAGATAGTTCGCTTGCCGGTTTTCTCTCACATAAGCATATAGCCTCATGGCCTTAACTGATCCAAATGCTTTGTTGTAATGATCGGCATTAAAACAATTCAGGTCTTTTCCCGTCACCTCTTTAAAGTGCAGTAATGTCTGCAGGAATTCCAGCGTTGGATAACCATGTATAAAAAGTACAGGACCGGCAACGTAGAATAAATCCATACTTTCGATGAAATCGTTGAGCCGCCGGGCTTGTTTCGCCCTCATGCCGTATTTTTCACCCGACCTGATATTCTGCCAGATTTCCTGCTCATGATTACCCACTATGAGCTTGACATCCCCCCCCTTTGCAAGGGCGTCCTGCCGAAGAAGCTGCCAGAATTCCACCACAGAAGGATCAGGATTTTTCTTGTCGACCAGGTCACCTGTATGGAAGATGGTGAGCCCTTCAGAACTCTCTGTCAGCTTGCCTTTCGCGTTGAGGATTCCTGCAAAACGCAAGGTGTTTATGACTGAATTCACGTCGTTGTCGGTATCGGAGAACACGATACAGCGCTCAGGGAATACCGGCTGCTCCGCGCGCCTGTCACGTGCTTTGTGTGGGACAATTACCGGATTGTCTGTCCGCCCGTCGCCCTCGCTGACGATGCCAGCGTCAGCTGGCTTTTCGGCGGCCGGGTTCACATCGGTATCTGTATCGGAGGACAAGATACCTGGCACTGGAATGACCGGTCGCTCTGCGCAGTTATCAGGTTGTTCCTGCGGGTTTGGCTGCGGCGGTTTCTCCGGCGCCCCTAAAATCGCCGCGATTCTCTCAAGCACGCTGATAGACCATGAAAAAAAGCGCGGCGCAGTATTGTCTGATAGACGTAATTGATTGCTCCGGCCACCCTTTTTGCTTCGACGCAACATGTTCCCTTTTTCGCCCTGATCTATTCGCACCCTGGACCTGCAACGACTGCAACACCAGTCGTTCAACTGATATCAGCCACCGAGAGAGTTCGGAACGTGTCGTCTTGCCCGGCCCTGAAATTCAGAAAACACGATCTTTTCATAGCCGCGGTTCTTTCTCAATGGTCACATTAAATTTATACGCCACAGCAGCCGTTGCAAAGGAGCGCGACAACATGAGAGTGGCAGTTATTTTCATAGACGCAATTTCCCACTAGAATGTTATCCGCGTGCCTGGCTGGTGGTGCCGTACGAATTCGCCACCCATTTGGCGCGAAAAGAATGTGCATGTAAATGAGCGGGTATCATGAATAGCGAAATCGTATCAATAAAAAAGGAACCGCCTAGAGGCGTGATATTCAACGCCTACCCTGACAGCATCGGCCGAAATCTGACCGACATAACACGCATGCTGAAGAGACCTGAATTCAAAGATGTTTTTTCTTTGTTCTATGTTCTTCCCACGGTTTTTAACAGTGACCTGGATCGCGGTTTTTCCATCATAGATTATGATCTCAATGATGAGCTTGTTTCGCGGGAAGATCTGGAGGAACTCCACAAGCTCAACGTCATGTTCAAATTTGATCTCGTTTTAAACCACCTCTCCGTCGGCTCACCCCAGTTCCAGGATCTGTTGAAACATGGAGACAAATCCAAATACAGGAACTTCTTTATTGACTGGAATGAATTCTGGCATTCGCACGGCGAGTTAAGCCCCGAC
>Ga0316201_10001518_pt1 | contig 15758 bp, 12 predicted proteins | sample CS6wburrow_MG_FD_204516 | JGI IMG/M metagenome (GOLD analysis project Ga0316201, IMG submission 204516) | Coastal sediment microbial communities from Delaware Bay, Delaware, United States - CS-6 worm burrow | ecosystem: Environmental > Aquatic > Marine > Coastal > Sediment | place: USA... | reverse complement strand
GTAAAGGCCTGATACAGGTTGTAGAGATTAAAATGTTCAACAAAAACCAGGCGCGTGAGCGCAGCATAATTGATGAACAAGAGTGGAAATACGACGAAGAAAGGGAACGCTGGCTTTTACATTCCGGTCTGCCCGATCCAACACAGAGCCGTTAATAGGCAACCGTTCTACAATCCACATAAACAGTGCGCTGCCACGGTGAACCTGCCCTGCTGGGCTGTTATAAACTGCAGGTCATCAAGCATGCCTTGCAGCCAGGAAACCGGGAGACTCACAGGCCTGCTGACAGAAATATTTAACTTTGAAACTGCACCGGTCATGAAATCCATGACCAGCCGGTCAAGTGCGGACTGTTCGGGTTCAATCCATTCGATCTGATAATTGTCCCCCAGACCAGCAATACGTGCACTGGCTTTGATGGCGTCCTGAAACGTTCCGGTTTTATCAATCAGTCCACGCTCGACGGCCTGCTCACCACTCCATACCCGACCCTGTGCAATCTCATCAATTTCCTCGAGCGATTTACCACGCGCCTGGCTGACCAGGCTGATAAACTGTTGGTATATCCTTTCTGTACTGGACTGGAATACACGTGAGATACCCGGATCCAAAGGCATATCAAACCGTAATTTGCCAGCCATTTCGGTTGTCCCGAAGCCATCGGTATGCACACCGATTTTATCCAGCGTCGCGCCAAATGTCGGTAGCAACCCGTACACACCGATTGAGCCGGTGATCGTCGCCGGACTGGCCCAGACTTCATCCGCGGCCATGGCCATCCAGTAACCGCCGGAAGCAGCGACGTTGCCCATGGAAATGACCACCGTCTTACCCGAATCGCGTACTTGCTGAAGCTCAAGCCGCAATACCTCGGAAGCGTATGAATCACCACCCGGGCTGTTAATACGCAAAACAACTGCAGCCACTTTTTCATCACGGGCTGCCCGGCGCAATTGTTCTGCTGTCGATATCGACCCAATCCGCCCGGCCGGGTGATTCCCGCTAACGATTTCGCCCTCAGCGACTACGATGGCGATTTGCTTTGCAGTGCTGTATTGCTTTTGTGATTCAGTCAGATCCAGGTAGTCGAGCATACCGACGGCACGGTAACTATCACCAGCCTGATCCGGAGTCCCGCGCCTTGCCAGTTCCTGACGCGCCTGGGGTGCCGTCATCAACCGATCCACCAGGCCAAGGTTCATCGCATATTGTGCGAAGTCACCGTCCACGCTTTCAATCTGGTTGGGCAGGTCATCAATGGATTCCTGCAGCGATCTCAATATCAGGCCCCGATTCTTGGCTACTGTCTCAAGATACTGTTGCCACAGATCGTTCAGCCAAAATCTGCCAGCCTCCTTCGATTCCTCTGACATATCATCACGAATATAGGGTTCCATCGCTGATTTGTACTTGCCAACCCTGAACAGATTAATCTCTACCGCCAGTTTCTCCAGCCCTTCACGATAGAATTGCCGATAGCTTGAATAACCGTCAATCCAGATCGAACCATTGGGGTTGAGCCAGATTTCATCAGCCAAGGAAGCCAGGTAATACTGATTCTGACCCAGGAACCCCGCCAGTGCGATCACCGGCTTTCCGGTAGACCTGAATGCCTCAAGTGCGTGACCAAGATCATTCAATGCAGCAAGACCAATGCTACGCAAATAGTTCGGGTCAATAACTAGCTGGGTGATATCACTATCACCGGCAGCACGATGAATGGCCTCCAGCATGTCACGTAAACGGGTTTCAGACTGCTCCTGGTTGGTGGCCTCCTCAATGGCACGATCCAGGGCAGTCGTTGTGTATTGCTCAACAACAGTACCGTAAGGACGGATAACCAGGGTAGAGTCTGGCTTGAGGCGGAATGTTTCCGGTGCCTGGAAGGCCATAAACACGAAGTAGATAAACAATAAAAACAGCAGGTTCAGAAAAACCTTTCTACTGCCGTTGACAAAATGCCATACCCCGAGTGCAAATCTAACCAGGAAAGAACGTTCGTTAGCCATGCTGTTGCCCGTGTTAAAACCGTGAGTGCTATTGTATGAACAGTAACCGGTAATCACAATCGTTCGAAGGTAACAGGCTGCACATGCGGCGGCGCTGCTTAACCCGAAGTAATGTCAAACAGGATGGTGAAAAGGCCAACTGTTTGCCAAAAACACCACCTCCCTTCCCCACAATTACACCTCTTATTCTTTATCTTATTGTTTTTATTACATTTATTATCATGGCATGAATTCTGCATCTATTAAACTAAACCACACAACGACAGGAGACTGAATAATGGGATCTTTTTCTCGCCTACGCTATGTAATCGCCGCAAATGTCAACTCACTGCTTGAGAAAGCCGAAGACCCGGAAAAACTTTTAAAGGCACTTATACGTGATATGGAAGATGCCTCCGACGACGCACGTCTTGCCAGCGCCGACCTTCTCGCTGAACAAACCCACCTGCAGCGTTTGAAGGAACGTTACGAGCGGGAGATTGAAGAATGGGCTGCGCGGGCACAAAAGTCCGTTGAAACCAACCGGGATGATCTGGCCCGTAGCGCATTGAAGGCCAAATCTGAACTAGAACAGGCACTTCAGTCAGCCATTGATGAATCCAGGAACCTGGAGGCCCGGATTACGCAACTTGAATTCGACATGGCCCAGTTGAAGAATAAACTGGCCGAGGCCAAGGCAAAACTGAAAGATATCAGCACGCGTCACACACCAACCGGGAAAGGTCATGTTGGCCATACCGAGCAGGAACTCTCACCTGCAGAGCATAAAATACGCCGTGCAATGGGGCGTTTTGACCGTCTGCAATCACAGGTAGAGAGGCTTGAAGCCCGTGTACGCTCTTATGAAATCGGTGGGGAAGCCACCAATGCCTGGGTTGCGCAGGAAACCCCTACTGACCCGGCAATCGAAGACGAACTGCAAAAACTGAAGAAGCGGCTTGCACCCGCTGCACCCACTGCACCGGAAGTCGCGGGTGAAACCAAAACCGATACTGAAGCTTAAAGAAGGCTCAACCATCCCCGCTTTCGCGGGGATGGTTGTAGCTTTGATTAGCTAGTTTCTTTCAATCGAATTAGCTGACGGCTCTTGAACAAAAAGCGTCCCATAAGTAATACCGCACCAATCGACAGGCCAAAGATCATACCGATCCACATGCCAGCTGGCCCCATGGTTTTATTGAAGGTCAGGTAGTAGCCGACACTCAGGCCGACCAGCAGATAAGCCACAATATTAATAAACATCGGTACTACTGTATCCTTCAGTCCACGCAATGCACCGGCCGCGCAGATCTGGATGCCATCGGCGTATTGGAAAATGGCGGAATAGAAAAGCAAACTAACGGCAATGGACGTAATCGCCAGGTCATTGGTATAGATTTTCACGATGAACTCGGGAATAAGCAGCATCGTTGCCGCGCTTAGCGTTTGTGTAAACAACACAATTAACAGACCGATCAAGCCCGCATATCGCGCGGCCTCCGGCTCACCCCTGCCGAGCGCATTTCCAACCCGGGTGGTGACCGCACTGGCAACACCCAATGGCACCATGAACATCAGCGCAGAATAATTGATAGCGATCAGATGCGCTGAAGCCGGCAATGCACCGAGACGTGCAATTAGCAGTGCCGCACCAATAAACAGACTGCCCTCCACGAAGATTGTGGTCCCAATGGGTAAACCGATTCTGAGTAGTTTCAATATCGCGTCCCACTGCGGCCAGTCCCAACGCCTGAACAATTCAAACTCTTTGAAATGTGCATGCCAACGGACATAAAAAAACATCATTAACAGCTGTGCCCAGATCACGATCGAGGTGGCAAAACCACAGCCTTCTGCGCCCAACGGGGGTAAACCCAGCTTGCCAAACATCAATATATAGTTGAGTGGAACATTTAACAAAATGCCCAATAAACCCATGTACATGGTAGGCCGTGTATAACCACTTCCCTCGCTGAAAAAACGCAGCATCAACAACAGGCAAATGGCCGGCGCGCCCCAACTGATTGCGTCCATGTATTTAACCGCCGTCGGGACAATATCTGCACCCACGGCCATCCACTGCAACATGTGTCCACCTGAACGCAGGATAAGCACGAAAGGAATTGAGACCGCCAAGGCAATCCACATCCCCTGGCGCGCCGCGGTACCGCCCTCAGCACGGTTACCGGCACCATCAAGTTGGGCCACCACTGGCTGTAAGGCCATCAGAAGACCCAGAATAAACATCAAAACGGCCGACCAGATTGCGCCACCGGTCGCAATACCCGCCAGGGCTATTTCCTTATCCGGCAACCTGCCAGCCATCAGCGTATCAACAAAGTTCATGCTAAAACTGGCGACCATGCCCACGACAACCGGGATAGCTAACTTTAAGGTGCGCAGAATCTCAGCGGGGTGATTTTTTTTATGTGTGCTTATTGTGGTCATTGGCTACAATCTGGCGTGAGCAGGCATTGTAGTACAAGGAGATAAAAACAACATGATCAGATCAATGGGCCCGGAGGTATGTTGAATTGAATCCAGAAGAAACAACCGCAGCGGAAACCGGGCCGGCAGATCAGGCACTTGTTACAGTTGGCCAGCCGTCGCTTTCGCTGAGTGCAAAAAAGCTGGCGGGTTCTGTCCAATGCCTGAATTGCGGAACCGCACTGAAAGGCCCATTCTGCTACTTCTGTGGTCAGCCTGACCGTAACTTCATGCGTTTCTTCCCGGTCCTGCTCAGGGACTTGATGGAGGATTTATTTGATCTCGATTCACGCTTCATGCGCACCATGAAACCTTTGTTGTTTAAACCGGGCCGCTTAACCCGTGACTACATGCAAGGCCGGCGTTTTCGCTACGCACCACCCATGCGTCTGTATATTTTCTCGAGCATCGTGTTTTTCCTGTTGGCGGCTTTGCTTTCAAACGATTCGATATCCATTTTCAAAAACACGCAGGAAAACAATACCGCCCAGGTTGTGGAGGCCCCTGTTACAACACAGGAAATTATCGAGTCTCCTGGCGACCGTCACCCCGACGCGCTCGAAGAAACTGACTCAGACACAGTCATCGTCATGAGCAATGAACAGGACACCGATGAGCCCCTGTTCAAGCTCGATGATATTTCGTTCAATGACGAACCCTGGGATCGCGAAACCAACCCGGTAGATATCAATTGGCTGCCGGACTGGCTCAATGACCGTATCAATGACGAGATCGAAGGATCACCGCAAAAGGCGAAACTGATCAATGAAAACCCCAACCTGATCATCGACAAGGCTTTCGACATCCTGCCAGCCACCATGTTCGTGTTATTGCCGGTGGTGGCCCTGATTTTCAAGTTCTGGTATCTGTTCGCAAAACGTTATTATATTGAGCACCTGATTTTTTCTTTACATAACCATGCGTTCTTATTCGTCTGCTTGACATTGATATTGCTGGTAAATGTGGGTGATACCTTTTTCCAGACAAATAACTACTCCACAGCGGTTACTGCTGCGGAGTGGGCGATAATCCTCACTAGCATCTGGATTCCACTCTATTTGCTGATTTCATTGCGCGTGGTCTACAAACAAAACTGGCTAATGACCACGGGCAAATTCGTCATGATAGGCATCAGCTACATGACACTACTCGGTATCGTCACCACCGGGGTGGCCATCGCCAGCTTTGTGCTGCTATAGAAACGGTTTGAACGAATCTCCTATGCGCTGCGCTCCAGCAGTAAGTGCCGCGTGTATGGAATCAGCCCACCCGCGTCGATGATCGCCTGGCGCGCCTGTGGCAAGGGTTCGATCGCGAACGACTGACCGCTAGTCAGGTTCAGTACCTCTGTGCCCCTGATTTCCAATTCATCATTCTCCCCAGCCTCGATCCCCGGGCAGATAATCATCTGCAAGCCGACGTTGATCGAGTTTTGCAGAAATATCCTGGCGAAATTTCGGGCAATGACCGTGATCTCGTAACCCTTGATACATGATGCAGCCTGTTCACGGGATGAACCACAACCAAAATTGTCTCCGGCCACGATAAAGCTGCCTGCGGGTACCTTTCCATCATTAAGTACCTGGTTAAACTCCTTGTCATCCGCAAAAGCGAACTGGGGTGTTTCCGACGGCAGCACCGTCGCCATGAAACGGCCCGGGTAGATGATATCTGTCGAAATATCGTTTTCCAGCTTGAGTACGACTTTTCCTTTGGTCATTTCAATTCTCCTCTCTAGTGTAGTGTCCTGTATTAAGTGGCGATTAAGAGCCGCCCAAAAGATTCAAGTCAAGGCGCAGCCTGCAGTTAATGGCCGCTCCCTTAACAAAGGCTGCAACGCAGGATTGGAGCTTTTGTGGGGCTCCCTTCGGGCGAGACGAGAAGGCATCATCTGCTGCGTTGCGCCTCTTGGCAAGGACCAGCCATTCCCTGCGAGACGCGTCTTGCAACTAATACCTTCTCGTCTCGCTTAATCGTCACTTAATACAGGACACTACACGAGGATCGGTAATGGTGCCGGTCAGCGCGCTTGCTGCCGCCACGGCGGGTGAACACAGGTATACCTCGGCACCCGGATTACCCATTCGGCCCTTGAAATTACGGTTGGTGGTGGCGAGTGCAACCTCGTCATCACCCAAAGCCCCCTGGTGAATACCCAGGCAGGGGCCACAACCGGGATTGCAGACCACGGCACCGGCCGAGATCAGGTCACGCAGGTAACCGGCCTCCATGGCATCGGTGTAAATACGCCACGATGCAGGAAATACCAACATACGAGTGCCTTCCGCCACCTGTTTACCTTTCAAGGTTCGCGCGACAATCTCGATATCATCAAGACGGCCGTTGGTGCAGGAACCCACCACGATCTGGTTGATCTTCTTGCCCATCACATCACCGATTGGCTTGACGTTGTCCACCGTGTGCGGACAGGCGATTTGTGGGACAAGTTGTGTAGCATCCACTTCCACTACACGCTCATAAACCGCGTCCACGTCCGCAGCAAACAGATTCAGTTCGTCCTGAACACCGGCTTCGTCCCGCAGGTAACGGACAGTCTCCTCATCTGGTGGAACAACACCGGCAGTCGCGCCGGCCTCTACCGACATGTTACAGAGCACCAGCCGACCCGAGGTTGGCATTTTGCGAATGACATCACCATGGAACTCGATCACCTTGAAGTTGGCGCCCTCTGCACTGAGAAGACCGACCAGGTGCAGTATCAAATCCTTGGCGTATACACTATTCGGAAGCTCACCCGTGACCACGACCTTGATGGTACCCGGCACTTCAACATTTAGGATGCTGCCCAATGCCCAGACCGCGGCCATCTCGGTGGCGCCAATACCGAACGCAAAGGCGCCGAGCGCACCGTGGGTGGTCGTGTGACTGTCTGTACCCACCAGCACCTGACCTGGCCGCACATATCCATTTTCCGGCAGGATTTGATGGCATATACCACCCACATCACCACGGACATCGTGAAACTTGGTGATACCCTGCTGGGCGACAAACTCACGGGTTCTCTTATGATTGCTCGCGGTCTTCGCGGATTCGGCGGGCACGCGGTGGTCAAAGATGATCGCAATCCGATCGGGGTCCCATACGCGTGTATCCAGTCCGGTATCCCGGTATATTTCCTTGAACTGGTTAATGACAAGTGCGGCATTCTCGTGTGACATTGCCAGGTTTACCGGCAACTCGAGGATGTCACCGACGGCAACAGTATCCCTGCCGCACGCCTGTGCGAGCAGCTTTTGTACATATGTCATACCCATATCAATATCCTCCACGGTCGTCAGATGACGTTCTTCGTCTTCAATTCGGCCAGTTCATTCGCGGTGATGCCGATACCAGCCAATACCTCAGCAGTGTGTGCTGATAGCCTCGGTGGCGGGGATGTGATATCCCCCGGCGTTTGATCAAATTTAGCAGTCAAATTAAACAATGGAATGCTGCCAATACCATCGACAGTTACATCTTTCAGGGTTTCGCGGTGCTTGACCTGTGGTTGTTGCAGTGCCTCCCTGAGACTCAGGATCGCACCGCTGGGCACACCGTTCGCGTTCAGTAACTCTACCCATTCATCGGTTTTGCGCTCTGCCAGCTTTACTTCCAGCAGGGGTGTTAGTTGTTTGCGGTTCTGCTTGCGGATATCACGCTTCTCGAAGCGCTCATCGGTCTTTAATTCCGGCAATCCCAACACATCACAGACCGATTCCCACTGCTCCTGTTTGTTGGCAGCAATGTTGATAAATCCATCCCGGGTGCTAAATACCCCGGAAGGCGCCGCGGTGAAATTATCGTTACCCATTGGTACCGGTTCCCGATCCGCAATTAGCAGGTTTGCGGCGACCCAGCCCATCAGGGGCATGATGGAATCGAGCATCGCGATGTCGATAAACTGGCCTTCACCGGTGCGCTCACGGTGATAAAGGGCCGCCATGATTGCGAAGGCGCCATTCAAACCGCCCACTGTATCGCAGACCGGGAAACCGGCCCGTAACGGGTTCAGGCGTTCATCTCCATTAACCGCCATTTCACCACTCAGGCCCTGGATGATCTGATCATAGGCCGGTTTCTTTGCATCCGGTCCGGTCTGGCCGAAACCGGAGATAGCGCAATAGATCAAACCGGGGTTGATCTCCTTCAAAACGTCGTAGCCGAGTTCCAACCGGTCCATGACACCGGGACGGAAGTTCTCGACCAGCACATCCGCATCCTTCACCAGTTTCTTGAAGATGGCCTTACCCTCCGGGGACTTGGTGTTAAGGGTTACCGACTTCTTGTTTGAGTTCTGTGCAAGAAAGCTGGTCCCCATCAATTGCTCGTTCAACTCCGTCATCGTACCCAGTTTTCGCGCAAGATCGCCGCTGCCGGGTCTTTCAATCTTGATGACCTCGGCACCCAGCAGTGCGAGATGTAGTGTTGCGAAAGGCCCCGCCAGAACATTCGTTAGATCAAGAACTCTGACGCCCTGCATAATCTGCCTGTTCATGCCGCCTCCTTGTTTCGTATCGATCCGGTTTTGTAAACGCAGCCGGGCATCTCGCGTTCAAAATATTTTGCAACATCACCGGCCACACCGATCAACTGGCCAAGTTCGATATCTTCGCGCAGTCCCTGCAATTGCAATGCATTGACGAAGTCCTCGGTCGCCACGTTACCCGCAGCAACCTTTGTGAATGGACAGCCGCCCAAACCAGCAAATGAGGTTTCAAACGAGGTTACACCGACACGCAATGCGGCCATGATATTCGCCATACCAAGACCATAGGTGTTGTGGAAGTGACAGGTGCATTCAACATTTGAATCGAGCTTGAGTACGGCCGAAAACAGACGTTCGACCTGTGCCGGATGGGCATGGCCTGCGGTATCGGCGAGACTGATGTTAAACAGACCTGCATTCACGTAAGCGGCGGCCATCTCGAGAACACGGTCCTCGGAGATAGAGCCTTCAAATCCACAACCGAAAGCGGATTGCACTGAGACCTGTACTTTCTTGCCGGCAGCCAGGGCCTTCTTCCCCGCGTCAATAATACGGCGCGTGGCATCCATACTTGCCATACCGGTATTTTTCATGCTGTGGGTTTCGCTGGCGGAAGCACCCAGGGCGAACATTTCCACCCCGCACTCCAGACCACGCTCCATACCTCTCTCATTCAAAGCCAGGCCGGCGAGAATTACCGGTGAAGTCTTGTCTTTCAGCAAGCGCCGGATCAACTCATCTGTATCCGCCATTTGCGGAACCTTGACCGGATGGACAAAAGAGCCCACCTGCACAATATCCACGCCGGATTCCATCGTGCGGCGGATCCAGTCCTCCTTGGTGTCTGTCGGAACGACCTGCCGCTCCATCTGCAACCCGTCACGGGGGCCAACTTCATGGACGACGATATGTTTCATGATTGTCTCCGTCTATAGTTTGCCGGCGATGGCTTCAGCCATCTCAAGAGTCGTGGCTGTACCACCCATATCATAGGTTTGTACTTCGCCTTCGCTGATAATTGCGGCAGTGGCATCCTCGATGCGCTGTGCTGCTTCGGTCTCACCCAGCCAGTCAAGCATCATCTTGGCCGTCAGGATGGTGGCAATCGGATTGACCTTGTACATACCCGAATACTTGGGTGCCGAACCATGTGTGGGCTCGAACACGGCGAGTTTCTCACCAATGTTGCCGGAGCAACCAAAACCAAGGCCACCGACCATTTGCGCACAGAGATCAGACACCACATCGCCGTAGAGATTGGGTGCTACCAGCACATCATAATTGAACGGGTTTTTAAGCAACCACATCGTGATGGCATCGATATTGGCATCGTCCATGGCGATATCCGGAAAGTCCTTCGCCACCTTGCGCGCCGCCTCGAGGAACAGGCCATCGGTAGCACGAACCACGTTGGCCTTGTGTACGACGGTGACCTTTTTACGTCCAAACTTGCGAGCGAATTCGAAAGCAGCGCGGATGATACGCTCTGAGCCCTTTTTCGTATTGATCTTGCAGGAGACTGCATATTCGTCGCCGGACAGAGCTTCGAAAGCCTTGAAGGCCGGCGCTAGTTCTGAGAGCACATCACTCAACCTCTCAGGCACGGGGTTAAATTCAACGCCTGAATACAGATCCTCGGTATTCTCACGGAAGATAACCAGGTCGATACCTTCATGATAATTCAGTGGGTTATTTGGGTAAGCCTTGCAGGGTCGCAAGCACACGTACAGATCAAAAAGCTGCCGCATACGAACGATCGGCGAACGGTAGGTCAGGCCCGTGCCCTGGAGTTCCGGTATCAGTTCCTTTTCAGTCTCTTTTACGGGCTTGGAAGTGATCGCACCAAACATGGCAGCATCGACATTATTCAAAAGATCAATCGTTCTGGCTGGAAAGGCATCGCCTTCGGTGCGCCAGAATTCCCAACCAATATCACCGTGTATATATTCCGCATCCAGACCAACGCGGTCGAGAACGATCCGCGCCGCTTCCATAACTTCAACACCAACGCCATCACCAGGCAACCACGCGATCCTGTACTTCCTGTCCATAGCTTGAACTCCCGAGCTTTTGTGAGCCACCACCGCCCGACGGGCGGGGCACCAAAACCCGTCCGGGCAGAAACCGGAAGGGGTCTCAGGCGTGAAGGTACTCCTCTTAACCAGACAGGTAATTGACTATGATCAAGTGACTCGTGTAAAGCTTGAATCAAGACACCTTTTTCGAACCCTGGCCCTGGTGAAGACCATTCGCCAGATTCAGGAGCATGAACAACTTTGGGACATTTTCACGTTATCCGTATGGGCACCGAGGTCGCGCAGAACCTTACTTCAGGGCCTATAAGCAGTTCACTTTTGATCAGTTAGGAAGCCAAGGTGATGTGGTGTTATGTTCAGGATGAACGGTATGCCGCGGGCGCAGGGATGCGCTGGAGCGGCCTGTGCCAGTTTTGCACGGCTCATACTTGACACCGATGAGGTCTCAGAGAGGCTTCGCGTCGCACATCCCTGTGCTCAATCGCGAAGTACCGTTCATCCTGAACATAACGGTCCTGAAACAAGACACCACACCCCCTCGGCTTTGTGCGAAAGCATACGATAGCGATTTCTGATAGATGTATGTCGTTTGATACTGAAGCTGGAGTGGGTATTAACTCATCAGGACCTTGAGCGACATGGATGTCGCGCCAGAGCGTACATGGACGTATTCACAGCGAGTACTGATGAGTTAGTACCCACTCCAGCGTCCCCTCATTTCGTTCAGAAGCCAAAGTCGTTTCAAAGCTTAGACCATGGCGCCATCTGCTGGATGACCAAGAAAAATGCTTTCAGCAATAACGCTTCTTCAGGTAATGGAATACGGCCCTGAGGCCCAGTGCCTCGCCGCCGATTGGTCGACCGGGCCGGGCTGTCTGGTTCCAGCCATAGGTATCGATGTGTACCCAGTCGGTCTCTGTGGTAACGAAGTGTTCCAGGAAAAGAGCTGCGGTGATACAACCACCAAATGGGGTCTTGCTCATGTTATTCAGATCAGCAATTTGGCTTTTCAACAGTTCCTTGTAAGGCTGGTAAAGCGGTAATACCCATAGTGGGTCTTCTTCCTGTTCGCCCGCTGCCGTAATCTCATTCGCGATGGAAATATCATTGCTGAAAATTGGGGGCAGATCGGCGCCCATCGCGACCCGTGCAGCACCGGTTAAGGTCGCAAAATCAATAACCAGGTCGGGTTCGTGTTCACAGGCGTAAGCCAATGCGTCCGCGAGTACAACCCGTCCTTCAGCATCGGTATTTCCTATTTCGATGCTTAAACCCTTGCGTGTAGAAATCACGTCCCCCGGACGATAGGCATTGCCTGATACTGAGTTTTCCACTGCCGGGATCAGTACCAACAGACGCACGGGTAGTTTGGCTTGCATGATCAACCGCGCCAACGCCAATACATGTGCTGCACCACCCATGTCCTTTTTCATCAGCGCCATCCCGGCACCGGCTTTCAGGTTCAAACCGCCGGTATCAAAACACACACCCTTGCCACAGAGTGCCAGTAACGGGTGAGTCTCGTCTCCCCATACCATTTTAAGCAAGCGTGGTTCACGGTCCGAGGCCCTTCCGACCGCATGGATGGCGGGGAAATTCTCCGTCAATAAATCAACGCCACTAACCACCGACATGTTTGCGCCAAATTGATCTGCCTGCGTCTGCATGGCAACGGACAGCTGGTCCGGACCCAGATCTTCGGTTGGGGTGTTGATCAGGTCACGAACCAGTGATTGCGCTGACAATAGCCGTTGCGCACCGCCGGCAATATCTTCATCCAGCGCCAGTGACGGCGCCTCATTTTGTGGCTTGACGTATAAACTGAACTGATAACAGGCCAAACCCCAGCCAAGACTGGCCTGCAAGCGTTGAGCAGGAGTCCAGTCCGCCACCAACCGATAATGACCGGCTGTCAGTTTCGCCGGAAGAGGTGCAAGCTGGTACAACCAGCCCTGTTCCGCCATGCCAAACGCATAACCGTGCAACTCACCGTTGCTATCGGGCAGGCTACACAACTCACCCGCTTTCGCCTGGAAGCCTGACGCCTTTAACCATTTCTGCTGCACGCCTGGCTGGTTGGCCAGCCACTGCTCGTAGTTGGCCGGGTTCACTGCGTAAAGTGGAATGCCATCCTTTTTATTTGTATAGCTCATCATCAAGACCCTGTTTAATTTTCATATCAGTTTATTGCAAACGTCATATACCGGAAAGCACCAAGTGACCCTGATTCCGGTGACATGGGAACCTATCAATCGACCCGGACGACATAGGCCCTGCCCCCTCGAACGACTTGCAGGGTTAAAGGGTTTCTTTTTTGTGCAAGAACTTTCTTCAAATCCGCCAGGTTATCAACTTTTTGGCGATACGCGCCGGTGATGATGTCACCCACTGCAAGACCCTGGCGTGCGAGCCGGCTACGAGAATCAAGCTCATCGATCAAAACACCGGCAAGGACGTGTTGTTTATGCCTTTCAGTCAAATCCGTAAAACGCGCACCTTCCAACCTGTAATCGAGTTCGGCGCCGCTTAAAGCCGGTACAGGCTGAATCTCCAACCGGGTTTGACGTGTCTTGCCTTTCCTCAGATATTCAACCTGCAGCGCGTCACCTATCGCCACACGGCCTTCGGCGTTACGAAAATCCTGTGCACCGTTAATCTCCCGTTTTGCCATGCGGACAATAATATCGCCTGGCAGTAAACCCGCTTCATCGGCGGCTGACTCCGCTGCAACCTCTGCCACCAGCACACCCTTACCCAAATCAACGGAAAATGCACCAGCCAACTCGGGGGTTAAATCCTGTACAACTAAACCCAGGGTGCCTCTACGAACTTCGCCAAACTGGGTTAACTGATCCATAACATAGCGGGCCATGCTGGCCGGAATGGCAAAACCGATACCCACATTGCCACCACTGGGCGTGAATATGGCACTGTTGATACCCACAAGTTCACCACGTAAATTTATCAATGCACCACCGGAGTTCCCCGGGTTGATAGAAGCGTCGGTCTGGATAAAATTCTGGAATTGAAGACCACGTAAGCCGCTGCGTCCCAGGGCACTTACAATTCCGGATGTTACCGTCTGGCCCAGGCCGAATGGGTTGCCAACCGCCACCACAAAGTCGCCGACCTGTAACTTATCGGAATCTGCCAATTGCAAAGCAGTCAGGTTTTCGGCCGGGATTTGAATCACTGCCAAATCGGTATCGGGGTCAGTGCCTATCAATTTTGCCTCAAGACTACGGCCATCCTTGAGTCCGACAAATATTTCGTCTGCACGGGCTATGACGTGAAAATTGGTCAATACATAACCTTTTTCAGCGTCAACAATGACGCCGGAACCAAGGCTTTGCGATATCCGTTCGCGCGGCGTATTAGGTACATTGAAGAACCGCCTGAAAAAAGGATCATCCATCAGCGGACTGCTAACGCGCACCCGGGTCTGGGTATTTACATTGACCACCGAAGGCATTACTTGCTTGAGCACAGGTGCGAGCGATGGCAAAGATTCACCATTGACGGCCACGGGTAAAACAGCCAATGCCGGACCGGGCCCAAACATCAGGGCCAAAAACAGAAAGATACCGCGTAATACCATTTTCACACTTAACTCCCGATCAAAACGATGCGATTGAGACAACACTAACAGCTTACAGGTTCGCACTAATAGAGCCCGACCAAACCAGCGAGTAGGTTCATGCACAAATTTTCGCTTGCGATTGTTTCCAAAACAATATAAAACACGATATACGGCGATGGTGTGTGAAACAACACTATATCTTGTGCCAACGGCTATTTGCGACCGAATCGATAAACGAAGTCATGAATTTACAGCAACGGGTTCTACGCACAGATGTATCCGGCATGCCCCTGGAGTGGGTCGGATACCAGGACGCAGTCAGGCTGATCACGCTTGACCAGGTGTCTTACTCTCTTGGAAAAACGCTTTACCACGTGCACGGCGGTATCAATGCTATCACTGGCCTTCAAAGCATGGTCAGTGTGGATGCCATTATCGCCACGCTTGGACGACATCCCCACAAACATCTTTTCTCGTCGAGTTATGTCCCACCATTGAGTAACCAATCCCTGTTCCGTCGCGACCAGAACCTGTGTCTGTACTGTGGTCAGCAGTTTCCGAATTTTTTGCTTTCAAGGGATCACGTCAACCCGTTGAGCCAGGGCGGGCAGGATCGCTGGGTCAATGTCGTCACGGCCTGTAAACGATGCAACAATCACAAGGCTGGCAGGACCCCGGAGCAGGCGGGTATGGAATTGCTCGCGATCCCCTTCTGCCCAACCCATGCAGAGTACATCTATCTGCAGGGACGCCAGATTCTGAACGATCAGATGGAATTCCTGCTGGCACATTTCCCGCGAAATAGTGTTTTACGCAGGCGGGTTGAAAAAGGTGAGTCGTTACTGGCGTAATGACCGCTTCTTCTTGCTAACGGATCGGCGAACCCACAACCAGGCTTTGAAAGCACAAAAAAAAGGCGGGTTCAGGCCCGCCTTTTATTAAATATTCCAAGAGATTCTATTCGATTTCTTCAACCTCTCCGTCCGGGTCAACATCCTCTTCAACTGTTTTGGGTGCAACGACCGGTGCTGCTTCAAGCACTTCAACTTCGACGGCGGCCTCTTCAACCGCTTCAACATCGACAGCCGCTGCAGCTTCTTCAACCACCTCGACCTCAAGCTCTTCCGTTGCAATGGCCGGCATTTCTTTAACCACTTCAACGTCCATCGCTTCGGGTGCCA
>Ga0316201_10001517_pt1 | contig 15759 bp, 16 predicted proteins | sample CS6wburrow_MG_FD_204516 | JGI IMG/M metagenome (GOLD analysis project Ga0316201, IMG submission 204516) | Coastal sediment microbial communities from Delaware Bay, Delaware, United States - CS-6 worm burrow | ecosystem: Environmental > Aquatic > Marine > Coastal > Sediment | place: USA... | reverse complement strand
CCCCACTGCTGCCTCCCGTAGGAGTCTGGACCGTGTCTCAGTTCCAGTGTGTCTGATCGTCCTCTCAAACCAGATACTGATCGTCGCCTTGGTAAGCCATTACCTTACCAACAAGCTAATCAGCCGCAAGCTTCTCTTTAGGCGGAAAAACCGTTTCACTCGAAAGCATATGGGGTATTAGCAACCGTTTCCAGTTGTTGTCCCCCTCCTAAAGGCAAATTCTTACGTGTTACTCACCCGTCCGCCACTTGAGTTAAAAACTCTCGTACGACTTGCATGTGTAAAGCATACCGCCAGCGTTCATCCTGAGCCAGGATCAAACTCTCTTAAAATTTCCATGAATTTCTATCTTTGAAATAGATTTTTAATTAGATTCTACTTATAAAGCTGAATCATAAGTTACTAACTCAAATGCATTCGAGAGAGTTCTATTCTAATTAATTGTTAAAACTTTAAAAAATATTAATTACTAAATAATTGAATAAACTATTTATTAATAATATAATATTAGTTTAATTCTATAAAAATTTCTAAAAAACTAAAGATTTCGGAATGAAAGACTATTCCCTGATTACAGTCCAGTTATAAATTCTTTCCTAAAACAATGCTGCGAAAAATTAGAGAATAAGCCGAATTTACGCTCGCATAGTTTTCGTATAGGCTATATCACGCAGTTATGGAAAGATACCAGTGATTTAGAATTTATCAGACAAGTGATTGGACACGCGAGTATCGATACCACGTCTGTCTACGTAGATAATCTTTCGGATCAAGAACGACAAGAGCGAATGACATCTCTAGGTAATAATTAAAACCCCTCTCAGCGCCACAAAAAGGGGCCTAAATGGCGAATTAAATGTAGTTAGGTATATTTTTTCTATTCTTCCGCAAGTTACACTTCCATCTTTTAAAACAAAAACTGAAGTTGAAGATGAGAAACCAATTGAAAAAGAAAAGGAATATTATTTCTTCCCATCTCGATCAAACGAACTCACTGGACTTCAAAAGGTTAAGGAAAAATTTTCGCCAGAAACTGAAGAGTGGGAGGTTGTTGATGTGGAACCAAAAGTTAATTTGTATACAAAAATAAGAAATTATATGAACAGTTGATAAACAAATATTTCAAACTATTAAATAATTTTTAACAATTATCATAAATTTCTGTAACCATATGAATCGCCGACCCAACAGTAACTGGATTGGGACTACCTAGAGACGCGATTATCAATGCTCCTGCTCCAACACATCGTGCTGCTAATCGCACAGGAGGAGGAGAACAACAATCGATCACTGTCAAAGTAATATTTTTTGTTACTAATAATGGATTTGTAGAATTAGTGATATTAACACCATTTTTGATCAATTTTAGTGTTCGCCCACTTGGAAATAGCAAGGTAGCACCAGTTGTAATTAAATTTAACGTATTACCCTCCTGAGATTGCTATTAAAACTTTTGCTAATGTCGAATTACGTAAGGGCGAGAAACCAATAGCTGCACCAATTACAAGAGATATACAAGTTTTCGTAAGCATAAAATAATTAAATAAATATACTAAGGTTACTACCTTATTATTAGTAAATTTACGTTAGTTGTCAATATTTCACCAACCTCTTTTTTTCGCGCTATGCTGTCCCTTCTACGCTTGGAAGAAAAAGAGTGAGCCAAACGTAACAATCTCTTCGAAAATAATGATCGGAAAAAACTTCTGAGACGGACTTAATCCTCGATTTTAGGACGCTTCCTAGGCTGAGCCTGGTGATACGCAAAATCGAGTGGAAAATAAGCAGGTTTTAGTGCTGAAGGTGAAAGATAAAAAATTTGGTTGGGAAGATGATTCAATATGCTCTCCGCAGCGGATTAAAAGGTCTAGAATGAAAATAGATCAAGTTTGGGCACTAATTAATAGTGTTTTAAATTCTGATTTCTTGGCTCAGAATTTAAAACAATTTGAGATTATAGATAAGATTGGATCTCCCGGAGAACATCCCGAACGAGATCCTTAACCTCTTACTCGGTGCAGTTTTCATCTTCCAAAACTTCAAATTGACGAAAGACAAAGGTTACGAAACTGCAAAACCTATCTGATCTTGGATTATACTGAAAGTTTTTGACTCGTTTCAAATCTATTTTGAATGCGTCGTGTGCCTTGAAGGTCTCCCTCCAGAATCGGGAGAAAGCAATTTTGAATTGCTCAATATCAATAGAATCATTGACGAAATTCTCCATCAATAAAACAAATTGCTCCCTGCTTTTCCAAAAAGTATAGTCTTCTAACGTGCCTCGGTAATGGAGTAATTCTAAGTACTCATCTCGATTTTCCTTCTATAGACTTTTGCCCTGTTTTTCGAAATCCAGGAAACGTCTTAACAATTCTAAATGTCGAATTTTATTATAAGTATAAGTCATCTTTGTTTTTCGTTGTTATTTAGATTCTTGATAATGGGTAGTGCTTTTTGATTGTTTAGAACTGCCTCAGTAACAAAATTTCCACCACTTTCAAATAAGTGGGTTTCTTCCATCTCAGTTATTTCACAGGTAGTAGTAAATTGACCTGTAGATTTTTCAAAGACTGCAATTACTCGTTTATCTAAATCATAAATATGAACAGCAGGATAACCTCGTTTTGTCCCACCCTGATACATCCCATTATCAAACCATTGAATATTTTTTCTATTAGGCATATTGACTATCGAATCTCGAAGAGCAAGAGCATTCTCTTCCGTTTTCGGTGTTTGACCTTTTTCATTTTTCGGTAAACCATGCGCGGCGCCATGGACCGGCGTCTTCAATTCCACTTGACCATACCGTCAGGGACGTGTTAGGATACTATCAGAAGTCTTTTTGATTTAATAATTATCTAGTTTTTTTTCATGAAAAAATTACATACAGGTCTAATATTATTTGACACGATTGATATTATATGTATTTCATTCTCCGTTGGCTCTGGGCTAGCTTATTTGATTCGAAAACATAAACAAACAAGAGGCGTAGATCCTATCGTTACTGAGTTGAAAGAAAAATCTCCAGTAATAGCGGTTTCTATAGATGGTAAACCTTTGAGTTTGAGAGTACCGTTAGTCCGTGGTGGAGGAGAAACACCTAACGCTGTGGCACTAGCAATTAAAAACAAAAGGCTAGCAGCGCTTATAAGAGCGATAATTACTGCAAAAAAAAGCCAAAAATTATTTAAATTATTGCAAGTCTATTTTGCTTTTATTAATGCATCATTAACGTCTAGCCTCGGACTTCGTTTTGCGGTTGGTGGGTCCGTAGAATGGACTCAATTTATTTTAATTTCTGCTCCAGCATCACTAGGTGGTTTTCTGGTGGGACAAGTAATTGCAAATCCATTAGCTAGTGTTTTTTTACCGCTAGCAATCCTCTATAGTCGTGGAATTGAAAATGTACCTTCGCCTTATGAAAAATGTAAAGTTTTGTGTAAAGTTGCAGAAGAAATTCATAATAAACAACTAGGGATTGAAATGGTAAAATTAAATTCACTTGTTGAAAACACGTCAACTGCGCTCCAACTTCCATTGGAGAAAGTACCTTTGGTCTGCCTTGAAGAAAAACTTTCACTTTTGCAACGTTTCAAGTTGAGACAGTTAATTGAAAGTGATAGAGTTCAAAAACGTGTACAACATTTTAATGATTTTATAAACCGACTCCCTGAATGTGACGTCGATCCAGAAACTGTATATGAAGAGGTTGTTGGAAAAATTACAGAGTAAAAGGTTGCCTTATACCTTTTTTATTCTGTAATTTTTGGGGTAATCTTAAAAAAAGATTGATAGTATTAATTCTACTCTAAAAATATAGTGAAAAATTATTTTTTTTATTTTTATTCCAATCTTAGCCATTGTGACGCATTACGTTAGTTATTAATAACATAATGAACATTCTGTTATGTGTAATTAATATTATACATAACAACCAATTAATTCCAATAAAAATTTTAAGAGAAAATATTAGACTTTTAAATTCTGATCAAAGATTTCAGAATTTAAAAGAATTTGAGATTATAGATAGGCTTGGATCTCCCGGAGAGCATCCCGAACGATACCCTTAACCTCTCGCTCAGTGCACTTATCATCTTCCAAAACTTCAAATTGACGGTAGACAAAGGTTACGAAACGGCCAAACCCATCTGATTTTGGATCAAGCTCAAAGTTTTTTAATCCTTTCAAATTTATTTTGAGTGCATTATATGACTTCATGGACTCCTTCCATAATCGCGAGAAAGCAATTTCGAAGTGCTCAAAATCGATGGAATCATGAACGTAATTTTCCATACATAAAACAAATTCCTTTCTGCGTGTCCAAAAAATGCAATCGTTGACCATACATTGGTATCTGCTTAATTCTAAATACTCACCTCGATTTTCGAGATATAAGTCATAAACATTTTTGCCCTGTTTTTTGAAATCCATAAAATGTTTTACTAATTCTATATGCTTATTTTTCTTATAAGTCATTGTTAGTCCTTTTTCCTCATAAAAATTATTTTGAATTGGTAACTAATTTTGCTGTTTTAAAATAGCTTCGGTCATGAAATTACCACCACTTTTTAATAAGTGATCTTGTTCAAGAGCAGTTAATTCACAGGTAGTAGTAAACAGACTCAGTTTCCCATCGCCTTGTTTTTTAAAAACTGCAATGACCTGAGTCTCTGGGTCATAAAGATTTACAGAATCATAACCTCGTTCTGTCCCCCCTTGATACATCCCATTCTCAAACCATATAACCTCCTTTCTATTCGGCATGTTGACTATGGAGTCTTGAAAAGCAAGCGAATTTTCTTCCGTTTTTGGCGTTTTACCATTTGTTACATTTACAGGTAAACCATGAATGTCGCCATGGTCGGGTGTCTTGTAATTTACTTGATAATATCTCGCAGCAAGGTGCGGACGACCTTCCTCAAGAATAAACCCATCTCGATGATCAGGTAAATTTCTTTTCTCTTCCTTAGTTAAGGCAGTAAAATCTTGATGAGGCATGGCTGATGGTCTCTCCATTTGCAAAGAGGCACCTGCTTGATTAGACTTTGAAAAGTCATTCTTAGGAGGTAATTTTGAAGTACCTCCGAATAACTGATGATGTGGAGGTGGTGGCGCCTGTCTTACTGGCTGAAAGCCCACACTTTGCTGATTTAGCATCCAAATTGTTATCAACAAATAGGCAGCTTCAGTCAAATCGACACCACCGCGTAAATCATGGATCACCCTGTGAATTTCAGTCCTAGTTTGAAACCCGTTTGTCTCTGACTGACCGACTTCAAGATTACTTGCCCACAGACTGCAGATAATAAGGGTATAACAAGTTATATGTTTCTGTCGACGTCGAGCTTCAACTTCTGTCAAAACTTCTCCTGGATAATACTCCAAAGGAAAGCATCTGCTTCTTAGTTTCATTTGGTTCTCCTGGTTTAAAATTTACTAAAATGATCTGAAATGCTAGAAAGGGTCAAATTATCTTTGAAAGTTTCCCCCTCAAAATACTTCTGATAGGACACCAATACGCCCCTGAAGGTTTATTAAAGCCCAGACTAAGCATTTATACTAGAGATACGATTTTCACGCTCCTGATCTGTCATCTGATTCACGTAACCAGAAGTTGAATTTAAGCTACAATGCCCGATCGTTTGTTTCACAAATTCAATGTCTTTCGTGTCTTTCCATAATTGAGAAATGTAACCAATTCGAAAACTATGGCTTGTAATGTTTGGTTGCGACGGAAGGAGTTTCGAGACAGAATGCATTACTCTATTTACATCAGTCGTAATTGTTTCTCGACGCAGCATTTGAGTAGGTTTTCGATCCGACGTAAACACATAAGAATCTTTATCCTTCATTAAGAATAAAAACTCAAAGTCCTTTTTTCGAGCCTTTACCATTTTTTTTCCTTCCAGCGTCAAAAATGCTTTATGATTCGCAGGACCTTTTTTTAATCGATCAATAGAAATCCAATGCTCCTCAAGCAGAGTTTCTAGCTGACCTACTTTCAATGGCAAAAGCTCACCGATACGAATTCCTGTCACCGTAAGTAGACAAATCGCAATCCGTGTTCTTGTAGCTATATAACCTGGACTTCCACTTTCTTTCATTAGCAGATTGTATATTGCAGAACTAATTGGATCACGCTTCGGTAAACGTTTTCGATTTGACCATGCTTTTTTACGTGCAGCCTTTTCTTTCCGTTCTTTTTTTACCACATTTAATTCTGCCACAACAATTTCTAATTGTTGATTTACTTTTTTATTTAAATCTAGTAATTCACTATTCTGCTTTGCTAATCCAATGAAACCTAATTGAAGATCTTTCTGTGTTACTTTTTGACCCTCTACTAGAAGTTCTAACCTACCTAATATTTTTTTGTCATTATCTTCATCTGATTCATTTTTCTTAACCTTACTCAAATCATTCTTACTTAGCTTCTCCATTTCAGACATAAACATATTTTCTGAATTATTTAATCTCAACTTCATAGATTCTCTTTCTAGAGTTTTTTTTTTATTATTTTATTCCTTGATTCATATACCAATGTACCTTTCAAATTTGTTAAGATCTGTATAGGTTATACTAAACAATACAAAAAATAGCCCAAAATTAAGCTTAAAAGTTGTCGATAAGCCTCACCCAACCCTTGTTATACCTGGTATTCCGTCATATTTAGAGCACTAAATCACTAGAATTTAATACGGTGTATTTTGCCTGTTTTTTTTTTTAAAAAACAGGCAAAATACACCGTATTAAAATGATGTTTCCCCCAAAATATATCCAAAAATTAGATCTGATTATTAATATTTTCGGTAAATATAAGATATTTGATTCGTCGTGTTATATCCGAAGCGGTTAAAATTTTTATCAAACCCTCTTTTTTTTTACCACTTTTAAATAATATTTCCAGCTGATTGTGAATAATTTCATCTTTCACCAAGTCCTTCAACAATTGAATCATACTTTTTTTTATTTTAATCAGTTGATTATTTCGAACATTGATTGCATTGAAAAATTCTTCAAGATCCAATCTCTTTTCTTGGTCACTGACGGCTAAAGATTTCATGAATAGAACTTTTAACCGTAAATCATTTTTCTGGCTCGAAATAAGAAAAGACTTCGGCAGCTGAAAGGGGTACAGAAACCAAAAAAGCTCCTCTGCTGCAAATACCTCTACAACCCAAGCCTTGCCTGACGGGTTCTCACATTCAACATAGAGGAAGCAAACATAACTTCGAAAGGCTCCGTCAGAAAATTCCTTTACTATAGCATCCAGCTTGTGGAGCTGTTTAAAATACCCTATTAGTTTTTTTCGGTCAGGTTGATTTGAAATTTGAATACCCGTAAATTTCACAAATTTACTTAGAGGGAATTTTAAACGATAATAATTTTGCTTTTTAACCCTAAGCCTTTTACAATCCTTAAATGGGTTTAACTCTAAACTCTTAATAAAAGATAAAAATTGTAATAGATGAAACAATCTTTCTTCCTCTTCCTCAGCCATTATTCGATTCTCAAGATAACTAGTAAGTAACGACGGATTACTAGGATTTACTAGTCGGTATCTTCTTCGAAAGTCGACAATCCAATCAGTATACCGATAATCCAAACGAAGCACTTGACCAGAATACTTAAAATACTGAAGAACTAATTTATCTTCAAAGATGTCTAGTTGATTGTTAAACAAATAATCCTGGACCAACTGTGTTTGTCGATGTTTGAATTCAAGTTCAAAACGGACGCCCTGGTCTTTTTGGTAAACTCGATAATGAAGGGAATTGTTCCTCCGATTAACTTTTAAAACTTTTCCGTCAGGAAAATCCTGTAATCTTATGTGACGAGTAGTGGTATGATTTTGAATCTGAGTTCGTGAATCAACTAAAAATGCATCGAATGATTTGATTGTGTCATTAGAACCATTAGTTCTGGAAAAATAAAGATCGATTCGACCTAAACTTAAAGTATGCTGATCAGTCATCAGAATCTTCCAATCAAATTCCTGAGTTTTGATAAGTTTGTAAAAATGAGCGGCATTTTTCCCAGAGAAAATAATCTGAGTTCCGACCCAATAACCTTTAGATCCCGTATATTGACGGACAGAAACCTTATACTTTTTTTTAAAGCCATGAAACCCAATCTTAGGTTCATCGTCAATTAGAACATGTGAGGTAAAGTGCTTAGATAAACCATAGGCAATTGTTCGTGGATCTGTTAACCCTTGAATGTTGAAAGATATCCAATCTACTACTAAATTTTCGGAATCAAAATCGATAACACTCATAATTTCTTCAAATTTATTTTAATAATCAGCAAGGTAAATTATGATCTAACAGAAGAGACAAATGGTTGCGCGATTAGCTACGTTTCTTAAGCGGAGAGAGTTGAAAGGGGTATTAAAAATTTTTTTTAGCCACGGAAGATTGATCCTAGAACTTATTCTATATAAATGTAATATTAACATTAGTTATGGGTTTTTAAGGGAAGGATTAAGCACTCAAGTCATCGTATTTACAGCTACCACGGGTGGTGCTGCGGGTTTTACTATTTCGTGGTTTACGGCAGGTGCTGCTTTAGTTGCTCCGCCACTATTACTCTCAACTTTACTTCTACGAAGTTTTACCCAACAGATGTTAAATCAGCGGGAATATTCGAAGTTCAAAAATATGGTTCATAAAATGTTGGGTTCTCAAAAAACTTGGAGGTAAATGTGAGTAATAGTTGAATTTTTTAGATCGAGTTAAAAAGTTTCCATACTTATATTCAATAGGTGTAAAAAAGATCCATCGAATGGATAACTTTTACAATTATAGAAAACCTATGTTTTTTCTTATTTATACTGCCCTAATTCAAGCGCGCGTCACCAAAAGGTGAACTCTAAAATTAAGTTTTTCACTAAAAATGAAACCGGTTAGTTTAACCAGATTTACTTTTGCCTGCCAGATTTTGGATTCTTATTTCATTTTTTATCTAGTCTAACCCCGTATAAATCTGAAACATATTAAACGAAGAGTAACTAATTAAATAGAAAATTTTTCATACTAGTGATCCGTTGACTCGAAAGAAGAGAGCAAATAAAACTCACTAATCGAGAAAGTTGAATTCATATCTTACAGGTGACTAGATGGAAAATCCCCTACAAGAAAAGATAGAATTCAACTTACAAAGTCAGAGAACTAGATTCTAGGTCCATTCGAACTTTGCGAATAGATTCGAACTATCCCAGTTTCTCTAAATAGTGCAGAAACGAATCATGGATAGTTCCGGTGAAAAAACTTACATACTTCTGAAGTTCACCTACTTGCTCTAAATTAGTATCCGCCAAAACTTGTGTTGAAAAATGCTCATTTGTCTGAAGTAAGGTTTGTTCCGTAAGTTGTGTTATCCCTTCTTTCAATTGATTTCGATTACTTTCTTCAACGACACTATCAGGTAAAAATTGAATATCTAAATTTTGATAAGCTTTTTGCATATAGTTCAAAATATCCGGCCTTTCATTATACCAATATTCCCGTATTTCATTTGGAATCGGATAACGATACCATAAAATTGGTAAATATCGAAACACTAAAACATCCCGCAGTTCTTCATTAATCAATGCTTTTGCGGGTTGCCCTTCACTTGGTAAAAAAGGCATCGTAAATACTAAATGATTCATACTATCTGCAAATCGACCAAGTAAGATAGATACAATTGTCCCTGTTAAATTCAGTCCAGCAATTGTGGGTACTACTCCCATCATAGCTTCTTCTGTCCAATCAATCATGGCCACTAAATAAATCCACGGAACCGTATATGGATTTATACTAATAAACCAAGATAAAGCAATTCGTAAGGATACTAATTGGGCATACCCAAAAATAACTAAAAATAGTATCTCCCGAAACACTTCTAAATATGTGATATCTAAACAAAAATTTAAACGTACCTGCAAAAACTCAGAGAGCCAATTTGGTAAGAAGAATATATTTCTGTAATTTTCAATATAAAAATTATAGTACCCATCCTGAGTACTTTCATAAATTACTCTAGGTATTGGTTCTACTTTAGGAACAGTACCAAACAGCATTTCTGTAAAAGTTTCTGGACGTTGAATTGGAGGATACGGTACCTTACGAAGTGGGAGACTGTCCACCAAGTTTCGCTTATCCGTAATAATATCTTCAATAGCTGTTAAGGGAACCCCAGTTATCTTCATCCCTGGATTTTGTGGGTATCCAAAAAGCGTAGCTATCTGTTTTAGAAAGACTCCAACACCGTCAATAAAAGCTTCACGGACATCAGCAAATTTGTCGTTAAACGTCATTAGGAATTTTAATACTTTTAAATTACTACAATATATTAAAGTATGGGGTTAGAGAGACTATTTTGTCAACAGTTTTACTAAAAAATTTTAGTTTCAAAATAAGTAAGAGAAGAACGTTCGGGATAGTAGGATTTGAACCTACGACACCCTACTCCCAAAGCAGGTGCTCTACCAAGCTGAGCTATATCCCGAATCGAACTATTTAATTATAGATTCGAAACCTTCTCTCATAATAGACAGACCTTACCAAATTTTTAGGAATTGTACAAGCCTTTTTTAAGTCTGGAAAACTTTTGAAAGGTTTCACGTAATCTTAAAAAGTATGATTGAGTTAGTAAATCGCCTATCTTATTCCAAGGCTTGCCATTCTAATCTTTACTAGCCTCATTAGAACCTTTTGTAGATTTAACTTATATCGCTAGATTATTTTTTTAAGATTTCAAGGTTGATAAATTACTCGTTAGCCATAATTTTTGACCCTATTACAAGTAAACCCACACAAGCAAGACCTAACCAGAAGTTGCTTGTTTCTAAGCCCAACCCACAGATACCAGTGGCGCTGCCGGCAAATGTATCGCGTTGCATATCTTTAGTTGGTGACGGAGTTGCCTGGGCTCCAGGCGCAGGCGGTACTAGATCTAGAATGGAAATAAATTTAGTTTTTGAGATAAGAGTTATTATCTCTTAAAAACTTCTCAAAACTAAGGGAATCCTTTCTTTTTATGCATTCTTTCAACCTCCAAAAATTCATAGGAAATCTTTCACTAAAGTGTAAATTCAACCCTGTTGTATCTGTAGTTTTTAAATCACTTCTTATTGTTGCCTCGAAATTAATATTCTCCAACTTTGTTTTTAGGAATTCATAATTCACAACCCAACTCCATCCAAAATCAACTTGCTTAAATTGACAATTTTTAAAACGATTGTTGTCAAACTCTTCTTTAGCCAAACTAGAGTTTATTCTATTACAGTTTTTGAAAGTAGGATCTATAAACTCACATTTCCGAAATATCGTTTTCTGAAAGGTCCAATTTTCAAATTTGCAATCAGTGAAATAACTTCCTGAAAAATTACTAATTTCTAAAAATAAAATTTGAAAAATTTAGATCCCAAAAAACTAAGATAGAAAGATCCTGATCAAAAATAATTTCATTTGTGAAAGCTTAATTTCCAACTTCTAAACTTTTACTATTTTCAAGTGTTGCAAGAATATCGTTAAACGTTTGCGTCATATTTTTTTCCAATATAATCAATAACATCCTGAACTTTTATCGTTTTTCCAGAGAATATAAAATCGTCTATATCATCCAAACTAATTTCAATATTAAATAAAGTTTCAAAGTCATTTATTAATTCAAGCATTTCTCTAGAATCAGTTCCAAGTTCTTTTTCAAAATCGGTATCTAATTGAATTTGATCATACTGAAAACTATATTTTTCATGTAATAATGTACGAATTTTCTCAAAAATAAGGGTCATCTTTCAAATAATTTAAATGAATTAACTGATACTATCAGATAGTATAAAGTCTAATAAACAAATTTCTATAATTCCAACTTCTAGTAGAGAAATGCTAAAAGATTACAATTTCTCAACTATGTTAATAATTAGATACTTCATGTAAAATTATTTTCAAATGAAAATCGCGAAGAAACTCTTGAATTGTTATCTTATGTTGTTACAATAGTAAGATTTGGCTCTGCAGTAGTTCGAACATTTACCTTGCGTATCTTATTAGCATTATTTTGATTTTTGGTTTCAATTTGTTTACGTTTCAGGATCAGCTATCTGGTTCGCCATCTTCCAATTATACTTAGCAATAGCATTAGCAGAACCATGAATTATTTGATTATACTTAGCTACGGTAGCGTTAAGACTAGAAAGAATATTACTATTTTTTCGAATTTTCAACCTATTTGAGAAGTTTCTGGTCTCAATTAAAAAAAGTTTTTAGAAATTTTTATTATAAGTTTTCAATAAAAAATATTTTTTATTGAAAACTTATATTACTATATATTATACTAATATAAGTTTTTATGTCTTTGAACTCTTTTACTAAATTAACAATTTTAATTTTTATTTTGTAATGAAACGTTTTAATTTTATACCTTTACTGTGCGTAGTATTATTAACACTTGCTCCTAATGTAGCGTTAGCTGATATCGGTGGTTTAACAAAATGTAGTGATTCACCAGCTTTTACGAAACGATTAAACGGCAGTGTCAAAAAATTAGAGCAACGAATGAGTAAGTATGAAGCGGATTCACCTCCTGCGTTAGCTTTAAAACAACAAATTGAACGAACAGAAGCTCGCTTTGATAAATATAGTCGCTCAGATTTACTATGTGGTACAGATGGGTTACCGCATTTAGTTGCAGATGGTCGATGGAGTCACGCAGCGGAATTTATTCTTCCAGGTTTCGGATTTATCTATATTTCTGGATGGATAGGTTGGGTAGGTAGAAAATATTTACGTGCTGTAAGTACTACAAAAAATCCAAGCGAAAATGAAATTATTATCAATGTTCCATTGGCACTAAAAATTATGGCAACAGGTTATATTTGGCCAATTTCTGCTTGGCAAGAATTAATAAGTGGTGAACTAGTAGCTCCGGACAGTGAAGTAACAGTATCTCCTCGTTAATTTTATTAGTTCTGAAGTTAACTTTCTTTCTTATATACATAACTAAAATTTTTATGGAAAATTTTCAAAAATATTTGTCAACTGCACCTGTTCTTTTAACAATTTGGCTATCATTTACTGCTGGATTTATTATTGAAATCAATCGATTTTTCCCAGATATGTTAGGCTTATATTTCTAAAATTAAGAGTTATATATTTAGCAAATAAAAGCGCTAAATATATAACTCTTAATTTTAGAACTATGGTTTCTCTTCTGTTAGAACTTTTTAATTTGACTATTTTATAACCTTATTTATTTATTTTTAATAAATTATAAAATAATTTAATGGGATTAACATTTTTTAAAAAAGTAGTAATAGCTCTAGGAATACCTTTTTTATGTGCTTACTTAGGCTTTCAATTCCAGAAATACATCGATGACATCTTGAAATCCCGTGAAACGGCAGGTATACGTGGTGGATCCAGCGGAATTGATTGGGTATCGTTACTTGCTAAGCATAGAGACAACATTCCTTTTATTTTTTCATTATTTGGTGCCTTAACAAGTAGTAGTTATCTTTTTTTTGAAGATCAACTTTCTTCCTTTCTCTTTCAAGCAACTCCAGGGAATTGGTATAGCCGAATTAATAATCGTTATTTTTCTGCCATTGAACGAGCACAGACTGCTTTTCAAGTGACAGAAACAGTATCATTGATAGAAGCGTTCGATCTACAACCAAATATTTCGCCGCAGGAGAAAATTGACGGATATAAAATATTATTAGAAGATATTCTTACATTTGATAGTAAACGTAAAATATTTTTTGCGATTATAGGATTTGTTTCTTTGTTAGGCTATTTTTTTACCGCCAATATATTTCTTTTTGGTCAAGTAATTATCGCTTTGATGTCACTAATTAAGGAAGGAAAGATCTCAAAGGGTGTCGCTCGGACTATTGTTCGTATGTTAAGATTAAAAGGGGTACCTGTACCCGATGAATTAGAAGAACTTGTTAAATAAACCTACACTGAGTAGGTTTATTTAACACAATTTTTTATCGTATATTTTCAAAAAAAGAGAAACTAAACTTCAATCGAATCTTTATCTGAGTCCGATAAAAAATTAGGGATAATTAAAGATAATAGAATTAAATCAGTTAGAATCAAAACCGAACTATTTCTAAAACATATAGCATTGATGGAAAGACTATCTAAGTTTACTCTTCGACGAAAATTACAATAGGATTTACGATTTATTTTCTAACTTTATTAAGAATTCATAAATTACTTAAAATGATGATAGTTTTTGTAGTTTCACTTTTCACCATATTAAGTCTAGTCCTGAGAAAGACATTGTTATTTTTTGTGTCAAATATAACTTATTTATCTAATGAATATCAAGGAAAAATAGAAAAATATAAAATAACGTAAATAAAAACTTCGAGAAGCTTTTATTTACGTTATCAGATTTTTAGAAATATCAACAATCTTAACCAAACTTACCGGAAGTTGAAGCTATCACAAATGCTGCATATGTTAATATATATCCAACTGAGAAATGAACTAAACCAACTAATCGAGCTTGTACAATTGAAAGAGCTACTGGTTTATCTCTCCAACGAACTAAGTTTGCAAGTGGTGTACGTTCATGTGCCCATACTAAAGTTTCAATTAATTCTTGCCAGTAACCACGCCATGAGATTAAGAACATAAAGCCTGTTGCCCAAATTAGGTGGCCAAATAAGAACATCCAAGCCCATACTGATAAATTATTCATACCAAATGGGTTATATCCATTAATTAATGGTGATGAATTTAACCATAAATAATCTCTTAACCATCCCATAATGTAGTTTGATGACTCATCGAATTGACCTGGATTACCACCCCAAATTGTCATATGTTTCCAATGCCAATAGAATGTTACCCAACCAATAGTATTTAACATCCAGAACATTGCTAAATAGAATGCATCCCAAGCTGAGATATCACATGTACCACCACGACCTGGACCATCACATGGGAAGCTATAACCAAAGTCTTTTTTATCTGGCATTAATTTTGAACCACGAGCATCTAGTGCACCTTTTACAAGAATTAATGCTGTCACATGTAAACCTAACGCAATCGCATGATGTACTAAGAAGTCACCAGGACCGATTTTTAAGAATAAATCATTTTTACTACTATTGATTGCTTCTAACCAACCAGGTAACCAAATTTGATTACCAGCAACAGTTGCAGGACTTGTTGATGAAGATAATAAAGTATTAAATTCATAAACTGCTTTACCTGAAGCTGCTTGAATATATTCTGCGAATAATGGTTCAAATAAGATTTGTTTCTCTGGTTGTCCAAAAGCTACAACAGTATCATTATGAATGTATAAACCTAATGTATGGAAACCTAAGAATAATGAAGCCCAACTTAAATGTGAAATAATAGCTTCTTTATGTTCTAACATTCGAGCTAACACATTATTTTTATTTAATTCTGGATCATAGTCACGAACAAAGAAAATTGCCCCGTGTGCAAAAGCACCTACCATTAAGAATCCAGCGATATACTGATGATGCGTATATAATGCAGCTTCAGTAGTGAAATCTTTTGATAAAAATGCATATGGTGTTAACGCATACATATGTTGTGCAGTTAAAGATGTTGCTACACCTAACGATGCTAATGCCAATCCTAATTGCATATGTAAAGAATTTGTAATTGTTTCAAATAACCCTACATGACCTGCACCTAATCGACCGCCTGGAGGACGATGTGCATCTAAGATTTCTTTCATATTATGGCCAATACCGAAATTTTTTCAATACATGTGACCAGC
>Ga0316201_10001516_pt1 | contig 15760 bp, 13 predicted proteins | sample CS6wburrow_MG_FD_204516 | JGI IMG/M metagenome (GOLD analysis project Ga0316201, IMG submission 204516) | Coastal sediment microbial communities from Delaware Bay, Delaware, United States - CS-6 worm burrow | ecosystem: Environmental > Aquatic > Marine > Coastal > Sediment | place: USA... | reverse complement strand
GGGCGTTGCTGGGCAGGCCCTACAGCATGTGTGGCCGGGTTGCGCACGGTGACAAGCGCGGCCGCACGATCGGCTTTCCGACCGCCAATATCTTTCTGCACCGGGCGTCGGTGCCGGTTTCCGGTGTCTTTGCGGTGGAGATGCTCGGCATCGATGACGCGCCGATAGCGGGGGTGGCCAACGTCGGCACCCGGCCGACCGTGGACGGCAGTCGTGCCTTGCTGGAGGTCCACCTGTTCGACTTTGCACGTGATATCTACGGCCATCACGTGCAGGTTCGCTTTGTGAAAAAGCTGCGCGAGGAGCGCAAATTTGATTCATTCGAGCATTTGAAACAGCAAATCCAGCTGGACTCCGGGCAGGCGCGGGCCTTTTTTTCGGGCTGACGAGGTCAATGATCCCGTTATCCCCCCATTACTAAAGATAAGTGGGATTCGTGGGCTTATTGGGTTATAACTTCGTGCTTTCTGTGCCGGCGGTACCTGACTAGATGACTGATTACAAAGACACCCTGAACCTGCCCAGGACGGCCTTCCCGATGAAGGGCAATCTGCCCAATCGTGAGCCCGAAATGCTGAAGCGCTGGGACGAGATTGATTTGTATGGCCGCTTGCGTGAGCAGGGCGCGGGGCGGCCGCGCTTCGTGCTGCATGACGGGCCGCCGTATGCCAATGGCGATATCCATATCGGTCATGCCGTCAACAAGGTCCTGAAGGACATTATTGTCAAGAGCAAGACCCTGGACGGTTTTGATGCCCCCTACGTTCCCGGCTGGGACTGTCACGGTCTGCCGATCGAGCTCAATGTCGAGAAGAAGGTGGGTCGTGCCGGTGGCAAGGTGGATGTACCCACCTTTAGAAAGGCATGTCGTGAATATGCCGGCAAGCAGGTCGACGGTCAGCGCAAGGACTTTGTGCGACTCGGTGTGCTCGGCGACTGGCAGAATCCCTATCTCACCATGGACCATCGGTTCGAGGCCGATATCATTCGGGCGCTGGGCAAGGTGGTTGAAAACGGCCACCTGACCAAGGGCTCCAAGCCGGTACACTGGTGCACGGACTGCCGCTCCGCGCTGGCCGAGGCCGAGGTCGAGTACGAGGACAAGAAATCGCCGGCAATCGACGTGCGTTTTCACGTCCTCAACGAGGCCGGCTTTTTGTCCTGCTGTCATCATGTCAACGGACATGACGGCGAGGGGCCGATCTCGGTTGTGATCTGGACGACCACGCCGTGGACGTTGCCGGCAAACCAGGCGGTGTCGCTCAATCCTGATTTTGAATACGCGCTGGTGCAGTGCGATACCGGTGCGGGTGCGGAACGTTTACTGCTGGCCGAGTGCCTGCTCAAGGATGTCATGCTGCGGCTTGATATCGACAAATACCAGGTGGTTGCCTACTGCAAGGGCAGTGACCTGGAGGGGCAGATGCTGGCGCATCCCTTGTATGATCGCGAGGTGCCGGTCATTGTCGGCGATCATGTGACCTCTGAAGCAGGTACCGGTGCTGTGCATACTGCACCCGGCCATGGCCAGGACGACTACGTGGTCGGCAGCCGCTATAACCTGCCCGTGGATAATCCGGTCGACAGCAATGGTTGTTTTCTGCCCGATACCGAGATCTTTGCCGGCAAGCACGTGTTTGCAGCCAATGACCAGGTCATCGAGGTCCTCAAGGGCAAGGGCGCGCTGCTGCATGAAGAGATGCTGCGTCACAGTTATCCACACTGCTGGCGACACAAGACACCGATCATCTTTCGCGCCACGCCGCAGTGGTTTATCAGCATGGACCAGAAAGGACTGCGCGAGGCAGCCCTGTCAGCGATCAAGGGGGTGCAGTGGTTACCCGACTGGGGTGAGGCGCGCATCGCCGGCATGGTTGAAGGGCGCCCCGACTGGTGTATCTCCAGGCAGCGCACCTGGGGCGTGCCGATCACCCTGTTTATCCACAAGCAAACAGGCAACCCGCATCCCGAGACGGCACGACTGATCGAGGAAATCGCGGTACGCGTCGAGTCGGGTGGCATCGATGCCTGGTTCGGGCTGGAAACAGCAGAACTGCTGGGTGACGAGGCCGACCAGTACGACAAGGTCAGCGACACCCTTGATGTATGGTTTGACTCCGGTGTGACTCACTACACCGTGCTGGAGCAACGCCCGCAACTGGGTGTGCCCGCCGACCTCTATTTGGAAGGATCTGACCAGCACCGTGGCTGGTTCCAGTCATCGCTGCTGAGTTCCATCGCGATGCGTGAGGCGGCCCCGTACAAGGCCGTGTTGACGCATGGTTTTACCGTGGATGCCAGGGGACAGAAGATGTCCAAGTCGCGTGGCAACGTGGTGGCGCCGCAAAAGATCGTCAATTCACTGGGTGCGGACATCCTGCGACTGTGGGTCGCGGCCACGGATTACCGTGGCGAGATGAGCGTGTCCGATGAAATTCTCAAGCGCACCGCGGAGGCCTACCGCCGCGTGCGTAATACCTCGCGCTTTCTGCTTGCCAACCTTGCCGGCTTTGATCCGGCCAGTCACCTGACCGATCCGGAGAATATGCTGTGCCTGGACCGCTGGTTGCTGGAACGAACCCGTGCCCTGCAGGAACAGGTTCAGGATGCCTACGAGAAGTACGAGTTCCACCGTATCTACCAGCTGGTGCATAACTTCTGCATTGTCGACATGGGCAGCTTCTACCTCGATATCATCAAGGACCGCCAGTACACCACGCAGGAAAACAGTATTCCACGGCGCTCGGCGCAGACCGCGATGTACCATGTTGCCGAGTCGCTGGTCCGCTGGCTGGCACCGATCCTCAGCTTTACCGCCGAGGAAATCTGGCAACACCTGCCGGGCGAGCGTGAAGACTCGATCTTTCTCTCCGGCTGGTATCAATTACCGCCGGCCTTCTTCCCGGAGGGTGAAATACTGCAGCGCATGGGTGCCAATTACTGGGAACACATGACCGCGCTGCGCGAGGCGGTCAGCAAGGAGCTTGAGAAGTTGCGTGTTTCCGGTGATATCGGCTCATCGCTGGATGCCGAGGTCGACCTGTATGCCGATGAAGAGACGCAGTCATTGCTGAAGGCCATCGGCGACGAGCTGCGCTTTCTGCTGATCACGTCATATGCGCGTGTTCACGATATCTCGGAGTGCCCGGAGGGCGCGGTAACGGCAGATGTGGCCGACCTGTCATTCAATATCGTGGTGAAGCCTTCGGCCTTTGAGAAGTGTGTGCGTTGCTGGCATCACCGTGAAGACGTCGGCAGCCATGCCGAACATCCCGAAATCTGCGGGCGCTGTATCGACAACGTCTGCGGGGATGGCGAGTCGCGGCGCTTTGTCTGAGTCGGGGATTATATCTTGAGGTGGTTATGGGTTGCAGTTGTGGTGCTGATTGTCGATCAGTGCACCAAGCTGCTGGCCGATGCCATGCTGGCGATGCATCAGTCGGTCGAGCTGTTGCCGTTCCTGGCATTGCGCAAGGCCTATAATACCGGGGCTGCATTCAGTTTCCTCGGGGATGCCTCTGGCTGGCAGCGCTGGTTCTTTATCATCCTGGCACTGGTGGTCATTGTCATCCTGCTTGCCTGGCTGCGGCGCCTGCCGCCGGGCGACACCCGGGTACGTCTGGCGCTGGTGCTGATCCTGGGTGGTGCTGCCGGAAATGTTATCGATCGCATCGTATATGGCCATGTGATCGATTTTGTCGACGTGTTCTATGGCAGCTGGCACTATCCAACATTCAACGTGGCTGATTCGGCAATTTTCATCGGTGCGTGTTTATTGCTACTCGATATCTTTCGGGGAAACCACAAGGAATCACCCGGTGCAACCTGATCGCATACAACAGCGTTTCAATGGTTGTAGGAGCGCCTTCCAGGCGCGAATATATTATCAATCGCGCCTGGAAGGCGCTCCTGCATGACGCATTTGCCGCTATGGACGAAATCAAATACCCCATCAGTCCTGAATTCACCGTCACCCTGCACCTGTCGCTGGCCCTCGAGGACGGGACCGTGATGGAGAGTACCTTTGAGGATGAGCCGCTGACCTTCACCATGGGTGACGGTACGCTGGTGGAAGGCCTGGAACTCGGTCTGTACGGTTTAAAGGCCGGTGACAAGCAACGCCTGGTACTCGATCCTGAACAGGCCTTTGGCCTGCATGATGTGGCCAGGCGGCACACCATGGCACGCAGTGCTTTTCCCGATGACCAGGTACTTGAACCCGGCCTGATCATGGGTTTTGACACGCCCGCGGGGGAAGAGTTATCCGGTACGATCCTGTCGGTTGATGGTGATTCGGTGGCAGTCGACTTTAACCATCCGCTGGCCGGGCGTGTGGTGGTGTTTATGGTCGAGATACTTGAGGTGATTCCCTGCATGCAGTGACGCCGTTACTGCGGATATACACTGTAATCACCTATAATCCCACCCATGATGCATCCTGATGCCAAGATCATACTGGCCAACCCGCGAGGCTTCTGTGCCGGCGTGGACCGTGCCATAGAAATCGTTGAACGGGCGCTGGAGTTGTTTGGTGCGCCGATCTACGTGCGCCATGAGGTCGTGCACAACCGTCATGTCGTTGAAGGCCTGCGGGCGAGAGGCACCGTGTTTGTCGACGAGCTCGATGAAGTGCCGGACGGCAGTACGGTGATCTTCAGTGCGCACGGTGTGTCACGTAGCGTGCACGAGCAGGGGGCGCAACGGCAGTTACGTGTGTTCGATGCAACCTGCCCGCTGGTGACCAAGGTGCATCTCGAGGTCAGCCGTCACGCCGAGGCCGGGCGTGAATGCATCCTGATTGGCCACAAGGGTCACCCGGAAGTAGAGGGCACCATGGGGCAGTATGACGAATCCCGTGGCGGACAGATGTACCTGGTCGAGACACCCGAAGACGTGACCGCCACGCAGGTGAACAATCCCGATGACCTTGCCTTCGTCACCCAGACGACACTCTCGGTCGATGACACGCTGCGTGTCATCGACGCATTGCGCGAACGTTTTCCGCTTATCAAAGGGCCGCGCAAGGATGATATCTGTTACGCCACCCAGAATCGCCAGGATGCCGTGAAGGTCCTGTCACAGCAGTGTGATGTCATCCTGGTGGTCGGTTCACCCAACAGCTCGAACTCCAATCGACTGCGTGAGCTGGCCGAGAACAAGGGTGTGCCGTCCTACCTGATAGATGAAGCGAGCCAGATTCAAGCTGCATGGCTGGAGGGCAGGCAGTGTATCGGTGTCACCGCCGGCGCATCTGCACCGGAGGACATCGTGACCGGGGTTGTCGAGCAATTATGTGTGTGGGGTGCCGAACTGGCACCCGAGTCGCAGGGGAAGAAGGAACCGGTGACGTTTGCGCTGCCGGCTGAACTAAAGGCCGCTGCGCGGCCCTGATATGCATCTATATATTTAATTCGTGGTTTGCTGATGAGAAGCGGCAGCCGTCGCTGTAGGGCCGAATTCATTCGGCCTTCGGTGTGTATTCAGTGCAGATTAACCTGATGCTGTGATGGCCGAATGAATTCGGCCCTACATTGGGTCCGTGGCCATCTTCGCTGCTATTTCCAGCAGTCCGCGCTTGTCAGGGAGCCGCCGGTTACCGTCTGCGTGCCCTGCGAATTCACCACGAAGGTGCCGCACTTGTCCGTGTTCTGCCCGCCCAGACTGGTCGGTGCCGCGCGCGCCGTGTATTGCACGTTATTCGTGCCGGAGTCGACCGACAGGGTGTAGTAGCCATTCTGTGTCGTTGCACGATAGATCGTCGCGGCCGCCATGTCCGAACCGTCCGCCTGGTCATAGGAACCGGTGTCAGCGTAGTGCCGTTCCATGCGGTCGGCCAGTTCCAGCAGCTCGCCCATGCCCTCGGCGCGGCGTGTCTTCTTGACGTGCTCCAGGTAGGACGGGTAACCGATGGCGGCAATGATGCCGACAATGGCCACAACAATGATGAGTTCGATAAGGGTCATGCCACGCGCGGATTTCTTCATGATCACGGTCCTGTATTCAAGAATTAACAGTTTAAAAGACCCGGCAGCCTGGCTGCCGGGTGATTCGAGTTACTGACGCAGGTCAATCCAGGTGCGTCGGCCGATGGCGAAGTTCGGGCCAAGGATGTCACGGTTCAGCGCGGTACCGGTGCCGGTGGTCAGATCGTCGACCTCGGCCGGGGTACCGTCATCACCGCTGGGGTTGTCTTCCGGATCATCCGGGTCGGGTATCTTGTCCTGGTCGATCTCACGCAGGTGCTGCTCGGGTATGTTGCCCGGGGCATAGTCGCGGTAGCGGTCATAGATGGCCAGGTCCGGATTGGCAGCAAGTAACTTGCCCAGTTCCAGCAGGGCCTGGTTAATGGCCGTTTCATCGTCGCCCAACAGCGCATCTTCAAGCTCCAGTACAGCCGCGTCATAGGCTGCCAGTACGCTGGCATCGATGTCCTCATACAGTGCCTTGTACTGGCCCAGTGTCAGGCCGCGGGTCTCCTGGGTCCAGACACTGCTCCAGCTGGGATCGCCATAGCAGGGCACGGAGGCGGGTGAGCCACGCTGGATGCCGTCAGAAAGATCGCCCAGGTGCCAGTACACGGTGGTTTCATGCAGCAGGCCGCTTTCATTCAGGCCTTCTGTCATGGCCATTACAGGCGTATCACCCGAGACTACGGTTGTCGTGAATGCCTTGGCATAGGTGCCGCCAAAACGACCGCCCTTGGTTGGCAGGTAGGTGGGGTCTTGCAAAGTGTACTTGGCGTCTACAGAATCGCTTATCGCTGGGTCACCAACCTTGAGTAACTGGACAGTCAACGCCCCGTTGCGCCAGCGGTAGCCGGTCCCTTCCTTGCTGGGTAGCTCGGTGATGTGCAGATTGTTTGCCGGATCTTTGATATAGGCAGCGCCGGGGTCGCGCAGATCCTCACCATGGGGCGTTTTTAATCCGTCGCAGTTAACCGTCTCGCCATAGAGGTGCTTGGGTGCATGACAGAGCACCTCTGAATCCCAGTAGTCCACCGGATCCCGGTAGTCGTGCAGCCCCAGTACGCACTGGGCGCGGGTGCCGTGGATGCCGGCCTGCAGGATGTCCGTGGTGGTAAACTTGATACGCAGTGTCGGGTCCGGGCTGTCGTCTGGGCAGGTAATGCCGGCCGGATCGCTTTTGCCTGAGGCTATATCGGCCGCGGTGAATATCAAAGACGCATTGCCATGCTCATCATCCAGCAGCTGTGAGGGTGTTTTACCGGCCTCGAGCTGGGAGGTGATCATGTCCTGGTAGTCCTTGGCGTTCCAGGTGCGGCAGCCGATCTGCAGGTCGGCTGCCGGTGTCAGGTCGGCGTTTGTTACAACCACGATGAATTTCTGGTCCGCTGCCATGGGGGTGGTGGTGCCCAGAGCATAGACCTCGGATGCAGGCGATCCCTCATCGACGCCGTCGCCGTCTGTTGCCAGGGTGTCGTAGGCGCGGTTCAGTTCGCCCTCGAGTGCCAATAGACATTCACCGTTGACATCAATGGTCTTCTGATTGGGCGTAGAAGGATTACAGGGCGCTGCGGTAGCGGCTGCACTGGCCTTGCCGCGACGGTGTTCGAGCTCGAAGATATCAACGTAGGTGATGTTATTGCTGGTGTCATAGTCATGGAAGTGACCATCAATGCCGTGGCCCAGTCCGTCATGTTTTTCAACATTATATCGTTCACTGTGTTTGCTGATATTGTTTGTGGCAATGCTGCCGCCATCAGGGCTGTCGGTCTCGACATCAAGATGGCCGGCGAGGAGAGGGCCGTCAACCTGCTGAATAATCGGTAGCGGCATACGCAGTCCATTGATAAAGATCGCGTCGATACCGGAGCTGACACTGGCCAGTGTCGGTTGCGAGATGTTGCCGTCGCCAAGGTGCAGGCCAACCGGGGCACGCAGGTCGGGCGTGGCGGTGGCGCTGATATCGACGGCATCCCCGGCGTTCAGGTCGCCATCACCGTTCAGGTTCAGCACGATGGTGTTGTTGTCGCCGCCGGTGAGGAAGTTGACGGACATCAGCCAGCTGTCGCCAATCAGGTCGCTACCATCGGAGTTACCCAGTGGATTGCTCGTCACCACGATCATGCGGCTGTTGCGCAGCTGCGGCGGACCAATCACGCGTTCACCCGTGTTCGGCAAGTTGACCTTCCAGCCAATGTCGCAGGTCGCATCATCGGCGGCACAGTTGTAGTCAAGCGCATTGTTTGTACTGATATAGCGTACTGTTTCCGTATAGGTGTCAGTACCGTCGGTGAACGAGGCATCGGTGACCTCGACGAGTGTTTGCTCGACGATCTCTTCGCCCGGGCCACTGTCCCAGATGCCGTACAGGGCCTGGGTGGGGTAGGCCGGGTCCATGGCATCGGTCAGGCTGGTGACGCTGCCGGTACCGAACAGCACCATGTAGCCACCCAGCGGGTGTTCGCCAACATCCGGACGCGTCGTTATGGGCTGATCGGTGCCAATGTCGACGGGCGGCTGGTAGACCCGTTCCGGGTTGGTCAATGGCGGGCTGCTGCCCAGGTAGAACTTCCACATGTTGCCGTCGGTGTCGCCGGCAAAGGCGATGTCGGCGTATGTGTCGGCATTCGTGTCAACGACGGTAGCACCGGATAATCCTGCGGCTTCCCCGGTAGACAGGGAGGTATAGGTACCATCGTTGAGGCTGATCAGCAGCAGCTTGCCATTACCGCCGGTACCATAGCCGTTGCCGGTAATGATGTACCAGTTGTTATCGGCAAGACGCACGATGCTGGGCTGACTGTAGATGTAGCCGACATCACTGCCCGTGACTTCAAACAGGATCTTGTCGCTGCTCATGTCGGGGTTGGTGACGTCCAGTGCAAACAGCCCGGCACCACCGGCGCCCAGGCCACCAGCCAGCACCGTCTTCCAGGTACCGTCTACCTGTGCAGAGACCGAGGTCAGTTTGCCATCCACGTAGGAGGTGTGATTGATGCTGTCGTAAGGCCGAACCGAAAGCCGGTCCAGCTTGCCATGCACCATGGTCGGGACATAGGCATAGACCTCCGAGCCATCGTCTTCATCAAAGACATGCAGCATGCCGTCATTGGCGCCAACGGCGATGCGGCCGTCGCGCAGGTTGCTGCCGGAATAATCGTTCTTGAACTCAATAAAGTCTGCGAAGGTGTAGTTTTCTTTCGGCGCACCAATATAGATTGGCCAGGAATTGATGATATCACCCAGCAGGCTGTAACGGGTACGGTAGCTGCCGCCGTTATTGGTATTGTTGCTGGTATCGCCACGAATGTAGTTCAGGATTGGACTGTCATAAGCATCAGTCAAGGGGGTTGGATCAGCCGCCGTGGTCGGGTCCAGCACGGCGCGCTGGGCATCGCTAAGATTGCTCCAGAGGAAGTCCACCTGGGTGTCGCCCACGCCATCATTATCCGTATCGCCGTAGGTGAAAATGTTGCGGCCACCCGTGACCTCTTTCCAGTAGTCGGTAACACTGGCAACCTTGCTCTCGAAGGTGGCACGGGCCATCCAGCAACCGCCTGGGGCCGTCTTGCCACAGCCACCGGATGAGCCAGGCACGACCGGCGAGTTCGAACCGACACTGGCGTCGGTGGAACGGTTGCCATTTTCATCGACCTCGTACTGGATGATGTCCCCCTGCCAGGCGCCGTTTTCGAAAAACGGGCGGTAGGCCAGGGTCCCGCCGGCCAGGGTGGTATCCTCGAGCGCGTACTTGCCGAGTACGGTCGCCGGCTGTGTGGATGGTGTGAATTGCATGGTTGCATACAGGGAAGCTGTGAGCACGGCCAGCAGGGCACCGGCAAACAGGTAGTGTGTTGTTTTGGTCAATTTCATAACGATTCTCCAGACGGATACGGAGGCCTTGTCCGTTTACATCAATTCCCCTGACACGAAAACTGATTGAATGATGCGTTTTGCGCCACGGCTGGTGACACCCTGGCTGGTTACCAGATAAATCTCACGGATGCAGTCATCCAGCGTGCTCCCGGTACCGGTTGAAGCGGTGCATTTACCGTTCTCGGTGCCGTCCAGCGAGCCGATGTACTCGATGACATAGTCATATTCGTAGTTGGCGTTGCCCCCCGGCGGTGTGGTGCTGACCGAGGTAAATGACCAGTTAAGTGCAGTTGGGTCGATGGTTTCGCTGGATGTGGCTGTATTCAGATAGATGTGATCGCCCGACTCATCCGGGTTGACATAGGGCGCACCGATGTTGTCCTCGATTTCCCGCAGGCCGGCATCGAGCATGAGTTCCGCCTGGTTGAGCGCCAGCGCCTGGAACTGGTTGTTGCCCGCCATCAGGTTTTCCATGCGTGACAGATTCATGCCGAAGACACCCAGGATGGTCATGATCAGAAGGAAGATCAGTGCCATAAACAGGGCAGCACCGCGCTGTTTGTTGCTGGGCATTGTTTTTGAATGAGTCATGGCCATTACTCCATCTCCTGATTCAGGCTAGAGGTTGCGAAGCTTGATGGTTGACTGATATAGCTGACGGCGAAAATTATCATTTGGCGCGTAAGCCACATCACCCATGGTGTAGGTGTTGTTGTTGGTGTAGCCGATCTCCGGGCATTCGGCGCGGGTCAGTAACCAGTAGCGCACGGCAATGACCTGCTCCCATTCCGTGTCTTCATTCAGGCCACTGCTGCCGGCATCGAGGTAGATATCGACGGAGTCGTTGCCGTCGGTATCCAGGCCATAACGTACCTGCAGGTTATCCACGCCGTAGGCGACCTCTTCGGCGACAGGCCGACCGTTTGGATCCAGTCGTTCCCGGTACAGTGACGGTACCGGGATGCCATTGCAGGACTGGCCTGACGGACCAATGTAATAGGCTCGCGCGATCAGTTCGGAGGTGCGCTCGGAGGGCGGGGCGGTGCCGCCATCGTTCATGTCGTTGTCGGAATTCGCCTCGTCACTGCCCTTGAAGATACGGCCGGCCTCGTCGGAGATAGTCAGGGATGAACGGATATACAGGGTGCTGTTGTTTTCTATGGCGCGCTGGTTGGTGGTCGGTGTGGCAAAGACAAGCCAGGGCGAGGCAAATCGTATGACCAGTACATCGCGTGACGAGTGACCGTTACCGTCATTGATACAGGCATAGGCGCCGAGGGCGGCGGTCTCGTCATGATTCAGGCCAAATATACGCCGGTCGATCATACGCCCCCAGGTGTTGTCACCGGTGTTGCAGGTAGCGGAAGGTGCGATCGGGGGTTCCGTCCCGGTGACGGCGGAGACGTCGGCATTGCCACCCCAGTAACCGGTCCTGCGCAGATCCTGGGAAAGTACGTCAGATGCATAGCGGCCGTTTTCCTGTTGCCTGCCAAGGGTGTTCTGGATGGTGAAGCTTTTCTTTGAACTGAGGAAGATCTGCCCTATACCGGCCAGCAGGATCAGTGCGATCACCATGGCGACCATCATCTCGACGATGCTGAAGCCCTGCATGCGTGCCCGAGTAGCGCTGTAGTTGCTGTGGATATGGCTCATGGGTGCCTCGTTACAGTGTCAGTGAGATGCAGCGTAGGTCGACGGCCGGATCCGGACCACAGTTGGTACCCGAGATGCCCCTGCGGTACTCGTCCCAGTAAACGGTAATCGTGTGGGTTACCACGGTGCCTGTTACGGTTCTTACAATTGCGCTGGTGCCGCCCGGTAATGCCCGGACCGCGCCGCGCCACTGGGCCAGATCGTAGGTCGCCATTTGAGGCGCTGTGCAGGTGGTGCCTTCACAGGTTTCACCCACGGGAATGACCGGGTCGGCGTCACTCGTGGCAATGACATAATTCTGTGCGTCCACCCCCGTGGGGTTGGCGCGCATGCGGTCGGCAATATCGTTGGCGAGCTGGGTTGCGGTGGTACGCATGCTTGCCATCTGGTTGGAACGCAGGCCGTTGGTCTGCAGTGAGGCCAGGCCCAGCAGCCCGATGGAAAGGATCAGTAGCGCGATCAACACCTCCATCAGGGTGAAGCCGGCTTGATTGTTTATGGTCGAGTTTGATGTATTAAGCATGATGAAGTTATCTCGTCAGAGTGTGCATGCCTGTGATGCGATGGTGGTATGACCTTGCAGGGTGACGATAATGGAGCGTTCCTGTTCTTTCTCGCAGTCGTTTGCCGTGAGTGTGAACGTGACTGGGCCATTGTCTGTCAGCCCGGTGGGCAGGAAGTGTATGACGCTGTCGCTGCCGGTGAGGGTGCTGTTGTTGATGCCTTCCGAGGTCCTCATGATGCAGTCCTCGGTATCGTCGCACTCACCGGTGCCGGTATCGGCCGTGGAGTCATTGTCGAGGTTCGAGAAGACGATCCAGCCATTTGCCCAGTTGCTGCTGCCGGCGCAGTTGTCCAGTGTGGTGTTGGCTGCGCAGACAGTTGTGCGTGTACCGCGCTTGACGGCCTCGTTGCGGCCCAGTTGCACGGAGGTGACCAGCTTGTTTGCCTGCATGGTCACCCGATTGTTCTTTACCATCTGCAAGATGCTGGGTACTGCTGTGGCCAGTAGTATGCTGACGACGACAATCGTGATCAGCAACTCAACCACGGTAAATCCCTTGTGTCTTTCCATACTCATAGTTGTACAAACCTCGCTCATCCGTGTCATCCGCTATAAGATAGGCGGTTAGTATTACCCGACAGGTGGGGTGCTTCGCCGGTCGTACATTACTATCGGGCGTATTTTCTGTAGCCGTAGTTTTAAGTGCGTGCCTGATATTGACTACAGGTCCAATCAATCAACATCGGCCATAGCTTTGATTTCTGAATACTGATTTTTGAGATAATTCATGCTGGCGAAACGGGCAGGGGATGATGGCTGAATCCAACAGGTTCGATTGCATCGTGGTAGGCGGCGGTATGCTGGGCATGCTGACTGCGCGTGGCTTGAAAAAGGCAGGCCTCGATGTCGCAATCCTGGAGCGTGGTGATCCCGGGCGTGAATCATCCTGGGCTGGTGGCGGTATTCTTTCGCCGCTGGTTCCCTGGCGTTACCCTGATGCCATCTCGGAACTGGTGATATGGAGCCAGCGCTACTACCCGTGCCTGATAGAGGAGTTGTTGCACGATACCGGGATCGATGCCGAGTGGGTGCAATCCGGTATGCTATTGCTGAACATGCAGATAGACCCCGATATACGTCACTGGGCAGACAAGTACGCCAGCGTGCTTGAAACGGTGTCGCCGGCCTGGGTAGGCGAGTCTGATCCTGAGATAGTGCTGGCCAGGGAAGACAGCATTTTGTTACCGGAAGTGGCGCAAATACGCAATCCACTGCTGTGTACCGCGCTGGCCCAATCTCTCCACAAACAGGGTATCGAGTTTCTCGAGCAGACCGAGGTGACCGGGCTCGATATTGCCTCGGGCCGGATACGGGGGGTACAGACGAGCAAGGCTGGCTACCATGCCGACCGGGTAGTTATTGCGAGTGGTGCGTGGAGTTCACGGGTGATGCAGCTGGCCGGACTGGACCTTGCAGTAGAGCCGGTGCGCGGCCAGATGGTCATGTTTGAAACCCGTCCCGGATTGCTGCGGCATATCACCCTGCATGAGGACTATTACCTTATCCCAAGGCAGAACGGACTGGTGTTGGTCGGCAGCACACTGGAGTACACGGGATTTAACAAGGAAACCACCCCGGAGGCGCGACAGCTGCTGATCGAGCGTGCGACCTCACTGGCGCCGGTGCTGGCCGACTACGAGGTGATCAGACACTGGGCCGGGCTGCGGCCGGGGACATCGGACGGTATACCCTTCATTGGAAAGCATCCCGGGATAGACGGTCTGTACGTGAATGCCGGACATTTTCGTAACGGTGTCGTGATGGCGCCTGCATCCGCACAGCTTCTGGTGGACATCATGCTGGAACGTGACAGTTTCACGGCAATTCAGCCTTACTCATTGTAGGTTTTGCCGTCCATACCCTGTACAGATCTGGCATAACAAGCCGCCCAGATGGCGTGTCGGGCATAGACGATCGTATAGCTCCTTGCCTATAATTCCCGTCATGCATGGCAATCCATGGACGACAGTAAACCAGCAGGAACTCTTTTATGGATAATCACATCGAACCCGCCACGACGCGTAATCCGGATGTCGCCGGAATGCTGCGCTCTCATGGTATCTTGCCGACACAGCAGCGCCTGATGATCGCCCGTGTGCTGTTCTCCAAACATCAGCATTACTCTGCCGACCAGGTGATGAGCAGCGTCAACGAGGGTCGTGACCGGGTATCCAAGGCAACGGTTTACAACACGCTGGGTCTGTTTGCACGCAATGGCCTGGTGCGCGAGGTGATCGTCGATCCGACACGGGTTTTTTACGACCCCAATACGGATAATCACCACCATTTCTACAATGTTGACACGGGTGAACTCATGGATATTGATTCTTCCGCGCTGCAGATATCCGAACTGCCCGAGCTGCCTGAAGGCACGGTGGCTGCCGGTGTTGACGTCATTATCCGGGTACGCGGCGAATCCCCTGCCAGCTGACGGCATGGCATAATTACCCCGCCTGCTTTATAGTCTCACTCCGCGCAGCCGGAGTAGCTCAGTCGGTAGAGCAGCTCACTCGTAATGAGAAGGTCGGGGGTTCAATTCCTCTCTCCGGCACCATAAAATCAATGGGTTACTGATAAACCATCCCGAATCGTCAGGCTGGGCTAGCATTTTAGCCTGTTTTTTTCTATTTCCTGTTCATCTCGCCCATGCAGAATCCAGGTGGGTGAGAGGGACTGCCAGCTATTCCTGGCCCCACACAAGCAATCATTAAAAGACCGGGTTCGGAGGCGGATTCAACCGGTGAGCGTAATGCTCTCTCTTTTGACAAAAAGATGGAGTGTGAGCAATCGGTTACCGGATTTGGATCAAGTACACAGCAGCACACAGGGCTGAGCTCCGGGATCAGTATTCACGCTTACGCACAGATGCGTAAATTTAGCTTGGCGTATGCCCGGTAATAAATCGGGTGTCTTTGCACTCCATATACATAACAAATTGTAACTAAAAGGTTTTCTTGTAGATCTTTCCGTCCTTGATGACGAACGGGATGGTGCCGCCTAACCGTTATTGAATATCCGAAGCAGCTGCTTTTCACCGTTCGCTAGCATAACGGTTGCAGCCTTGTGTTGTTTTGAAATCACGGCTCGCATTGTTTTAAAGAAGATTTCTTGTCCGCCTAACACAAATCGCAAGAAAAACTGCGAGCTTTTCATCTGATGCTGCATGTCGGCCCTGGACTTGCCAGCAGTCAGATTAATTCATGTAACGAAAAGACTTGTATTATTTGGGGTAATAATGTAAGGATACGTTTAAAATATTCGGTAAGCCCATGGAATAAATGAATTAAAATGGACAACCAGTCGGTTGGAACCAGTACACATGCCTACCGGGGCATGATTTTGGCGGTATTCCTGGCTGCCGCTATACCCCTTTCCGGCTGTGGGGGTGGCGGCGGCGGCAATGATTCGAAATCCACCAAGGCATCGGCACCTACTCAGACCGTGCAGAATGGGCTCGATATTATCAATACACCACCGGTCGCAATGGATGACAATATCCAAATCAATCAAGACGTGGTCGCCGGCAGGTTAAAGCTGAGCGCCAGCGACCGCGATGGCGATGCGTTGAGTTACAAGATTGTATCCAACGGTACCCTGGGCACTGCCGTGATTACCGATGCCAGCAAGGGTACCTATCAATATATTCCTGATCCCGGCCAGTTTGGTTTCGACTCATTCAGCTTCAGCGCCAGTGATGCCACGT
>Ga0316201_10001515_pt1 | contig 15763 bp, 11 predicted proteins | sample CS6wburrow_MG_FD_204516 | JGI IMG/M metagenome (GOLD analysis project Ga0316201, IMG submission 204516) | Coastal sediment microbial communities from Delaware Bay, Delaware, United States - CS-6 worm burrow | ecosystem: Environmental > Aquatic > Marine > Coastal > Sediment | place: USA... | reverse complement strand
AAAATAAAGCGATCGTTTTTCCAAATTGTAATGACGAAAAATGTATCAATCAAAAGATTGGCTACCTAAAAGGCCGGCAAGCATATGATATGTACTATACTTTTTTAACGCCGCGCAGTCAGACTTTAAAGGTATTGGATGAATCAATTAAGTTAAGCGGTAACAATACAGAGTATATCGTTTTAGCACCTTACGCTGATATTGTTGTTTACCTTTTTTCAAATGAAAAAATGACAAAAGAAGAGGCTAGAGCTGCTCACAAAATGCTGATGGATATTGCTGATTATAATATAGAGAATAATAAAAAGTTTTCTGATTACTATGCTCAGACAAAAGCGAGCATGGAAGGATCATTTGCGAAAATCGAAAACTTCATTTTTGACTGTGATTATTTTGTTGATAAATTGCAACCTGATTACGAGGCTGATCCTCAAGATCCTGCAAACCTTGAAGAAATCATTAAACAGTTAAAACGTAGAGGTTGCGATGATTCTGAACCTTTTTTAGCTCGAATTGAGGCAGAATATGCAAAAATAGCAGCTGCGTACAATGCAGCTCAACAAGCGGAATTTGAGGCGAATAACCCATCCATTGTAGCTAAAAAATTATATGATGCAGGCGATTATCAAGGAGCTTGTGACAAGTATAAAGCTGCAATTGCGATGGAAGAAGACTCAGAAAAACGCGCGAATTATTACTTCTCGCTCGCTTCTATTCAAGGTCGTAAAATGAATGCTTATTCACAAGCCCGGGCAAGTGCCTATAAAGCTGCAGAAGAGAAAAAAGGATGGGGACGCCCCTATATGCTCATCGGCGATATGTATGCGAAGTCAAGCAGCAGTTGTGGCGATGACGCTTACACCAGAGGACTTGCAGTAATTGCTGCTATCGATAAATGGGCTCACGCGAGAAATATAGATTCTTCTGTCGCTGATGATGCAAATCGAAATATTGCTAAATTCAGCCAATACCTGCCTCCAAAAGATGAAGCTTTTATGATGGGTAAAAAAGAAGGCCAAACCGCTAAAGTCGGATGTTGGATTGCCGAGACAGTCAAATTGAGATTTAAGTAGAATCATCCGATTTCAAGAAATACAAACCCCGGCCTCCTTTGAGTGCCGGGTTTTTTTTACTTTAGTTCTTCTTCTTTTCCCCAAAAAGATCAGTGTAATACACCAAATTGGTTGTTCAGTTCATCCTCATTTGAAAAGAACAGCATTAAATATGATCATATGAATCAAAAAATAATTCTTGTGTTCGCACTTCTCTTCGCGAGTTTGATTACATGGCATTGTACACCAAAGACAGCAGAAGCTGCAAAATCCAGTGAAACCACAACTCAGGTAAAACCGTCAAAACCCTTGGTTTCTAAAAATCCATGTGCAAAATTTTCCGATTCGAAGAAGGGTGAATCTGCTTTGGATGCACATGTGATTTACAGAGATTATTTGAGAGCGAAAGATTTTAAAAATGCAATCCCTTTTTGGCGTCAAAGTTTTGCAATTGCTCCAGCAGCCGATGGGAAAAGAAGGACCCACTTCGAAGATGGAATACTCATATATGAACATCTCATGGAGCAAAGTACTGGTAACCAGAAAAAAGTATACCTGGATTCAATTCTTTATATGTTTGACCGGATGGACCAATGCTACGGGGACGCTAAGGGGTACAAGGATGGGCGTATCGCATTTAACCTGTACTACAAGTACCGGACTATGTCGAGCAACCAGGAGATTTTCGACCGGTTTTCATCTGCTATTGATGCACTCGGGATGGAGACGCCTGCCTTTGTAGTGAATCCTTTTACCGCCTTGTTAGTTGAAATGTTTAATAACAAAGAAATTGCACAGGATGAGGCAGTCAGATATGCAAAGACAGTCCTTAAAGTCACGGAAAAAAACAAGAATAATGAGGAAGAAGGGTGGCCTATCGTATTAAATTACGCACCTGCCAGGTTGGAAGTATTTGAAACGGTTAAAGGTTTCTTCGACTGTGAATACTATCAAAGCAAGTATTATCCTGATTTTGCTGAGGCAGCAACTGACTGCGATGTCATTGAGACAGTCCTAAGTAGACTCAAATGGGGAGGGTGCGACGAAAATTGTGCCGAAATACAGGCTCTCAGAGCTGCCTATGAGGCCAATTGCAGGGTGATTACGACAGAAGGTACTCCTGGTCCATTACGATGTGGAAGAGATCGGTTGGAAGCAGGAGAATATAGAGAAGCGATTGACTGTTATCAAGAATATATTGATAATCAACTGGATCCTGAGAAGAGGGCCAAATATCTGCTCCGCATTGCAAAAATATACTATGCGCATTTAAAGGACTTTCCAAAATCGCGGCAGTACGCCAGGCTTGCATTAAAAGAAAGACCAGATTGGGGCGAGCCTTACCTTGTGATTGGCAAGCTTTATGCCTCCAGTGGCCCCCTTTGCGGCCCCGGTAGGGGATGGGACAGCCAGATCGTCACATGGCCGGCCATTGATAAATTCATCCAGGCAAAATCGGTAGATCCTTCATTCACTGCAGAAGCAAACAAATGGATCGCCACTTATTCAAAGTATATGCCGTCAAATGAAGACATTTTTCAACGTCAATTGCAAAAGGGTCAATCATTTACAGTGGGTTGTTGGATTCAGGAAACGACGACGATTCGACCAGCGAGTAAATAAAACAAGTTAAATACGATTTGTAATCCAGTTTGACATTTTTTCAAGGATTTCTCCTTTATTTACTTCATTGACAAGTTCATGCATACCGTCAGGAAAACTCACATATTGCTTGTCCGTTGAACCAGCTTTTTCCGAGAACAAAATGGAGCTTTCTGGTTTTGTTAATTGATCTTTTTCTCCATGCATAATGAGGAGTGGAGATGAAATGTCTTGGATAAAACCTGTCGCCTGTTTTGTTGCTTTTAAAATTTCTGCTCCAGTTCTGGCCCGCAATCCATCTTTGTTGTACAAGGAGTCTTCTTCTGCTGCTCGTTTGATCGAAGGATCACTGGATAATAAATTCAGATCTAGCTTGATCGTTTTTAGTTTTGGGGTAATCGTGGATAGAATACCACTGAGCTTTACCAGGATTGGAGAAAGGTCTTCATTGACTTTTACAAGTGCTGCCGTTGTTATGAGTCCTGCTAAATCGGGTTTTTTGTTTTTAATAAAATGAATAGCAATCAACGAACCCATGCTATGGCCAAACAGGAAACGCGGTATTGTAAAATTAGAAAACTGCCTTTCCATTTGTTTCCACCCAGCATCCAGATCCACTAGATAATCACTGAACTCATTGATGTATACTCTGGTACCACTCGACTTTCCGTGACCACGTAAATCCATTGAAAAACAAGCAATTTCATGATTGCAAAAATGTTTAGCTACATGTTCAAAGCGTGAAGAGTGATCAGCAATTCCATGGATGATAAAAACAGAAGCAATCGGATCTCGAGATGGTGACCATGATTGCCAATACAACTCGTATTGGTCTTTTGTGATCAAATAACCATCTTCGCGTTTCATAAAGGAGTAATTAAGAAAGCATAAGATACAAACTTAACAGGCAGATAAACAAAGAAAATCTACCTTGTAGTCGCTGACAATTTACCTTTAAGAAATGCGCCCGTATACGATGCTGGAAAAGAAGCAACCTCCTCCGGCGTGCCCTGCACCACAAGCTCACCGCCAAACTTTCCTCCTTCCGGCCCCAGATCAATGACCCAATCGGCACATTTGATCACATCCACATTATGTTCGATCACGATGACAGAGTGACCTTGTTCAACCAGGGCATTGAATGCTGCCAGGAGTTTTTCAATGTCATGGAAATGAAGTCCTGTGGTTGGTTCATCGAAAATGAAAAGAATTTTTTTGCCTTCCCTTTCTTTTCCTAAAAATGAAGCAAGCTTTACTCGTTGCGCTTCTCCTCCGGATAATGTACTCGATGATTGGCCCAACTTGACATATCCCAGTCCAACATCTTGAAGAGGTTTAAGCTTTTTTACAATATCTTTTTCAGTCGCAAAAAAGTCAATAGCCTCGTCTATACTCATATCAAGGATATCATAAATACTTTTATCCTGATAAGTCACTTCAAGGACTTCCTGCTTAAATCTTTTTCCTTTACAATCTTCGCAAACCAGTTTCACGTCAGCCAAAAATTGCATTTCGACAATGATTTCTCCATCTCCTTTGCATGTTTCACACCGACCCGCGTCAACGTTGAAAGAAAAGTGTTTGGGTTGGTAACCTCTTATTTTTGCCGCTTGTTGGTTTGACATAAGTGATCGAATTGCATCATATGCTTTCACATATGTTACAGGGTTGGAGCGAGAAGACCGCCCAAGTGGTTGCTGACCAATCATTTCCAATTGATCGATCATTTTGATATCTCCTTCAATAGATTTGTGCGTGCCCGGTCCTTTTGAGTATGGTTCCCCCATGATCTTTCGTAGCCCAGGGTATAAGATATGTTTGATTAGTGTTGTTTTACCAGAACCTGAAATTCCCGTGACACATGTAAGCGTATTTAAAGGGATTGTCGCGTCTATGTCTTTCAGATTATGCTGTGAAGCACCTTTGATGAGTATCTTATTTGCGACGGGACGTCTTGTGTGAGGAACTTCAATTTCTCTTTTACCCGTTAAGTATTGCTGTGTAAGGCTGTTCTTTGCCTTTTTCAAAAACTTTTGATACGGACCGTCGTATACAACCTCGCCTCCAAAACGTCCTGCTCTCGGTCCGATATCGATAATGTGATCACATGCACGCATCACTTCTTCTTCATGCTCAACAACGATGACCGTATTGCCCAGATCCCTAAGAGAAACCAGAACGTCCACCAGTCGCTTCGTATCCCGGGGGTGCAGTCCTATCGAAGGCTCATCCAGAATGTACATGCTGCTTGTCAGGTTGCTACTCAGTGTTCTTGTCAGGTGAATGCGTTGTGTCTCACCGCCACTCAGTGTGTTGGAAATCCTATCCAGACTCAGATACCCCAAACCAACATCCATCATAATGTGTAGCCTGTTTTTAATTTCCAAAAGAATTCTCCTGGCTATTTCTGCATCAGTTTTATCCAGTACCAGCTTGTCGAAGTATTCGGTTAGGTTTGAAATACTTTGGTCAGAAATCGATGGAAGCGCCGTGCCTTGTATCAATACATAAAATGCTTCTTTGCGCAACCTGGAGCCTTTACATTCAGTACATTTTGTTCGCCCACGATACCTGGCGAGCATCACGCGATTTTGAATTTTATAGCTTTTCGATTCCAGTTCCTTGAAAAATGCATTGATGCCTTCAATCTCTTCATTCCCTTCCCACAAGAGGTCTTTTTCATCTTGTGAAAGCTCTCTGTATGGCCGATGAATTGGAAAGCCGGATTTTACAGCGTGATATTCAAAACGTTCTTTCCAAAGCTTTGATTTTTCTCCGGACCATGCAGCAACAGCTCCTTCATACACAGATTTTGTAGGATCTGAAATAACTTTTTGCTCATCGATGCCGATTATTTTTCCAAAACCTTCGCACTTTGGACAAGCGCCGTAGGGATTGTTATAGTTAAATAGTTGAGGGCTTGGTTCTGGAAATTCCATACCATCCATTTCAAATCTGTTATTGAACATGGTTTCTTCTCCTTCAACCACAGAAATCAGACAGTGACCATCGCTTTCGTAAAAAGAAGTTTGAATACTATCAGCTACCCTGTTTTGCAAATCGATATCTTCCAGCTTGACGACAAATCGATCAATGAGGATATCCCATTCTCCCTCTTCAACCTCAGAGAGGTTTTTGTCGAGAAAAGGAGATTTTGATTCAAGCACATCCTCAATTTGATGAATCTCATTTTTCCATCTGATCCTAGAATATCCTTTTTGTAGCAGCACATCCAACTCCTTTTTCATCGTCCGGTCATACGACTTTTTATGAGCGGGGCTGTAAATCACCACTTTTGATCCTTCGGGGAGATAAAAAACATAGTCTACAACATCCGTAACGGAATGTTTTTTAACCAATTGCCCGGAAATAGGGGAGTAGGTTTTGCCAATACGCGCAAATAATAACCTGAGATAATCATTTATCTCAGTGAGTGAACCAACCGTCGACCTTGTATTCCCGCTGGATACGCGCTGTTCAATCGCAATCGCCGGGCAGATTCCTTTTATCGAATCCACTTCCGGCTTTTTCATACGATTTAAAAATTGACGGGCATACGATGACAAACTCTCTACATATCTGCGCTGTCCTTCCGAATAGAGCGTGTCCATGATCAATGATGACTTGCCGGAACCGGAGAGACCTGTGACCGCAATCAATTGATTTTTAGGGAGTTTGACGCTAATATTCTTTAGATTATTACTTCGTGCACCATTGATATAGATATAGCGGCTCAGATCCAGAATTGGGTCTTCAATTGTTAAATTTTCCTTTTTTGCGGAGGGCATTTTACTTTTGGTTTGATTTTTGTCGTAAATAGTTTCATATTAGAAACCAACAGAGGACGCCAAAGTTAGAAGGTTGTTGTGGTTAATCTTTTGTTAATGAAAAAAAAAAGACAAAATTGTTCATTTAGAATAATTACATTAGTTTTGTAAAAGCGATTTATTTCATTCATTTAAAATCTTATCTGCCTATCGCATAGAAATTCTACACTAAACTGAGTTGTAACAAATTCATTCACGAATCTAAAATTAGTGTAGCTATGCAGTTGAAATCGCTGACCGATCAGGAACTTATCAATCTTTATCTTACTGGAAACGATCGCGCATTTGAGACTCTTTTAAATCGCCATAAGAGTAAAATATACACGTCTATATACTTATTCGTGAAAGATACTGTCAAAGCCGAGGATATCTTTCAGGAAGTCTTTATCAAAATTATTGACACACTCCGCAAAGGAAAATATAACCATGAGGGTAAATTCCTTCAATGGGCGATGCGTATCGCGTATAATATGTGCGTTGATAATTTCCGCCGATCAAAACGTCGAACCAAAGTAGCTTCTACCGACACGTTTGATATATTTGATGTAATCGAATGTACCCATCCGAATATGGAACAGGACATGATCAGAAATCAGACGTACAGCAAGGTTCGTGAGCTAGTTGATCAATTACCTCCTGAACAACGAGAAGTAGTTATTCTGAGACACTATGCAGATATGTCGTTTAAAGAGATCGCTCAATTGACTCGAGTGAGTATTAATACAGCACTTGGAAGAATGCGATATGCGCTGATCAATATCAGAAAAATGGTGGAAGAAAAGCATATGGTGCTTCAATAGGCCTTATTTCGCCTGCTGCTTTTTTTTGGGGACAGGGTCGTGGCCATGAGGCCCCCACGGATGACATTTCCCAATACGCTTGAGCCCCAGCCAAAGACCTTTTAATGGCCCCCATTCCTCAATTGCCTCAATCATATAATGCGAGCATGTTGGCGTGAATCGACAGCTTGGCCCCAATAACGGACTGATTGCGTACTGATAAAAACGAATCGGGAGGATTAAGACTTTTTTTAAGATAGCTATCACTAGAATTGAATCTTTTGCTTTGATTCTCTTCTGTCAAAGAGAAAATGCTTTTTCTTCTGCCCAACGTACTCAAATGAAACAATATTTTTTTGGTCCTCAAAGATTTCCAACAAAACTTTGTTTTCGATATTAACCTCTTGAAATGGAGCTACCTTCACAGCTTCGATGTAACACCAAATAGCCATTAAATCTTCTGATACTTCCTTTCCGATCATTTGAAATGGAATGGATGAGTCGTCTGCTTTCATTTGAAAATGATTTTTTACATACTGTTCAATCAGGAGATTAGCATCTTCTCTTTCTTTTTCCGTGCAAAGATAGATGGAATCATATCCAGCTTCATTGAGTGCCAGTTCGAGATCATCAATAAACAGGTGCATGACGACTGCCACATGTGCTTGATCAGGTCGGTATTGAATTTCACATTGACTGACATGAAATTCATGGATTTGGAAAAATGAAGTGATTAGAAAAAGTATGACATACATACGTAAATGAACGAATTGAGTGTTAGGATAGTTTCTCTCCGTCTGTAATAAAAAGCCCTTCCGAATATCGATCGGAAGGGCTTTTTATCAAATTTATCACATGATTAGTATCTGTAATAGTCTGGTTTGAATGGGCCTTCAGGCTTGACATTAATATAATTCGCCTGATCCTCAGTCAATTTTTCAAGCTCAACCCCAATTTTAGACAGGTGCAATCGAGCTACTTTCTCATCAAGATGTTTTGGAAGCATATAGACTTTCTTTTCATATTTATCCGTGTTGTTCCATAATTCTATTTGAGCAAGCGTTTGATTTGTAAAGGAATTGGACATCACAAAAGATGGGTGACCGGTCGCACAACCCAGGTTGACAAGTCTTCCTTCCGCAAGTAAAATGATGTCTCTTCCATTCGAAAGTCTGTATCGATCAACCTGAGGTTTGATTTCATCTTTTACTGCATTGTCATTGAGCCATTGCACATCGATTTCATTATCAAAGTGTCCGATATTGGCTACAATCGCTTTGTCTTTCATGTGCTTAAAATGGTCACCGATAAGGATATCTTTGTTTCCAGTAGCTGTCACTATGATATCCGCTTCTTTTACTGCGTTTTCCATTCTTTTTACTGCAAAACCATCCATTGCCGCCTGAAGTGCGCAAATCGGGTCGATCTCTGTAACTATTACTCGTGCTCCGGCACCGCGAAGAGATGCTGCAGATCCTTTTCCTACATCACCATATCCAGCTACAACAGCGACTTTCCCAGCCATCATAATATCCGTTGCTCTTCGGATAGCATCAACACATGACTCTTTGCAACCGTATTTGTTGTCAAATTTTGACTTTGTCACTGAATCGTTGACATTGATCGCAGGTACAGGCAATGTACCATTTTCTTCACGTTCCATTAAGCGATGAACACCGGTCGTTGTTTCTTCAGAAATACCCCGAATATTTGCTGCTAGTTCAGGAAAACGATCCAATACCATATTCGTAAGGTCACCGCCATCATCTAAAATCATATTTAACGGCTGTCCTCCTTTAAAGGCGTATAAAGTTTGCTCAATGCACCAGTCAAACTCATCTTCAGTCATTCCTTTCCATGCGAAAACAGGTATACCTGCTGCTGCAATTGCTGCTGCTGCGTGATCCTGAGTAGAAAAAATATTGCATGATGACCAAGTTACGTCTGCGCCTAATTCAACAAGTGTTTCAATTAGCACAGCAGTTTGGATGGTCATATGCAGACAACCTGCAATTCGTGAACCTGCTAATGGTTTTGATTGACCAAATTCTTTTCTGAGTGCCATGAGCCCTGGCATCTCAGCCTCAGCTAGTGTCATTTCTTTTCTCCCCCAATCAGCAAGAGAAATGTCTTTTACTTTGTATTTTAATTGATTATCTACAGTCTGCATGTAGTTACGATTTATGTTTTAAAAAAGAATGTGCAAAGATAATGAAGTTCAGAAACATGTTCTAAACAAAAAAATCGACTTATCGTTGATAGAGATTCATGATTTGTTGCATCCAGTAATCGGGGAGGAAATGAGTCGCTCTTTCCTGACCCTTCCGAACCAGCGATTTGACCAGTTGTTGATCATTTATTACCCTGGTGATACTATCTGCGATAGCAGCGGGGTTTTCCGGAGAGATCGTCAAACCTGCTTCACCTACAATTTCTTGCAATGCTGATTGATTTGAGGTGATGACCGGTGTGCCAACTGACATTGCTTCGACCAATGGAATTCCGAAGCCTTCGTGAAAGGATGGAAGGATGAACAATTTCGCGCCGGCATAAATCGCAGGGAAATCAGCGAAAACTGGTTTTATCCAAATACAATATTCTTCAAGGCCATATGTTGCTATTTTTTGTCTGACCTCTGCTTCATACTTTTTACCACTACCGATGATTACCAATGGAATTAAGATATCTTTCGGCATCGTTCGCATCGCTTCTATAATTCCGCCCAGATTTTTTCGGCTAATCACAGATCCTACATAAAGCATATAACTTGTGGGTAACTTGTACTTAATAAAAGCCTTTTTGATCTTTTCGATTGATTGGTGCTCTAAAAAAATTGGATCACAGCTTTGATAGATGACATGTATCTTTTCAGGGGGGATCTGATAGAAGTGAATAATGTCTTCCTTCGTTTGCTGACTAATTGCGATAATCGTATCTGCCTGTCGGCAAGCAAACTTAAATTTCTCATCATAAATGAAACGGTCAGCCGGGTTATAGTCCTGGGGATAATATTTAAATATCAGATCGTGAATTGTGACAATCTTTAATACCTGAGAACGTGCAATTCCATATGGAAGCTCATGACTCAATCCATGATAAACATCCAAAGAATTGAATTCTTGGTGTCTGGTCATGAAAGCAGTTCGCCAGAAAGCACCCATCGTTTTGGGCATGATGATCCTGTACTTTTGGCTATCAAAAAAAGGAGAAGTTCTGGAAGTGTGCTGCGTTTTTGGGGTAAAGAGTAAATATTCGTGCTGAGGAAAGTGCGTGCTTAAACTTTGCACCAACGTACGACTATAATTTCCCAGGCCGGTAAAATTGTTAAACAGCCTTTTAGCATCAAATCCAATCTTCAAGTGTGGTCATTTTAAGGATGAGCAGTAAGTTCGTTACATGCGATAATAGCTATTTTTCGATAAGAACAGAAATCGATTTAGGGAATAAAAAAACCCGCTGGAAATATTCAATCTCATGAGCCAGCGGGTCTGATACGATTTAGTTGTGCCCTAAAGATACAACTAAATTAAGCTTCTTGCAATTCTTCTTTATGAGCCTGGACAAGTTTCTGTTGAAGTTCTGGTGGTACTTGTGCGTACTCCAGAAACGTCCTTGAGAATTTCGCCTTTCCTTGAGATAATGATCTCAAAGTTGAAGAATACTTATACAATTCTGCAAGTGGTACTTTTGCCGTAATTTTTTGATAATGCCCTTCAGCTGACATGCCCATAATCATGGCCCTTCTTGTCTGCAAGTCACCCATAATATCTCCCATGACATCATCACCACAAAGAATTGACAATTCGTAAATCGGCTCCATAAGCTTTGGTCCTGCTTGTTCAAAAGCATTTTTGAAAACGGATTGACCAGCAATCTGGAAGGCCATATCATTAGAATCAACCGGGTGCATTTTACCGTCAAAAACGCTTACACGTATATCTCTGCAATAGGAACCAGTCAAAGGCCCTTCCTGCATTTTGTTCATGACACCTTTTTTGATGGCGTTGATATACTTCGCATCGATAGATCCTCCGACAATACACCAGAAGAAAACGAGTTTACCACCCCATGGTAGATCTTCTTCTTCTCGCTTTCTAACTGTCAGGCCAGCAGGATCTGGCATGCTCTCATAGTATGGTTCGATGCGCATATGCACTTCCCCAAACTGACCAGCACCTCCAGTTTGCTTTTTATGCCGGTAACTATCATTCGCGACCTTTGTGATTGTCTCTCTAAATGGAATTCTGGGTTCTAAAAACTCCATGGACACTCCAAAGACTTGTTCTATCCGGTATTTTGTAATATCCAGGTGAAGTTGCCCTTGCGCGTGCAGTAACATCTGTTTGAGTTCTTTGGAATGTTCGAAGATCAAAGTAGGATCTTCTTCTCGCATTGTATGGAGTGCTTTTGACAGTTTCTCCATTTCATTTTTACTCGGCGGTGCAACAGCAACTCTCATTTTTGGTGCCGGGAACTTGATTGGCTCGATTACTTTGGCATCTCCCTTAGCATGCAGTGTATTGTTAGTATGCGAGTTTTTCAGTTTTACCGTAACCCCCAAATCACCAGCAAGTAACTTATCAACTGGTTCTCTGTTTTTTCCATTGGCAACAAATACCTGGTTGATCCTTTCAGTAGTGCCAGTCGTTGAATTCACAAGTTCTGAACCATGCTCAACCGTTCCAGAATATACTTTGAAATAGGAAACATTGCCCACCTGAGCTTCCGACAACGTTTTATAAATAAATACGACTGGATTTGCTTGTGTATCTGGTTTTAGTTTTCCACCACCCTGCAATTTTGCTTCCGGCCGGTCTGCAGGAGCAGGAGCAATGTCATTCAGGAATCCCATAATACGGCCGCTACCCATATTATTTTTAGCTGAAACACAGAAAACAGGGTAAATCTCATGGTTTGCCAGTGCGATTGTTAATCCTTGTGCAAGTTCATCTTCACTCAAAGACCCCTCATCAAAAAACTTTTCCATTAAAGCTTCATCGTTTTCTGCCGCTGCTTCTACGAGTGCATTGTGCATCTCCTGAGCACGATTGAGCTCATTTTCAGGAATAGCTACTTTCTTTGGTTTTCCTCCATCTTCTGGAAACACATACATCGTCATTCTCAAAGCATCGACGATGGTATTGAAACCTGCCCCTTCATTCAATGGATATTGAACAGCAATTGCTTTAGGTCCAAAACGGGCTTGTAGTTGGTCCAAAGTTTGTTCAAAGTTGGATTTTTCATGATCGACCTGGTTGATGGCAAAAATCGTTGGTGTTTCGAGGTCATTGATGTGTTCCCAGATCAGCTCAGTACCAACTTCAACCCCACTTACCGCATTAATCACCATGACAGCAGTATCTGCTACTTTAAGTGAAGAGACTATTTCTCCCACAAAATCATCGAGACCAGGTGTGTCGATAATATTGATTTTGTTCCCTCGCCAGTTTACATGAAGCAACGAACTGAAAATTGAATTTCCACGTTCTTGCTCAATATCAGTATAGTCTGAAGCTGTGTTTCCAGCTTCTACTGTTCCCCTGCGGGAAGATGCTCCAGATTCGAATAGCATTGTTTCTGCAAAGGTCGTCTTCCCGCAACCCGAGTGTCCCAACAACACGATGTTTCGAATATTTTTCGTCTCTATGCTCATAAGTAAATAGTTTAATAATTAGGATAAAACGCACAAAGCGTCCTGACGATTAGACAGGGAAATGAAAATAGCATTAATAGGGGTAAATACAAAAGATAATAGGTGAATTCAATCGTTTATTTCTGATCCCAAAATGGATTAAAATTCTCGTTAATGTGTAATATTCTGATAGAAAGACATCAACCGATTTTTCCTCTAACGAATAGGCAAAATGGCAAATTCCGAATTCTCATTTTTACTTTTCATATACGCTTGTACAGATTCTTTTATCGTTTGTTGGAGATCAATATATTTCATTCCAAGATCTGCTTTTGATCTGAAGTTTGGATAAGAATAGTTGTTCTGGCTCAACCTGGCCGGAGATTTTTCGACGAAGGGCTTGTTCCCGGTTATTGTAGAAATCGCAGACGCTCCGCGCCATGCAATTTCTGCCATCCATTTTTTCACTGGAAGCCTCGGCACTTTTTTATTCATATGCTCTGCAATACCTGACAAGACCTCCAGGTAAGATGCATTACTTGCACTGATAATATATCTTTTGCCAGTCGACCTCAATTCCAGAATGCGGAGAATCGATTTTGCAACATCCCTGACATCAACCCATCCGGTTGATCCGGTAGGGTATACAGATAATCCGTTCCACACTTTATCAAACAATGTCAATGAACCGTTTCCCCAGTGACCAGCACCCAAAATAACAGAAGGATTTACGATCGCTACCTGGAGACCTTCGGCTGCGCCTTTCCAAACCTCCATCTCACCCATATATTTGGAAATCGCATAACCTGAATTGTATGTGCTCCTTTTCCAAATATTGGATTCATCAATTGTTTCCTCTTTTTCAGATCGTCCTAAAGCAGCAATACTGCTCACATGAATGAATTGAGAAATATTGTTTTGCATGGCAGCATGCACGAGCGTTTCTACAGACCGATGATTGACATCCATCAGTTGCTGGTAGTGCTTATTTTTAAAGGAAATAAATCCCGCACATTGAATCACAATATCTACTCCTTGCGTAATTTCCGAGCAGAAAAACGGGTCAGTCAGATCACCTTCTACCCATTCAACTGCTTCTTTTATTTCTTCTACCAGATTCATTTTGCTCGTGGACCTCTTGCTCGCGATCAGGCGAAACTTTCCGGTGTTCTGTAATAATCTAGTCGTATATGAACCAACGAGTCCGGTAGCACCTGTGATCAGTATTTTGGGAATTTGATTCATAACCGCACTTGATGCAAAGCACCTCCAATTGGTGGAAACCGAGCATTTGTAACAGATGGTAAACTATTTGGGATATCGTGGATTCTAAACAAACCCATTAATGCGAGCAAAGCAGCCTCTTTAAATTCAATGATTTGGTTTTCTGGGATGACAAGTTCAACACCAAATTGTGCAATTCGTTCAGAGAGTAATTCCATCATGAATCCATTTAACGCTCCGCCTCCTGTGGCAATGAGTTTCATTGATTTCTGGGCAGGATATTTTTGGAGAATTCGCTCAATTGTTTTTTCAATTTGTATAACAATATACTTAGTGGAAGTGGCGATCAGATCCTGTATGGAAAGCTTTGATTGGTCAAGAACCGGAAAATAGAGTTGAACCACCTGCTGATTGTCCATAGCGATAGCTTCATCGAGATAGATTGGAAAAAGATCCAGCAAATGGGTCAAAAGATTTTCATGCACTTGCCCTTTTCTGGCAATTTCTCCATTCCGGTCAAAAGCCAGGTTGAGTTTTTGTGCAAGATGGTTAAGCAATTGATTGCAACCACCGAGGTCCCAGGCAATGGCCTCCTCATTGAGCATATGTGTGAGGTTTGTAATCCCGCCAAGATTTAAATAAAACTGATATCCATGAAGCAGAAACTTGTCGGCAAGAGGTGCAAAAGGAGCCCCTACACCGCCCGCAGCGATATCTGCATATCGGACATCATCAATGACTGGGATTCCTGATCTTGCAGCTATATGTGCACCATGTCCAATTTGGCAAGTCATTCCTTTTTCCGGGTCATGGAATACCGTATGCCCATGAGAGCACACATACTCAACCGACCTGGAATCAACCAGAAATTGCTTGATTTGATCACCCATCCATTGGCCTAACTCAGCATCCAGGAGACAAAGCTCTTTTGCTGAAATATGGGGTGCATTTTTCAGTCGCTTGTAGATCTCATCTGGAAAAGGAACAGTTCCTGCTTTTGTGATTTCCCAATGATTGATTGTTGGTTTCTCATTTTCAACAGACATCTCAAAATAGGTGGACGCCAGGTCAAGACCGTCTAATGAACTGCCGGAGATCGCGCCCAGGATATGATGTTTATACATCTCCATAACTATGGTTTCAAACTCATGGAATAAGTGGCTGCTGCTCTGATTTGCCCTGGCGTTAGAATACCCTCAAAAGGAGTCATGGTGTTTTTTCCTTTGGTAATAAGCACAACCCGTTCTTCAAAAGTAAGTTGGGAAACAGTGATATCCTTCGCTCCATTTAACCCAAGTTTGCCATCTACGCCATGACAAAGGATACAATACTTTTTAAATATTTTTTCACCTTCTGCTATTTCATTATTGCTTCCTGCTTGATTATTTGAGCCTGATTGACTCTCAGAGCAAGCAAACCAACAACAAGCGATTAAGAAAAAGGTCCAGGTAATTTTTATCTTCATCTGAATGCATATTCGTTGAATGTACAATAATACTTAAAACACAATGATTTGCAATTTGGATGAGAAAATAATCAATCCCTTCCTCATTTTTTGTTCAGACATATCATATCAGGCAATACGCAGCTCGGAACTCCTCAAGTTCGCATACATGTCTTACATTTATGTCGTATCAAATAGAAAAC
>Ga0316201_10001514_pt1 | contig 15763 bp, 9 predicted proteins | sample CS6wburrow_MG_FD_204516 | JGI IMG/M metagenome (GOLD analysis project Ga0316201, IMG submission 204516) | Coastal sediment microbial communities from Delaware Bay, Delaware, United States - CS-6 worm burrow | ecosystem: Environmental > Aquatic > Marine > Coastal > Sediment | place: USA: Delaware... | reverse complement strand
GGGCGACCCGGATCACCGAAGCCTCTGTCTTCATCGACCTGGTCGACGTGGAGCGGCGCCGCATGAGCTGGCAGGGCGTCGCGGTCGTGGACGTCACCGACAAGGTGGCCAGTCGGCTGCGGGACGCAGTATTCACCTCGGTCAACCAGGTTTTCGACCTGTATCCCCACAACGCGGGGCGCTGAGGTCTTTTCCATCCGTCACCGGCGCCCAGCGCGGGCGGAAGCATTATTGCACCTGGCGTCCGCCGGGGTCCTCCGTATTTCATGCGTTGACGCGCATCAATTGCATCTATAATCGCAATCATGAATTACGAATCCGGGCTGATCGGCAACCACAAACGCCGGACCAAGATCATCGCGACGCTTGGTCCTGCCACGGACGATCCCGCCGTGCTGGAGCAGGTCATTCTGGCCGGCGCCAGCGTTTTTCGCCTGAACATGTCGCACGGCGACAGCGAGGAACAGCTGAAGCGGGCCCGGCTGGTGCGCCAGGTATCCCAACAACTCGACCGGGAGGTCGCGTTGCTGGCGGATCTACAGGGACCGAAAATCCGGGTCGAGCGCTTTGCCTCGGGCAAGGTAGAACTGGCGGCTGGCGACGCGTTCACGCTCGACGCCGAAGACGCTTCGACACCCGGAACGAAAGAGCGCGTCGGGGTCAGTTACCCGGGTCTGCCGAATGATGTCAGGCAGGGAACCGTGCTGTTGCTGGACGACGGACTGATTTCACTGGTCGTCGAACGCGTGGACGGCGGCAAGGTGCACTGCAAGGTGGAACACGGCGGCACGCTGAGAGACCGCAAGGGGCTCAATCTGAAGGGCGGCGGCCTGTCGATCACCGGTCTGGCCGATCACGATATCCCCCATATTGAGCTGGCCGCTCGCATGGGCGTCGACTATCTCGCCATCTCCTTCGTGAGCGACGGGAGCGATATCGAGCGGGCGCGCGATCTGCTGACCGAGGCGGGCAGCGATGCCGCGCTGGTCGCCAAGATCGAGCGGACGGAGGCGATCGACAATCTCGAGGAAATTTGCGACGCTGCCGACGTGATCATGGTCGCGCGCGGCGATCTGGGCGTGGAAATCGGCGATGAAGAGCTGCCCGGGCTGCAGAAGCGCATCATCCGCGTCGCCTTGAAGCACAATCGAATCGTGGCGACCGCCACCCAGATGATGCAGTCGATGATCGAAAACCCGGTGCCGACCCGGGCGGAGGTGCTCGATGTCGCAAACGCGGTGATCGATGGCAGCGATGCCGTGATGCTGTCGGCCGAGACGGCTGTGGGCAAGCATCCCGTGCTGGTTGTCGAATCGGTAAACAGGATCTGTCTCGGCGCGGAGCGGCATTTCGAGGAGCAAGGTATCGTGACGCATCTGAACGTGCGTTTCGAGAGGATCGACCAGGCCATCGCGATGGCCACCATGTACATGGCGACAAACGTTTCGGTGCAGGCGATTGTCGCCCTGACCGAATCCGGGTCTACGGCCCAGTGGCTCTCCCGGGTCCGCTCTTCGGTTCCGATCTACGCTGTCTCGCGCAATGACGCCAGCCGTCGGCGCATGAACATGTTAAGCGACGTCTACCCGGTCAAGCTGGATACGGACAGCGATGACGACGATGTTGTCATTCAGTCGGCGCTGCAGAAACTCTGGCGGGTCGGTGCGCTCAAAGCGGGCGATCGCTGCATCGTCACCATGGGCGATCGCGTGGGGAAATCAGGCGGCACCAACACGCTTCGTTTCATCAAGCTCGATGAGGAAAGCCGTTCGCTCTACGCCCTCTAATCAGTCAGGAAAGCAGTTATGGACCAGGAAACAGACAAGACCCGGCACGATACGGATCCGCAGGAGACCCAGGAATGGCTGGAGTCGCTGCAGGCCGTCATCGAACGCGAGGGTCCGGTGCGTGCGCATTTTCTGCTCGAACAACTGGTCGATTACACCAGGAGGTCCGGCGGCTATCTGCCTTACGATGCGACCACGGCTTATATCAACACCATTCCGGCCCAGCTGGGCGCGCGGCATCCCGGCAACACGCAGCTGGAGTATCGCATCCGATCGATCATCCGGTGGAATGCCATGGCGACGGTGTTGCGCGCCAGCAAGCGCGGGGGTGAGCTGGGCGGCCACATCGCCAGTTTCGCATCCGCCGCGACGCTTTATGACGTCGGCTTCAACCACTTCTTTCGCGGCCCGGACCACCCGGGGGGCGGCGACCTGGTCTACATCCAGGGCCACTCGTCGCCCGGCATTTATGCTCGCGCTTTCCTGGAGGGCCGCATCTCCGAAGAGCAACTCGACCGGTTCAGGCAGGAATCGGACGGCAACGGCCTCAGCTCTTACCCGCATCCCTGGCTGATGCCCGATTTCTGGCAATTTCCAACCGTGTCCATGGGCCTCGGCCCCATCATGGCGATTTATCAGGCGCGCTTTCTCAAGTACCTGCACAATCGGGGCATAGCCGATACCTCGGACCGCAAGGTCTGGTGTTTCATGGGGGACGGCGAGACCGACGAACCCGAATCCCTGGGCGCGATATCGCTGGCCGGGCGCGAAAAGCTCAGCAATCTCATTTTTGTTATCAACTGCAACCTTCAGCGACTGGACGGTCCGGTTAGAGGCAACGGCAAGATTATCCAGGAACTCGAAGGCGTGTTCCGCGGCGCCGGCTGGAACGTCATCAAGGTCATCTGGGGCTCTTACTGGGACAAGCTGTTCGCCAAGGACAAGGATGGCCTGCTGCGCAAGCGCATGGAAGAAGCCGTGGACGGCGAATACCAGAACTACAAAGCCAAGGGCGGCGCCTACACGCGCGAGCACTTTTTCGGTAAGTACCCCGAGCTGCAGGAGATGGTCGCGACGATGACAGACCAGGACATCTGGCGGCTCAATCGCGGCGGGCACGATCCCCACAAGCTCTTCGCGGCTTACAGCGAGGCGACGAGTTACGAGAAGCTCCCCACGGTCATCCTGGCCAAGACCGTCAAGGGCTACGGCATGGGTGGAGCCGGCGAGGCCCAGAACATCACGCATCAGCAGAAGAAGATGGACGTCGACTCCATTCGCCAGTTCCGCGACCGCTTCGGCGTGCCGATCCCGGACGAGGAACTCGAGCAGGTGCCGTATTACCATCCCGGAGAGGACAGCGAGGAAGTGCAGTACGTGCTCGAGCGCCGCAAGGCGCTGGGCGGTTTCGTGCCACAGCGGCTCCGGAGCGTAGAGCCGCTGCAGGTGCCGGACCTGGAGATTTTCGAGGCCCAGATAAAGTCCACCGGGGAACGCGAAATCAGCACGACGATGGCGTTCGTACGCCTCCTGACGACGCTGCTCCGCGACAAGAACATTGCAGAGCGCATCGTGCCGATCGTCGCGGACGAGGCGCGCACCTTCGGCATGGAGGGCATGTTCAGGCAGCTCGGCATCTACTCGTCGGTGGGGCAGCTGTACAATCCGGTGGATTCCGATCAGTTGATGTTCTACAAGGAGGACCGCGAAGGTCAGATCCTCCAGGAAGGCATCACCGAGGCCGGCGCCATGTCGTCCTGGATCGCCGCTTCCACCAGTTACTCGACCAGCGGCGTCGCGATGATTCCCTTCTACATCTTCTACTCGATGTTCGGTTTCCAGCGTGTTGGCGATCTCGCCTGGGCCGCCGGCGACATGCGTGCGCGCGGCTTCCTGGTGGGGGGCACGGCCGGCCGGACGACCCTGAACGGCGAGGGTCTGCAGCATGAGGACGGCAATAGCCACACGATGTCCGGCATGGTGCCGAATTGCGTTTCCTACGACCCGACCTTCGCCTTCGAACTCGCGGTGATCGTGCAGGATGGACTGCGGCGCATGTATGCCGAGGGCGAGGACGTCTTCTACTACATCACCGTCGAGAACGAAAACTACACGCATCCCGGCATGCCCGAGGGCGCGGAAGAGGGCATACGCAAGGGCCTCTACCTGTTGCAGGAGGGCGGCGACGGGCCGAAAAAGGTCCAGCTCATGGGCTCGGGCGCGATCTTGCGCGAGGCGCTGGCCGCGGCCAACATCCTCAGCCAGGACTTTGGCGTGGAAGCCGATGTCTGGAGCGCGACGAGTTTCACGGAATTGCGGCGCGACGGCGTTGACTGCGCCCGGCGCAACCGACTGATGCCGGAGGGTGAGCCCAGCCTGCCATGGATCACGCAGTGCCTGAGCGGCCGGCAAGGCCCGGTCGTCGCAGCCTCGGATTACGTTCGCGGGTTCGCTGACCAGGTGCGCGGCTTCCTGCCGCAAACCGATTTCATCGTGCTCGGCACCGATGGCTATGGGCGGTCCGACACCCGCGAGCAGTTGCGGCGATTTTTCGAGGTCGATCGATACAACATCGCCTACTCGGCGCTCTACGGACTGTATCGCCAGGAACAGATCAGCCTGAACGAGTTGCTGACCGCCAGGGAGAATCTCGCCCTAGATCCGACAAAACCCAACCCGAGTTACGTTTAGCGCTGGCGTCCCGGAGAAAGAATTGAGCAAGACGATTGAAATCAAGGTCCCGGACATCGGCGATTTTTCCGATGTGCCGGTCATCGAGGTGCTGGTGTCCGCGGGCGATCACGTCAAGGCCGAGGACGGTCTCATCACGCTGGAGAGCGACAAGGCGACCATGGAAGTCCCTTCGCCCGCCGACGGCGTCATCAGCGAGGTTCGGTTGAAGGTGGACGATACGGCGTCGGAGGGCGATGTCGTGGCGGTCCTCGAGGTCAGCGAATCTGCTGCGGACGAAGGCGCCGAGACGGCTGAACCCGACGAACAGGCGGATGAGGCCGAGGCGGAGGACCGGTCCGGCGGGCCGGACGAGGCAGACGCCGAAAAAGCACCGGACACCGCGCCACCCGCGGCTGGCGCCGGGGAGTCCGCAGCCGCTCCCGCCAGCGGCGAGCAAGGGGATTTCGAGGGCATTCCACCCGCAGCCGAGAGCGACTCCGAAGGCCCCAGGCCCACCGGGCTCGCAGCGGTCGATCCCTCGCGTGTGCCCTACGCCAGTCCCGCGATCCGCAGATTCGCCCGGGAACTCGGCGTGGACCTGTCGCGGGTCAGCGGCAGCGGCGACAAGGGGCGCATCCTCCGTGACGACGTGAAGGCCTTCGTCAAGTCCGCACTGCGCGACGGCGGGCCATCCGCCAAGCCTGCCATCGGTGGCCTGAACCTGGATTTTCCGGCCCTGCCCGAGATCGATTACAGCCGTTACGGCGAGACCGAGCGCCAGCCGCTGAGCCGCATCCAGAAAATTTCCGCCGGCCATCTGCACCGCAATTGGGTGGGGATCCCCCACGTCACCCAGCACGACGAGGCCGATATCACGGACATGGAAGCGTTCCGGCAGGCCAACGCGGAGGACGCCCAGGCGCAGGGCTTCAAGCTGACACCGCTGGTGTTCCTGATGAAAGCCATGGTGGCCTCGCTGAAGCGATTTCCGAACTTCAATGCCTCGCTCGATTCCGACGGCGAAACGCTGGTGCTCAAGAAGTATTTCAACATCGGCATCGCGGTGGATACGCCGGATGGGCTGGTCGTCCCGGTCATCCGCGATTGCGAGCGCAAGGGCATCATGGAACTGGCCGCCGAACTGGGCGAGGTCAGCGGGCGGGCCCGCGAAGGCAAACTGAAGCCGCAGGACATCCAGGGCGGATGCATATCCATCTCGAGCCTGGGCGGTATCGGCGGAACGGCCTTCACGCCGATCATCAATGCGCCGGAAGTCGCGATCCTCGGCGTATCCCGCTCGCGCCAGCAACCGGTGTGGGACGGCTCGGAATTCAAGCCCCGGCTGATGCTGCCGCTGTCGCTGTCCTACGATCACCGTGTCATCGACGGCGCTGCCGCCGCGCGGTTCACGAGATTCCTGGCCAGCCGGCTCGAGGACTTGCGCCGGCTCACGCTCTGAGACCTTTCGGCAGGGAACGTGGACAGCGGCCAGCCGGTTTATCAGAGGGGACGCGCCCGATGGCTCTATTGGGTGGCCGCCGTAGCGCTGATCATCGGCCTGACGGCCCTGTACCAGTCTGCGATCGGGCCGCAGCGAATGCAGGTGGCCGCGGATGCGGACGGCCGGGCGATGGTGGTGCTGGAACGGCAGCGGAACGGACATTACGAGGCGCAGGGAGCGATCAACGGTCAGCCGGTGCGGTTCCTGGTCGACACCGGTGCCACCGATGTCGCCATATCGGACCGCGTCGCCCGTGCGATCGGGCTCGAATTCGGCCCCCGACTGACGGTCATGACCGCCGCCGGGCCGGTGCGGGGCTGGATGACCCGGCTCGACTCGGTGCAACTGGGCGCGCTGGCGCTGAGCGACGTCCGCGCGACCATCGCACCCGGCCTTGGGGACCAGGCGCTGCTGGGGATGAGTTTTCTGAAACACTTCAGCATCGTCCAGGAGGGAGAAACCCTGGTCATCGCATTACCCGGAGTAACGAGTAAATGAGCCAAACGATCGAAGTTCGCGTTCCGGATATCGGCGATTTCGCCGACGTGCCGGTGATCGAAGTCCTGGTCAGCCCGGGTGACCGGGTGGAGGAGGAGCAGTCCCTCGTCACATTGGAAAGCGACAAGGCCACCATGGAGATCCCATCTCCGGCGGCCGGCGAAATCCTGGAGTTGAAGGTCGAGGTCGACTCAACCGTGTCCGAAGGCAGCGTCATTGCCTTGCTTAAGGCAGCGGACCAGGAGGAGTCGCCCGATGCCGGCCGGGAGTCCCCGGCCTCCGGGGATCGGCCGCAGGAAGCCGAACCTGAGGACGCCGGGCCCGAGGACGCTGGGCCCGAGGCCGCCGGGGATGCTCCAGCCAGGGAAGTGGCCGCGCCTCCGCCCGGCGGGACGGGGCACGATTTCGATGTGGTCGTACTCGGCGCCGGGCCCGGCGGCTACACGGCCGCCTTCCGGGCTGCCGATCTCGGCCTGCGGGTGGCCCTCGTGGAACGCTACCCCGTGCTGGGAGGTGTCTGCCTGAACGTCGGCTGTATCCCGTCCAAGGCGCTGCTGCACACTGCCAGGGTCATCGATGAGGCGGCCGCCATGGCCGCGCACGGCGTCACCTTCGGCGAGCCATCGATCGAGCTCGACAAACTGCGGTCATTCAAGGACAACGTGATCGGCAAGCTCACGGGCGGTCTCGCCGGCATGGCGGGGCAGCGCAAGGTCGAGGTCATCCAGGGGGTCGCGACTTTCGCCGGCGCCCATGAACTGGAGGTGTCCTCCGGCAGCGACTCGCGCCGCCTGAGCTTCGCCCGGGCCATCATCGCGGTGGGTTCCCAGTCCCTGGAACTGCCGGGCATGCCCTGGGGCGATCCCCGGCTGATGGATTCCACCGCGGCGCTGGAACTCGAGGAAATCCCGGAGCGGCTGCTGGTAGTGGGCGGTGGGATCATCGGGCTGGAAATGGCCTGTGTCTATGACGCCCTGGGCAGCGAGGTGACCGTCGTCGAGCTGACGCCGCACCTCATGCCCGGCACCGATCCCGACCTGGTAAGACCCCTGCAGCGGCGGATCGCGAAACGCTACGAAGCGATCCATCTGGAGACCCGGGTCGCAGCGATCAACGTCGCGGACGAAGCCCTGGTTGCCCACATGGAAGGCAAGCACGAAGCGACAGAACATTTCGACCGCGTGCTGGTGGCAGTCGGCCGGACGCCGAACGGGGGCAAGATCGCCGCGGACAAGGCCGGCGTGAACGTCGATGACAAGGGCTTCATCGCGGTCGATAGGCACATGCGCACCAACGTCGACCACATCTTTGCGATCGGCGATGTCGTGGGGCAGCCCATGCTGGCGCACAAGGCCACCCACGAGGGTAAGGTGGCGGCGGAAGTCTGCGCCGGCGAGAAGAGCGCGTTCGACGCTCGCGTCATTCCGTCAGTGGCCTATACGGACCCGGAAGTCGCCTGGGTGGGCCTCACCGAGGCCGAGGCGAAAACCAGCGAAATCGGCTATGAAGTCGGCAAATTCCCGTGGGCCGCGAGTGGCCGGGCGCTGGGGAACGACCGGTCGGAGGGATTTACCAAGTTGCTGTTCGACAACTCGACCCGGCGGATCATCGGCGCCGGCATCGTTGGTCCGATGGCGGGCGACCTGATCGCCGAATGCGCCCTGGCCATCGAGATGGGAGCGGAGGCAGCGGACATCGGGCTGACGATCCATCCGCATCCGACGCTCTCCGAAACGGTGGCGATGGCGGCCGAGGCATTCGAAGGCACCATCACGGACCTGTACCTGCCGCGCAAGCGCTGAGGCGTGCCGCGCAGTTCGCGTGCTCAATCGAATGCGATCACGCAGACCGTCGTAATCACGACGGCGCCGAGTAGGTTGAGCACGAATCCGGCCCGTGCCATCTCCTTGATGCGGACGCGTCCACTGCCGAACACGATGGCATTCGGAGCGGTGGCCACCGGCAGCATGAATGCGCAGCTGGCGCTGAGGACCGCCGGCACCATCAGCAGCATCGGATTTATATCGCCCGCAACAGCCGTGGCGGCGAGCAGCGGCATCAGCAGGCTGGCCGTCGCCGTGTTGCTGGTGACCTCGGTCAGGAAGGTGACGGTCAGGCACATGCAGAGGATCAGCGCCCAGGTCGGAAGATCCAGGAGTGCCTCCAGTTCCTGGGCGATATGGTCCGCCAGGCCGCTCTGGACGAAGGCGTTGGCGATGGCGATACCGCCCGCGAACAACAGCAGCACGCCCCAGGGAATCTTGCTGGCGGTCTCCCAACGCAACAGCCGCCCGCCCTCGCCGTTGGGCAAGGCGGCCATCAGGACCACGGCGATCAGGGCGACCGATGCGTCGTTCGCCTGCGGCAGGCCGAGCCAGCCGCTCCAGCCGCCGAAGGGCGCCTGGCGAGTCATCCAGAAAAGAGCCGTCAGGCCGAACATGATCAGCACCCGCTTTTCGAAAGGACGCCACCGACCGGCTTGCGGCAGCTCTACGGGCGTCACCAGACGCACCCCGCGCGTTAGCCAGAACCCGGCCAGCGGGATCATCAGCACCACCACCGGAATGCCCCAGGTCATCCATTCCGGAAAACTCGGCGTGCTGCCGAAGCGGTCCAGGTGAACCTGCATGAAGATCAGGTTGGGCGGCGTGCCGATCGGCGTTCCCAGGCCCCCGATGCTTGCGGCGTAGGCGATGCCCAGCAACAGCGGTATGGCCATTTTGCGGTCCGTTTGTTCTAGTACGGCTAATGCAACCGGCAGCAGCATCAGCGTCGTCGCCGTGTTGGAAATCCACATGCTCAGCACCGCGGCCGCAACCATGAAGCCGAACACCAGTCCGCGGGCGTTGCCGCCACCGAACAAATTGACCATGTACAGTGCAATGCGTCGGTGCGCACCGGAATCGGCCATTGCGGTCGACAACATGAAGCCGCCCATCAGCAGCAGTATCAGCGGGCTTCCGAAGGACTGTCCGACCTGGGCCGGCGTCAGCACACCGACCAACGGGAAGACAGCCAGAGGGATCAGCGAAGTAAACGGTATCGGAACGGGCTCGAAAATCCACCACACAGCGCACAGCAGAGTGACCGCCGCAGTAACCCCGGAGTCCATCGACCAACCTTGCGCCAAGAGCAGGAGAAGCAGCGTTATGGAGGCTGCCGGGCCGACGATCAGCGGCCAGCGGGTCATTGACCGAGATCAACCGCAATAAAAAGCATTGCGCGGAGGTTGTGCGTTTTCCGGTCCCGTGTCGTATGATTAGCGGACGGCCAGGAGAGACAGGTATTTGTTGTCATATTTCCTTGCACCGGCATACTCAAATGCCACAGGCAAACAGCGACTCCAGATTATAGCGTCGGGTCGCCCGGGAATTACAAGCGGCCGAGACATGATTCAGCACACCCACGGGGATTCAACGAATGAATAAGCGCCGGTTCCTGATATTGCTTCTTGTCCTGTTTGCGGTCGCCGCGAACGCCGCGCCGGTGCCGCCGGCCACCAACAAGGACGGCAGCCTCGTCAGCGGGTTCGTTACCGCAAGCTTCGATTTGCGGACCAGCCCGCCCGCGGCCCCGTTCCCATACAACCCCTTGTTCGACCCGACGGATTTGACGCTCAACATCCCGCCCCAGGGGGGCGACCCCAACGATTTCAGCGACCCCACGGTGGCGGCCGGCGAGATCGATGGATTCAGTACGACCGAGCGGTGGACGACGAGTTTCTCGACGTTCCCCAACCAGATCGACCCCGCCTCGGTCGTGGCAGGTCAGTCCGTCCGGATGTTCGAGGTCAGTTTCGCGTTCCCGGACATCGTCACGGTCAGCGGAATTGTCCGCGAACTGACGCCCGGGCTCGAGTTCGTCGCCACGATGCTCAACGACTCGACGCTCGGCATCATTCCAACGCAGCCGCTGAAACCGTCGACCAATTACATGGCGGTCGTGACCAACGACATCAACGACACGGCCGGAAATGACGCGACGCCCTCGCAGTTCTACCACCTGACCAAAAGACAAACCCCGTGGCTGGACGAGAATGGCAACAGTACGACGCCGTTCTTCGACAACGCCACCGCGGCGTTGCTCGAGACCCTGCGCGGATTTACCTTCTCCATGGAAGAAGCGGCGGCCAGCGTCGGCATACCGAAAGAGGACATCGTCATCTCCTGGACGGGGCTGACCCAGTCCGTTACGCCGGTCCTGAAACACATGAGAAGCACGGTCCGCCCGGCCCCGACGCAGGTCGCCCCGACCGGATTGAATACGTCCATACTCGGTGCGCCCGGCATTGCCGACATCTACATCGGCGTGATTACTCTGCCGTACTACCTCGGTATTCAGAGTGCCGACAACCCGACGGCGCCGCTGACCGAATTCTGGCGAGCCGCGCCCGGGGCTTACGTGGCGCCTTTCGATGCGCTGGGTCTCAACCCGGATTCGACCAGTCTCACTTTCGCCAATCCCTTCCCGGTCAAGACGGGCGATCAGACCGTGCCCCTGTTGCTGACCCTGCCCAACGCGGGCAGCGGACAGGCCAAGCCGGCCGCGGGCTGGCCGGTCGTGATATTCGGTCACGCTATCGGTGGCAACCGCGCCAACCTGCTGGCCGCCGCGGATGCGCTCGCGGCCGCCGGCTACGCGGTGATCGGCATCGATTCGCCGCTCCACGGAATTCTCCCGGACGATCCGCTGTTGGCGCCGCTGTACGTCGGCAATACGCCGTGGGCGCCGGTGGCCAACGAGCGGACCTTCGACCTGGACCTGGTCAACAACGCCACCGGCGCGCCCGGGCCGGACGGCAACGTGGATGCATCCGGCACTCATTTCCTCAACCCGCTCAGCCTGCTGACGACGCGGGACAACGGCCGGCAGGGACAGATCGACCTCTCTGTGCTGGCCGCATCGCTGGGCGGCATCGATACCAACGGCGATTCGCTGCCCGATCTCGACGCCTCGACCATCAGCTACGCGGGTGTCTCGCTGGGCAGCATCATGGGTACTCCATTTACGGCCGTCGAACCGCTGGTGCCCAACGCATTCCTGTCAGCGCCCGCAGGCGGCCTGGCGCGCGCCTTCGAAGCCTCGCCGACCTTCGGACCCCGTCTGAGAGCCGGGCTGGCAGCCGCCGGCTTGCAGCCCGGGACGGCCAGCTACGAGCTGTTCTTCACGGCCTTCCAGACTGTGCTCGACTCCATGGATCCGATCAACTGGATTGCCGAGGCTGCGAACTTCAACAGCATCCTGCTGCACGAAATCATTGGCGATACGGTCTTCCCGAACTCGGTGGCGACCGCACCGCTTTCAGGCACCGAACCCCTGATCAGAGCGGCCGGCCTGGCACTTTACTCGTCGACCCAGACCAGTGCGACGGGTGTCGACGCCGCCGGCAAGTTCCTCCCGCCGGCAACGCACGGTTCGCTGCTCGACCCGTCGGCAGCTCCCGCCTCGACGGCCGAGATGCAGAAGCAGATGGCATCGTTCGTCGCCAGCCGCGGCAAGGCGGTCGTCGTCGAGAACAGCGCGACGATGGAGCCGGTAGCGACGCCTGCAGCTGAGTCGGCAGATGACCAGGGGGGCGACCAATGATCCACGCAAAATCCGCATCGAATTCGAGCCTCGAAGAGGGCGCCTCCATGAAAACCTCACGTTCGCACCCAACTATCCTGGCGGCTGTTCTGTCGCTGGGCCTGATGAGCCTCGCGGCAATCCCGGCGCAAGCCTATGAGTTTTCCAGTGGCGAGTGGTCCGGGAATGTCTACGCCACGGTGTCCTACGGCGCCTCCTGGCGGCTGAAGGACCTCGAGCCGGGCGACGTCGGCAAGCAGTCGATCGTCAATGACCCGCTGGTGTTCAGTTACGACAAGCTGACACAGCGGACGATACCGGGTCTCTGGTCTGCGAACGGCGACGACGGCACCCTGAATTACCCGGATAGCGGCGACCTGATTTCCCATACCATCAAGGCGACGGTCGAGGCCCAGGTCAACTGGCGCAATTTCGGCGCGTTCACGCGCTTCTCGGCCTTTTACGATTTTGAAAACGAGGGCAAGGATGTTCTGTCCGATATCGCCCAGGAGCGTACCGGCAAGGACATCAGGCTGCTCGACCTCTACGTCTATGGCAGCCATCAGCCGGGCGGTAAGTTCCTGGACTGGCGGCTGGGCAAACAGGTCGTCAGTTGGGGCGAGTCCACCTTCATCCAGGGCGGCATCAACATCATTAATCCGGTTGACGTGTCCAAGTTGCGCGTCGCCGGCGCCGAGCTCAAAGAGGCGTTCGAGGGCATCAACATGCTCTGGGGTTCGATCGATCTGACCGACTCGCTCGCCATGGAAGCCCTGTACATGTTCGAGTATGAGCAGATCATCCCCGATCCGGCCGGCACCTTCTTCTCCACCAATGACATCGGCTCGCCCGGCGCCTCTTACGCGATGCTGGGCTTCGTCTACCCGCAGCCGGTGATCAATCCCGATCTTTACGGGTCGGTCTGTCTGCAAGGCAACTTCGGCGCTTCCGACTCGCCATTGCCGCCCGAACTGGTCGCGGTGGGGTGCGGCCTGTCCCTGCGCCGGTCCGAATCTGTTTTTCCCAGCGACAGCGGGCAGTTCGGTGTCGCGCTGCGGTGGTTCCTGGAGAACCTCGGCGGCACGGAACTCGGCTTCTACTTCCTGAATTACCACAGCCGGCTGCCGCTGGTGAGCGGTTCCACCGTCTTCAGCGTGCCGCCGCCGTTCCCCAACTCCTACTGGACGGAGTACCCCGAGGACATCAACCTGTACGGCGTCAGTTTCAACTCGAACATCGGGACCTGGGCGCTGTCCGGCGAGGTCAGCTACCGGCCGAATGCCCCGCTGCAGTTCGACGATGTGGAGGTGCTGTTCGCCGGCCTGACGCCGACCAATTTCCTGCAGCCTTCGTACTACTTCCAGTATAAGAGCCAGTTGGGTGAGTTCGGCCCCAATGAGTACATCCGCGGCTGGGACGAGCATAAGATGTGGCAGGTGCAATCCACCACCACCAAGCTCTTCGGTCCCGGCAATTTCTTCCGGGCCAACCAGATCGCGTTTGTCGCCGAGGTCGGTCTCAACTACATCTCTGACCTGCCGAGCAAGGACTACCAACGGTACGATGGCCCGGGCACGGACACCGGCGGCGGGCCCGACTGGACCACCGGCGACTGGAACAACCCGGAGACTCAGGTTGGCGGTTTTGCGGATGATTTCAGCTGGGGTTACCGGCTGCTCGCACGGTTCGACTACAACAACGCCATCGGCGCCGTCACAGTCAGCCCCAGCATTGGCTGGGCTCACGATGTCGACGGCACCACGCCCGGGCCGGGTGGTTCGTTTGTCGATGGCCGCAAGCAACTGACGCTGGGCCTGAAATTCAACTATCTGAACGAATGGGTGTTCGATTTTGCGTACACCCGATACATGGGCGCTGGCGATTTCAATCTGCTGAGGAACCGGGATTTCTTCTCGGCCAGTGTTAGCTACTCATTCTGATTGCCGGAGGATTTAATGCGTAATTTCACGAAGTATTCGCTCGCCGTTTGCATCGGCCTGGTGTTAGGTGCCGGCCAGGCGTCGGCGGGCGCGAAGCCCGACGAGGTTCAGCGCCTGCGGGAGGACCTCACTCCGATGGGCTCGGAGCGGGCCGGCAACGCGGATGGCACGATACCCGAATGGACAGGCGGCATCACCGAGCCGCCGCCGGGCTACAAGCCGGGCGATCACCACCCCAATCCGTTTCCGGACGACAAGCCGCTGTTTCGGATCGACGGCAGTAATTATGAGCAATACGCCGACAATCTGACCCCGGGTCAGATGGCGACATTTGCCAAGTATCCGGACACTTACTACATGGACGTGTACACGTCCCGCCGTTCCACCTCGTTCCCCGAGCACATCTACGAGATGAGCATCGAGAACGGCAAGACTGCCCGGCTGGCACCGGAAGGCGAGGGTGTGCTCGATGCGGCCGAGGGTTTCCCGTTTCCGTTTCCGGAAAACGCCTATGAGCTGATGTGGAACCACAAGCTGAAGTACAAGGGCACCGGCGGGGTCCGCTACAACACGCAGATCGCGCCCACCGCCGACGGCAAGTTCTCGGTGACGGTCATCCGCGAGGAACTGCTCGGCCTGTACTACAAGCGCGGCGTGACGGTCGAGGACATCAACAACGTCCTGCTCTATTTCTTCCAGGAAGTGGAGTCGCCGGCCCGGCTGGCCGGCAACATCCTGCTGGTGCACGAGACCCTGAACCAGACCGAGTTGCCGCGCCAGGCGTGGATCTACAATCCCGGCCAGCGGCGGGTGCGCCGCGCGCCCAACGTAGCCTATGACAATCCGGGCACGGCGTCCGATGGCCTGCGCACCAATGACATGACCGACATGTTCAACGGCGCGATGGATCGCTTCGACTGGAAAGTCGTCGGCAAGCAGGAAATGTACGTGCCTTACAACTCATATGGCGCGCACGCCGAGGGTGTTACCAACGACGAATTCGTGATGTCGGGGCATCTCAATCCGGCACTGATGCGCTATGAATTGCACCGCGTCTGGGTGATCGACGCCACGCTCAAGGACGGCATGCGGCACATCAACGCCCGCCGGACCTTCTACCTCGACGAGGATAGCTACCAGATCCTGCTGATCGACCACTACGACGGGCGCCTGCAGTTGTGGCGCGCGTCCGAGGCCCATTGCATCAACTATTACGATGTGCCGACGTTCTGGTCGACCATCGAGACGCACTACGATCTGCAGTCGGGCCGCTACGTCGCTCAGGGTTTCGACAACACGACGGCGGTCAACACCTTCAACGTGGAAATGCAGGCGGCGCAATTCACGCCGCAAGCCCTGCGCACGAGGGGCAAGCGTTGAGGGGGCTTGAGCGGCCGACCCGGACAGTCGCCGGCGCTTTCGGCGCCAGCGAACAGCGCAGCCTGAGCTGATATGAGCAGACCGCGCCTTCTGTTAGTCCTGGTCCCGCTCCTGGTGCTGTCGATTGGGGCGGCGGATGTCGCGGCGGACGGTCATCTCGACGTCGAGTATGCCGAGGTGCAGCCCCTGGCCCCCAAATCCATGTTGCTGGACGTAACCCGCCTCGGCCAGCGTCTGGTGGCCGTCGGCGAGCGCGGGCACGTGGTCTACTCGGATGACGGCCGCGAGTGGGAGCAGGCGGACACCGTGCCAACCCGATCCACGCTGACCACGGTGTTCGCGAACGGCGGGCGGCTGTGGGCGGCAGGCCACGATGCCGTGATCATCACCAGCGGCGACCGGGGCAAGACCTGGTCGCA
>Ga0316201_10001513_pt1 | contig 15764 bp, 13 predicted proteins | sample CS6wburrow_MG_FD_204516 | JGI IMG/M metagenome (GOLD analysis project Ga0316201, IMG submission 204516) | Coastal sediment microbial communities from Delaware Bay, Delaware, United States - CS-6 worm burrow | ecosystem: Environmental > Aquatic > Marine > Coastal > Sediment | place: USA... | reverse complement strand
TTAAGAAGAAGGTTTATCAGGATATCCGTGTCGACATCGATGCACCTGATTAGGTCAGGCCTATGTCATCGGCATTCCGGAGCGACGCCCTTTGGAGGGCCGCCGATGCACCTCCAACTGATCTTCTCCTCAGTCATTGACGGCTCCCATATCACTACCTGACGGTGCTTGGCATGACGAATTACGATTGTGCCGTCGGGAAAGACGCGAGCGTAGTCCACTTTCAAGCCCAGGAACACTTCTGAGGGTATCGCACCCTCAACGCCTGAGCCTTCTACCGAACCCTCTTTAGACACGTTCTCTGCAACCGCATCGCGGTATGGTGCCAATTGCCGAAGGCTCTCGGCGAGCGCCACCCGAGCAGCGTAATCACAGTACAACGGAACCAGTACGGCGGCAGCTGCTAGAACCACGATCGCCCCACGAACACGAGAACCTTAAACGGAAGACTGGATAAGATTTCCAGGTTTCTCGGCTGAACGTTTTCGAAGTCGGTGAACACCTAGTTCGTTTGCGCACTTCGCTCCTTGTTCCTTAAGCGCTAACAGCCACTATACGGACCCCGTCGGGGATACAAAACATACGTACTGGTCTAAAGGGATCCGGGCGGCACAACCAGTCCATGGACAGTTGGCGGCTGACCGGTGGAAGGTTTCTGAAACACGGGAGTCTCTAGCCCAGTTGGGTCTTCGGCCAGCGGCAGTTCTTGCGGTTTCTCTTGATCTGACTCTGACTCAGTGGGCAACCCTACTTCAGGTTGAGCAGGTAATTCAGATACCTGCGCCATCTCGCCTTGAGGTGTTTCCGCGTCGGCGTCTGTGTTGGTCGTTTTTTCCTTGCCAAGTATCTCATCAGAAATCTTCTCCCCTCTCAGGACTAAGCTTAATTTATCTGCAATTTCTGGATTTTCTTTAATGCCACCCATTTTGATTTACCTTTTTCCAATACCATGGGTTTCTGTAATTTTTTCCTGCATAGCGCAGCTAAGACATCCACTGCAGATTGCCATAGCCAATTAGCCACGATCATTCGTGAAGCATCTACATTACCTGGGGCTGTAACTCGCGTTAGCTGTTTAATTATTAAGGCACTGACCATCCATAAGTTCATGGGATTCAAGGTGTCGGTACAGCGGGTGGTTGCCAACCGTTTAATTCGACCTCACGGGGTGAAAATCAGCTGATTAGCGTCTACAGTTAGTGGAAAGCGAGTATTTTCTACGCCACCTGAATTCCAGAACCCGGCAAGGGCAGGAGGGTCCCGTATTATGCTGCGCTTCCTGTTAGCCATTGTCGCGGTCGCCACACCTTGCATCCCTGTTGCCGAGGAGGCTGATTCTGACCAGACTGAAACTCAGCTCTACTCCGAAGCCCCCCGATTCACGATCAAGCCGCGCAACAATACACTGAAATTTTACGAATGTTCGCGTTGCCACGAGGAGGGGGATATCGATCCCGAACCCCGCCGACTGAAGACACGGCATACACGCGAAATTGATCACGGTGGCAACAGGTTCTGGTGCCTGACCTGCCACGACGGCGATAACCTGGATTTTCTGCGCACATCGCGTAACGAGAAAATCGGTTTCGACCAGGCATATCTCATTTGCGGTTCCTGCCACGCCGATCGCCAAAAGGACTGGTACTTTGGCGGTCATGGAAAGCGGATGAGTGGCTGGCAGGATGACCGGATCATTCTCGCCTGTACCCAGTGCCATGATCCCCACACACCAACCAGGGAGCCACGCGAACCGCAGCCACCGCCACCTGTTCGCGCCGGTCTGGAAAGGCAACAACATCAGCCACCGGCCACATCCCGGGCGTGGGAACCGTAAACAATAATCGCTGAGCAGGTGTAATGATGCACAGGCAAAAAACTGAAGATATGCCGGAAATGATCGATCATTACCGGCGGACTTTCCTGAAGCGCCTTGGATTGACGACTGCAACCGTTGTAAGCACCACCTCAGCCCATGGCGCATGGGGTGGCAAAACGCTGGGTGATGCGTTTGCCGATTTTTTCCAACAGCACTACCAGCGGATGACAACGGAGGAACTGAAACAGACGCTGGGCAGAATAGAGCGTAAAGCGCAAAAACAGTATGGTGTCAACATCACCTGCACTGATACCCCTCCCGTTGAAGGCGTAGTCTTTGGTTACGCCATCAATATTTCGAAGTGCAAAGGCTATCGCGATTGTGTCGAAGCCTGTGCTACAGAAAATAATCTGTCAGCGGATATCCGCTACATCCATGTTCTGGAACTGGACAAGGGCAGTATGAATCTGGAGTTGGCTGACCGCTACTATGAACACGAAACGGTTCCTGTGGAAGGGAAGTACTACCTGCCGATCCAGTGCATGCAGTGTGACAACCCTCCCTGCGTCAAGGCGTGTCCGGTTGAGGCCACCTGGAAGGAATCTGATGGTATCGTGGTAGTTGACTACGACTGGTGTATCGGATGCCGTTACTGTATGGCGGCCTGCCCCTATTCAGCACGCTTTTTCAACTGGAGCCGCCCTCAACTTCCAGCTGAAAGAATTAATCCGAATACCAACTATCTTGGCAACCGGCCACGGCCGGTCGGCGTGGTGGAAAAATGTCATTTCTGCACTCAGCGCACCCGCAAGGGGCTACAGCCTGCCTGCCAGGAGGCTTGTCCAACGGGCGCGCGCATCTTCGGTAACCTGCTGGACCCGAACAGCGAAATCCGCTACGTATTGGAGAACAAAGCGGTGTTTCGATTGAAGGAAGAGCTGGGAACGGACCCGAAGTTCTGGTACTTCAGTGACCGCTGAGGAATAGAGTATGGCCGCGCTACTGTTTTTTCGGGACGTTCTGAGGGAACTCTGGCGGGGCCCGTTTATCTACTGGCTGTGGATATTTCTGCTGTGGGTAATCATTGCCCTGGGCGGCTGGAGCTATATCGGGCAGCTCAAGACCGGACTTGTCGTCACCAACATGAGCAATCAGGTCTCATGGGGTTTCTACATATCGAATTTCACCTTTCTGGTGGGAGTTGCCGCCGCCGCGGTGATGCTGGTAATCCCTGCCTATATCTTTGACCGTAAGGACATACGCGACGTCGTCCTGCTGGGTGACACCATGGCGGTAACAGCAGTGCTCATGGCGATGCTGTTCGTTATTGTCGACCTTGGCCGACCCGATCGGATCTGGCACATGATCCCGTTGATCGGCCGCTTCAATTTCCCCGTCTCTCTGCTGGCCTGGGATGTCATCGTACTCAGTGGTTACCTTCTGCTTAACCTGGGTATTTCCTTCTACCTTCTGTTCAGTCACTACCAGGGTCGGCAGGCCAAGCTGAAGATGTATCTACCCTTTATCATACTCGCCATCTTCTGGGCCATATCGATCCACACCGTCACGGCCTTTCTGTTTTCGGCAAATGCGGGCCGCCACTTCTGGCACAATGCGCTGCTGGCGCCCCGCTTCATTGCTTCCGCGTTCTGTTCCGGTCCAGCACTTGCCATCATCATCCTGCAGGTGGTCCGCAAGCTCGCCGGCTATCCTGTCCGGCAAAGCGCGATCGACACCCTGGCCATCACTATGACTGTGTCATTACAGATAACGCTGTTTTTTGTCTTCGCCGAACTCTTTACAGATTTTTACTTTGAACATGCACACTCCGCCTCGGCCCGCTATCTGTTCTTTGGTCTGCACGGCGCCGCGAAACTGACACCCTGGATCTGGACCGCGCTGGTACTGCTTGTCATCGCCGTGACAATCCTGATGATCCATCCCCTGCGGCACAAGCCGCTGCTTCTCAATATTGCCTGCATATTGACGGTGATCGGCGTCTGGATCGAAAAAGGCATGGGCCTGGTCATCCCCGGCTACATACCCACACCGCTTGGAGAGATCTTTGAATACTTTCCGAACGCTACTGAGGTCAGAATCAGCCTTGGAATCTGGGCCATCGGCCTGCTGACTTTTACTCTGCTCGCCAAGGCGGGTATGGCGATCGAGCGGGGTAAGCTACGTTTCCGCGACGACATTGAGGAACAATTGGCGGGTATGGGCAGCGAAGAAGAGGAAGAATCCATGGCAACCACCACACCACTTCGTTCTGTCGAATAAACGTGGCTGCAGAGGGTAGTGAATGATCACTGATTTTTAATACCCTTCGCAGCTTTCAGATCGGTACCACTCACATTAGCCTTGCGAAGATCGGTGCCGTGCATGTCGGCTTTGGTGAGTTTTGCCTTGGTCAGACGGGACTTGCGCAAGTCCGCTCCACTCAGATTAGCGCCACTCAGATTCACCTTGCGCAGATCAGCACCCTGAAGATTCGCCTTGCGCAAGTCCGAGCCCGCGAGATTGGCCTTGCGCAGCGTTGCGTTGCGCAGATCGGCTTTATGTAGATTCGCCTTGACCAGATGTGCGCCGCACAAATCTGCGCCTTTCAGCCCCGCCTCCACGAGTCTGGTCCTGGTTAGATCTGCATCGCTCAGGTCCACTTGGTCAAGATAAGCTCCACCCAGGTCCGCTTCGGCAAGCTTTGCCGTCTCCAAAACTGATTTTCGAAAATCCGTAGAGCGAAGATCCGCCTTCAACAGGACGGCGTCGGTAAGATCGGCGCCGCGCACGTCCGCCTCGCGGAGATCGGCGCCGGTAAGGTCAGCGTTGCGAAGATTCGCCTTGCGGAGATCGGTAAGTTTAAGGCTGGCACCACACAGATCGGCATCGTGCAAATCCACTCCGCTGAGGCCCATTTTATCCAACTCGGCGCCACCAAGCTGCGGTATTACATCAGGATTATCTTTCCGCCATTTGTGCCAGGCACTGTTACCCAGTTCAAGAACAGCAATATGCTCCTGATTGGCGATTGCAGCATTGCCCCTGCGGTGGTCCGGCTGTTCTCTTGCCATATCGCGCTATTGTCGAAATCCGGTTATATTCGAGGAAACCCTGGCATTTATACAAGAAACAGGCCAGCACATCCAGCTGCTCGGATACAGTGAGATTTGACGGTCGCATCACCTGGACCGTCGGCATTATCATTTAATCGACATATTATTCATGCATCTGCATACTTGAACAGCGCATTCCCGCAACAGACAATGCGCCGCAATCAGCTTTACACGCACAAACCGATAGTGGGTCAACTTTGCATGCATAAATGCTTACGGATATGATTTCCACGTCAGAAAGAAAAAAGCAGCCCATAACCGGGCTTGGAATCCAGCCTGAAGCATATATATGGAGAACCGGCAATGAGACGTATTTTCCTCTTTTTTTTCCTCGTCGCCTTTGTCGCTGTTGCCGGAGCCGAAACAGTCAAAGGCCGTATCCAGGTCGTTTCCAGGCAAGCCGCTACCATTCAAATCGACGTCAATGGCAAAAAGGTTGTGGTACGCACCGATGCCAACACTCAGTACGACGGTGCTGCGGGCCTCAAGGATCTCAATCCACCAGACCTGATTGAAGCTGAACGCGAACCGGGTAAGGCCGCGACCAGGATCAAGAAGATCGTGTTTGGTCTGCCACCCGGCATCGAGATCAGCGTGGAAGAGTTAATCAGGATCATGACCGGTGGCCAGGCGTACTATTTATTTGACGCGCGACCGGTGAAACGTTTCGGGCCCGGTCATATCCCGAGTGCCAAACCGGCATTTCCCAAGGACGAGAATTTCCTCGGTCTCCTCCCCACCGATAAGAATGCCTTGCTTGTTTTCTATTGCGGTGGCCCCACCTGCCCCTATACCGGGGTCGCGGTAGGCAAGGCACAAGAGGCTGGCTACACCAGGCTTAAGGGCTTTCAGGACGGCCTACCGGGTTGGAAGCAATCCAAGCTGCCAGTGCACTCGGAGGCCTCATGGCTGGCCAGTAACCTGAATACCCAGCACGTTATCCTGGATGTGCGTGATAAGGCTGCCAGCAGCCAGTCGCACATCCAGGGGGCAGTGGCGCTGCCGTTATCCGAGCTGCAAGCCATGACCCAACATTTCATCTCCGAGCAGAAGGCACCGGAACTCCCCGGTGTAACTGACCTGCGCGCGCCCATCGTGGTCTACGCCGACAGCCACACCTCCAAAGAAGCGCTGCTTGCCTACAAAGACCTGCGTGACTGGGGTTACAAGGGGACTACCGTGCTGAATGGCGGCTTCAGCAACTGGGCGGCGGCAGGTCTGCCGACAGAACAGGGTGCGGCGGTCACCGACATCGTATACGAAAAGAAACTTGCCCCGGGCGCCATTGCACCGAAGGAATTTGTTGCGCTGGAACAGTCACGTGAGGCTGTGCTGTTCGTCGACGTGCGCACCGACCAGGAGACCACCGCGACCGGCGTCGTCAAGGACGCCCGGCAAATCCCCTTGGAACAGCTCGAGGACAGGCTCGCCGAATTACCCAAAGACAAGGAAATTATCCTTTATTGCGCCAACGGCATTCGTGCAGAGATGGCCTACCAGACGCTCCATAAACTGGGCTACAAGACCCGCTTCCTGAACGAAACCATCGTCATCGACAAGAACGGCCAATTCAAGATGTAAACGGGCCGCACAGGTCATGCGAAGGAGAGAGTTCCTCAAAGTCAGCGCATTATTCGGTGCCTCCGGTGTCATGCCCGGCCTGCTCGGCGGGTGCTCATCACCGCCATTGCCAGGTACCGGCGAGATCCGCACCACGCCGACAGTGTGCAACATCTGCTTCTGGCAATGCGCTGCGACTTTGTACACGGAGAACGGCAGACCGTGGAAGGTCGTGGGTAATCCAGCCGATCCCCACTGCAATGGTCGCCTGTGTACCCGAGGTACAGGCGGCATTGCCAGTTATAGCGACCCGGACCGTCTCAAGCGCCCCCTGATACGAGTCAGGCAAGGCAACAGACAAACTTTCAAGCCGGTGTCCTGGGACGAGGCCTTCGCCTACATCGTCGGCAAGATGCAGACTATCGCCGAGCGCCACGGTCGCGACCGCATCGCCCTGTTCTCCCATGGTGACGGTGGAAGACATTTTCGGCGCCTGCTGCAGGCCTTTGGTTCACACGCCTATGCGCACCCTTCCTTCGCCCAGTGCCGTGGCCCCCGTGAAACCGCCTTCGGTCTGACCTTCGGTGAAGGCGTGGGCTCGCCGGACCGTACCGATATGGCCAACTCGCGCTGTATCGTGCTCATCGGTTCGCACATCGGCGAAAATTTACACAACGGTCAGGTACAGACCCTGACACAGGCACTGGAACGTGGCGCCACCCTGATTACTGTCGACCCGCGCTTTTCCGTCCCGGCTTCGAAATCCAGGTACTGGTTACCCATTAAGCCGGGCACAGACATCGCCCTGCTGCTAGCCTGGATGAACGTTCTGATTAACGAAGAGCTGTACGATAAAGACTATGTGGCCGAATACTGCAGCGGTTTCGAGCAACTGGCCACGCAGGTTCAGCCGTACAACCCGGAGTGGGCCTACCTGGAGACCGGCCTCGAAGCCGCGCAAATTCGCGCCACTGCGCATGCCATGGCCGAGGCTGCACCGGCGACCCTGGTGCATCCCGGGCGCCATGTCACCTGGTATGGCGACGATACGCAGCGCTGCCGGGCCATTGCTATTCTGAATGCATTGCTTGGTTCCTGGGGCCGCCCGGGCGGATTCTATGCACAGGAGAAGGTTGCTTTACCCGATTTTCCGGCACCCCAACCGGCCAAGCCGAAACAGGACTGGAAGACAGAGGTGCAAGCACGTTTCCCCCTGGTCAGCACCGGCATCAGCAATGTAATGGTCGATGCCTCAGCGGGGCCCGACGCCTTTTTCAAAGGCTGGTTCGTCTATGCCACCAATCTTAGCACCACGCTGCCGGCAGTGCGTGAGCAATTGGAACGGGCTGCACAGTCGCTGGAACTGGTGGTGGTCGTCGACACCATGCCAGCGGAAATTACCGGCTACGCCGATGTGGTCCTGCCGGAGTGTACCTATCTGGAGCGCTTTGATGACTTGCGCAACAAGGCCGAGCGCACCCCTACCCTGGCGCTGCGTATGCCGGCCTTTGCGCCAAAGTACGACAGCAAACCGGCCTGGTGGATCGCCAAAGGCCTGGCGGAGAAACTCGGCCTGGGCGACTACTTTCCCTGGCAGGACTACCGCGAAGTGCTGGATTGGCAGCTTAAACAGGTCGGCTCATCGCTGGCAGAGATGGAAAAAACCGGCGTGAAAGCCTTTGCGCGCAAAACACCAGTCTATTTCGCAGCAGGAAAGCCAGTCGACTTCCGGACACCGAGCGGTAAAATCGAACTCTATTCACAGACTCTGGCGGAAACCGGGCATGACCCGTTACCCCGATATGTCCCGCCGCAGAGACCGCCCGCGGGCTACTTTCATCTCAACTACGGACGTGCCGCTGCGCACACCTTTGGCCGCACCATCAACAATCCGCTGCTGTTCGAACTGATGCCGGAGAACACCGTCTGGGTACATCCGGCAGCAGCCGGCCAACTCGGTGTTAGCAACGGCGAGTACGTACGTCTGCAGAATCCTGACGGCGTGCAGAGTAACCGGATACGTGTGCGGGTGACGCAGCGCATCCGTCCGGATTCCGTGTTTATGGTGCACGGCTTCGGTCATACAGCGACGCGACTGCGCCTGGCACAGGGTGCCGGAGCGGATGACGCCGAATTGATGCACAACATCAAGATCGATCCCATCATGGGGGGTACCGGCATGCGCGCGAGTTTTGTCACCCTGGTCCGCGGAGAGGCCTGAGATGATCACCTACGCCATGGTGATCGATACCAGGACCTGCATCGGCTGCGGCGACTGCGTCGTCGCCTGCAAGAACGAGAACGGCGTTCCCGCCGGTCTCAATCGCGATTGGGTGGTGGAGGAAACGCGCGGCGAATATCCGCATCTCAGCACCGAGTTTCGCTCCGAGCGCTGTAATCACTGTTCACACGCCACCTGTGTGACCAACTGTCCGACAGGCGCGAGTCATTACTGGAAGGACACCAACATCGTCCTGGTCGCTGCCGAGAAGTGCACGGGCTGCAAGGCCTGCATCGCCGCCTGTCCCTATGATGCACGCCTTATCATGCATCCTGACGGCTATATCGATAAATGCACCTTCTGCCACCACCGCGTGGACCAGGGACTGGATCCAGCGTGCGTCTCCAGCTGTCCGACTCACTGCATGTACTTCGGTGTTTTAAACGATGCCGACAGCCTTGTCAGCCGATTGTTACGCACACGCAACTACAAGGCCCTGCTGGCGGAGACCGGCAACGAACCCAACGTCTACTACCTGGTGTAAGGGACACAACATGGTCGAGGAAGTCCTTGTTACAGCCCGTTTCAATGCCAAGGTCGATCCCAGTCTGACCATCTGGAGCTGGGAAATCGCAGTTTACCTGTTCCTGGGCGGTCTCACCGCCGGCATCATGTGTTTTGCCGCCTGGTCGCTGCTCGCAGAGAAGGACAAAGAGTTACCCTTCGCCCACAATCGATTGGCGTTGTGGGCACCGATCGTACTTTCCGTGGGCATGACGACACTGTTCCTCGACCTGGAACACAAGCTCTACGTATTCCGTTTCTACACCAGTTTTCAGCCGGCGTCGCCGATGTCCTGGGGTGCCTGGATACTGGTACTGGTCTATCCGCTGATGGTGTTACAGGTTTTCTCCACATTGCGCCGCGGTTATCCGGTACTCGCCGGCTGGACCGAAAAGATACCGTTCGGCGCCGGGCTGCTGGATATCTGTGAGCGATGGCGTCGCCCTATAGCCTGGTGGGTGATTCCCCTGGCGGTCGGGCTTGGAATATACACCGGGGTACTACTCAGCGCTCTCAGCGCGCGGCCGTTCTGGAACAGCGGTGTGCTTGGTCCCCTGTTCCTTGTTTCCGGCCTGTCCACCGCCTCTGCGTTAGCGATCGTCGGCGCGCGCCAAGCCGGCGAGAAACATTTTTTTGCCCGCACCGATCTGACGTTGATCGGCGTGGAATTGATGCTCATCGCGCTGTTCCTGATCAACCTGAGCACCGGCACGGAGCAACAACTCGCAGCGGTTCACATGGTGATGGGTGGTACATACACCGTGCCGTTCTGGGTCTGGTTTGTACTGCCGGGCCTGCTTGTTCCGCTCGTCCTGGAAGCATTTGAGCTGCGCGGCGTAGGTGGTTTCGCCATAATTGCCCCCGTGCTGGTGTTGTATGGTGGCTTCATGCTGCGCTACCTCAGCGTAGAACTGGGCCAGCTCAGCAGCTGGACCGATTATGGCATACAGTTCGACCCGCAATTGCTACTGCGACTCAAACCCTAGGCAAACTGGAGCAGCAACATGAAACTGTCTGTACTGGTAATGACTCTGGCAGTGCTGGGCGTATCCGCTTGCACGGGAGATGCACAAACTGACCTCAGCACCAGGGCTGCCAGTCTGGCGCGTATGGTTGCCGCGGGTGATGATCATGTCACCGTCCAGGAACTCTCCGACTGGCTAATCAAGGACCGACGTGATTTCGAGCTGGTCGACATCCGCGAGACCCAGGAGTTTGACGTCGCTCACATCGAGGGTGCGCGTCACATCCCGCTGGCTGCACTGCTGTCCGAACAAGCCCTGAGCAGCCTGCCTGTCGAACGCACCATCGTGGTGTATTCGAACGGCAGCGCCCACGCCGCCCAGGCGGCACTGCTACTGCGCCTGGCGGGCCGCGAGGCGCTGGCGTTGCTGGGCGGCTACAACTACTGGCACGCCTATCTCAACGACCCGGAAAAAGCCGGTGTGGCGGAAATGGACGCTGCCCAACGTGCACAATATCAGGCTGTCGCGTGCTACTTTGCCGGCGATTACGTCGCCACTGCCGGGCTGCTACCAAAAGGTGGAGAGGTGACGCCAGCGACAACATCCAGTGCAGCGCAACAGAGAGACAACACCGATGCCCTGGGCCTGGGCCTGGGCCTGGGCAGTGATCAGGTCCAGCAACTGGAACTGCCCACCGCGACTCCAGGCCCTGCAACGGAACAGGCTGACCCCCTCGGGCTGGGCCTTGGTCTTGGTAGCGATGAGGTCAAGGCCATCACACCGCCAAAGAAAACCGAACCGGATACAACCAGGAAGCTGCTGATTCACGCAGAGTGTTGAACGTGAACTTAAGGTACCCACGCGGGTTACCGACAGCTTCTGGAGAACCAGAATTCACACTGGAGACTCATCTGCAGGATATTGTTTTTAATGCATTAAATGCTCCGGATAGAGTGGCAAAAGGTCAGCTTGACTGCGTCTGCAACGCGCTCTATATTGGTAAGCGGGGAACAATAATGTGAACGAACACATAAAAAGTACTCCGAATAAAAAATAACAACGAACGCGACTGCGGATCAGTAGTCGACGTCCAAGGCTGGACCGATTTATTTACTAATTATAATAAGAGGTTAGCAATCATGAGCCATTTCAAAGATGCAACAACGGATAGACAAGATTCCCACATGAATCCCGAAGAGGCGGTCGGACAGGCCCGTCGAGACTTTCTGAAAACGGCCGGAAAATTTGCCGTGTACACACCGCCAGCCGTAATGATGCTTATGAAACCTGGTTACGCGAGGATGAACAAGTCGATGACAGGACGCCCGCACCACGGCAACAACGGCATCGGAAACGGACCGGACCCCCAGCCACCGGGGAATCCAAAACCCAATGACACCCCCGGCGTACACAAGGGCAGAAGGCCATACGTCGGGGACAGGTAATTCGGTTATCGACTGGCCGGCAGTAGAACCGCGAAGTCAATAACAGCCTCAACAGCGGCGACTCTTCTGAGTCGCCGTTTTTTTTCAAACTCGGCAAGACTGACGACACGGCGAATAATCCGCGGCTAGATCTTAATGTATCCGGCTCCCTGGCCGATTTCAGGGCCATGGACCAACTGGATCTGACGACTACGATTGCTGATGGCGTTCATTCTTATCTTCTGGGTGACGAGCTGCTGCTTTTTTCCCAGCAGGCTGGCGCCATGTTCCGCTTGAACCCGAGTGCGGCTTTGATCTGGTTCTGCTGTGAAGAAGGTCTGGATCGCCAGGCAATTGTTGCGGAACTGAGACAGGCATTTAACCTCCCGGCATTACGGGCACAAAAAGATGTCAACGCGCTCCTGGCAGAATGGGAAGCCCGGGGACTGCTGGCTCAGGACAATGAAGTATTCACACCACCCTCCGAGGATCTACACGATCCAGCAGACCTGCGTGACCTTACGCTACCCACTACTGTTGTGAACGAATATCAGCGGCAGCGGTGCTACGAAATGCTCGGCACTGTCTTTCGCCTGCGCTTTTCCGTGCCAGGCCTGGAAACTGTTGCGCAATCGGTACTTGCCCACCTGGCGGAACCTGAAGATAGACCATTTGATGTCACTCTTGATGTGCAACAGGATTCGCTCGGCTGTTTCCTGTTCTGTAACGGTGAACTGGTCGCACATTGCACCTCGGAGGAAGAACTTGCGCCATTGCTGCACGGACAGGTCCTGTTGAACGCATACGCAAGGGCTGACTGTCTGACCGCGATCCATGCCGCTGCAATCAGTAATGGTGATTCCTGCATCGTACTCCCGGCCACTTCTGGGAGCGGAAAATCAACATTGACGGCGGCGCTGATCGCCTCTGGCTTTCAATACTGCACCGATGAACTGGTACTGTTGAAGCGCCACAGCCATACTATTCAGGCAGCCCCGGCCGCTATTGGCATAAAGACAGGCGCATGGACGGTATTGCAGTCATTTTACCCTGCGCTGGAGGATAGGCCCGTGTTTTTGCGTCAGGATGAAAAACAGGTGCGCTATCTGTTACCACCCAAGCATCTGCTGGCCGATGAGACAGCGCAATGCTATCCACTCCACTCGCTGGTATTTCCGAGCTATCAGCCAGAACTGCCAACAGCCCTTACCCGAATAAGCCCGGCAGATGCCCTATGCCGGCTCGCCGAGGCTGGCTACGATATGAAGGGTGGACTGGATACAGAACGGGTGAAGGAACTCGTGGACTGGATAGCTGGAATCAGCTGCTATGAACTACACCTCAACGACCTGCGGCAGGCAGTGTCCCGTATCGCCGCCTTGCTGGTGGAATGAACCGACACCACAGCCCGTCGCTTTCACTTGCAAACCGCTTTGTGCATCATTGAGGATTCAGTTGCGGCAGTTCCCTGGCAGACTGGCGAGCAGCCATATCCGCACATTGGCGAAAGCGTATGGGAAACAGGCTGGGTTTGATCTGGCTTTTGAATTCGCGCTTCCAGCGCTCAAAAGATTCAACCGGTGTACCGCCATAGACCGCTTCATCAAGTTGCCCCATCAAGCGGTCCACCTGCTGAACGTTGGCCCGCGGGTGGCAGGCAACAATACTCTTACCGAGATGCTTCAGGTTCGCCTGCGGTCTCACACCAAGATGTTTTACAGCCAGGATCTGCAACGCCTGCGCCCATTCGCCGGGATCGCCTTCACGCTCGACAGCGCGCAGACAGAACCATAGTTTCCAGGACACCGGCAGCTGACGGCCGGTCCAGGCGCGCAGACGATGGAAACGCCGCCGCGGTGAGATCCTGACAACAAGAGCGACAATCGGTGCATACAGTCTACCCAGCACCGGCTTAACCAGTTGCGAAAACCTGGTCAGTCCAGGCAGTCTTCCAGTCCCCAGAAATGCACTGAGCCAACCATACATCAGCATGGCTATAGCGGCTACCAGCGGCACCCAGTACAGGAACGAACTCACCGGACTGTCATCACCAGAGCTGCGCCTCCCCCTGTTTGGATTCTCAGGTCCCCTCACGTTCAACTGGTGCATGAGTAGTGATGCCACCTCCGGACGATTGTAGCGGACATTCCACCAATTGATATTCACAGCGGGGATCTTCAACCAGCCACCGTACTGCGGAACCAGGGTAAATGTTTCCACGCGACGGCCGCGCAGCGTCCTGCCGTCGGATGAAATATTGCCTTCGGCAAAACTTTTACCAGGGTATATGCGGAAATCATCACTGCTGAACTGGCTGGCAATTGACGGTATCTGCGTCCCGGTGGCACCGACTGCCTTGGTTTCCACTTCCAGTGTCACCGGATTTCCGGCTGTTGGCGTTTCGCCACCGCGGATCTTTGCATCGATCTGCAGATCATACAAAGGTAACCACGGCTGCACAGATTCGACTGCCGGCCGTACCTTGAGGATGACAGCTTGCCCGGCTTCGACGTCGAAAAACGGGCCGCCAGCCCCCCCGGCAGCTGCATAAGTCCCGGTAACCCTGGCAGGCGGTATCTGGATGACGCCGCTGGTAAAAGGCATCAACAGATAGCGGTATTCCGTAATTATTTCCTGCTCGCCACCGGACTTGCTGCTGCGGGTAACCGGCTCACCGAGCTGGCGCAACACGACCGTACCTGTCTGAGGCAATTCCGGCGTGGCGGTTTTCAGGTTGCCACTGCTGATGACCCGAAGCGTGTAAACCAGGCTCTGTTGTTCATAGGGCGTGGAATCACTGATAGACGTCTCCACCCTCGGCGGTTTGTAATACTGTTGCCTGCGTTGTTGCTGCGGTTGTTGCTGGTAGGGCGTCCAATACTGTTGATACTGACCTTGTGGAGCCCGGTAAGGCTGATACTGACCCTGGGGAGCCTGGTACGGTTGTTGATACTGGCCCTGGGGAGCCTGGTATGGTTGTTGATACTGGCCCTGGGGAGCCTGGTATGGTTGTTGATACTGGCCCTGGGGAGCCTGGTAGCCTGGTGCCTGATATCCATAAGGCTGATATCCATATGCTTGCTGACCCGGCAACACCAATGAAGACACGAGGACAAAAAGAACTGACGGTATTGCGGTCAATATTCTCATTTTCACAGCCTTACCAGGGACGGGGCTCATAGAGCTGGCCGCGCTGATCACTCATCATGCGCTGCTCTTCCAGCATGAACTGGTTTCTCATCAGGTAGGCAGGATTGCCTTCCACCTGATCCAGCAACTGCTCCATCAACATCATAGGGGAACCACCACTGCTGCCCGTCGGGTCACCGTTTTCCCCTGATTCCGCTTCGTCAGATTCCGCTTGATCCCCCATCTGGTCCACCTGATCGATGGCGTTCATATCCAGCCCGCCTCTGGATGGGTCAAAGTCTCGGGGGTCACTGGCTTCATCGACCTGCTCGGACAGGCGATCCGGCCGGTCCCGTTCTCTATCGCCGGGAGATTCATCATCCTCTTCTTCACCTGCAGCTTTTCGTTCAATGGCAGTCTCATCCGCTTCTTTACCGGTCTCCGAATCTTCCTGTTCATCACTGCCGGATTCATCATCCTCCAGTTCTTCCCTATCACCGGAATCGGCCTGCTCCTCGCTGTCGCGGGATGGTTCACTGTCGCCCTGTTCGTCAGCATCCTCCTGATCGACGTCACCCTGGCGTTCCTGCTCATCCTGCTCGCCCCCGGAACTGTCGTCTAATTCTTCTTCCCCAGCATCGCCTTCTTCAGAGAACTGCTCCGTTTCTGTGCCACCATCAAATTCCTGCTCGGAAGATTCCTCGCCCTCGGACTCCTGCTGCTCTGACTGCTCCTCACCGGATTCCTCATCTTCAGATTGTTCACCGCCTGCCTGTTGTTCTTCAGACTGTTGATCACCGGACTGCTGCTGTTCAGATTGTTCCCCGGACGAAGACTGCTGATCTTCAGATTCCTGCTGTCCCTCGGACTCCTGCTGTTCCTCAGACCCCTGCTGCTCCTCGGACTCCTGCTGTCCCTCGGACTCGGACTCCTGCTGCTCCTCGGATTCCTGCTGCTCCTCGGATTCCTGCT
>Ga0316201_10001512_pt1 | contig 15764 bp, 13 predicted proteins | sample CS6wburrow_MG_FD_204516 | JGI IMG/M metagenome (GOLD analysis project Ga0316201, IMG submission 204516) | Coastal sediment microbial communities from Delaware Bay, Delaware, United States - CS-6 worm burrow | ecosystem: Environmental > Aquatic > Marine > Coastal > Sediment | place: USA... | reverse complement strand
CGAAGCCGTGCAGACCTTGGGCTTGTCCGTCGAGTCCGGCAGTGCTCAAACGGTGAAGCTGTACATCGACTTCAGCGATGCCCAGGTCGCCAGTCGAGATGCGGAGCGCATCAAGACCTGGTGCGCTACCCCACCGCAAAGCGTAGAGCCTCCGTGGAGGAAGGTGCTGAAGTCGGCCCGCGTGCACGCTCACGAACGCACGATCGAGGTGACACTTGACGTGTCTAGTCTTTCGGCTGCTCGATAGAGTTGCTCGCCTGTGCGTCACCCCCAAGGAAGAAACCCGACTTCCGGTACTGCACGTCGATTCGCTGGAGCAAGATCTTGATCACCGCGGCGGCAGGCACCGCAAGCAGCACGCCGGTGAATCCCAAGAGCTCGGCTCCCACCAGCAATGCGAACAAAACCGCGATTGCAGAGATCCCGACGGTGTCGCCCATGATCTTCGGCGTCACCACGAAGCCTTCCAAGCTCTGGATGACGGCGTGGACACCCAGCACCCAAAGCACCTGCGGCCAACCTTGCCAGTCGAGCCCGGTCATCAGCAGAGCCGTTGCGAGAGCAAGGGTGCTGCCGACATAGGGAATGAAGGAGAGCAACCCCGCCATGATCCCGATTGGAAGCGCGAGTGGCACGCCGATCGAGCCGTAGCCTAACGAATAAAGAATCGCCAAGACGGCCATGACGGTGAACTGACCTCTGAAGAACTGGCCGAGCACTGCATCGACCTCGGCAAAGAAGCCGTACGCCTCTGATCGATGACGTGGAGGGATCAGCTCGGCCGCCCAAGCCACGAGCTCATCGAAGTCGTAGAGCAGATAGAACGCGAACACCGGGATCATCAGCAAGGCGACGATCGCGGCCACCGCCGAGGCCGTCCCACCGAGAAACGATTTCACGATGGCAGTGGCTGGCGTGTAGCCCTTGGTCAAGACCGACTGAAGGTCGAGGTGGAGCTCCTCGAACGCCTCGCCAACCGAACTGGGAATCTCCAAGCCATATTCGAGAAGGATCGGCTCCCATTCGGCTCGGCTCCGTTCGACCAGCCCCGGCAATCGTCTCACGAAGTTGGCGATCTCCTCGTAGACCATCGGAAGGATGAAGAGCATCGAAAAGGCGGCGATGGCGAACAGGCCCAGCAGAAGGACCGCAATGCCGACGGCGCGACCAATCGTCCTGCCGCGGAGCAGGCGGCTTTCCTCGATGCGATCGACCAGTGGGTCGAGCATGTATGCGATGAGGAAGGCGAAGAAGACCGGCGCAAGCACCCCGCGCAAGGTGAAAAGCAGCCATCCGACCGCGAGCGATACCCCCAGCCACAGAACCCAACGCGGAACCTTGTCGCGCTCAGACATACCCGCCTTCTAGCACAGCCATCAGGCCTGACGCCGGAAGCAATCGGTCGCAATGCCGAGCCGGCGGCGCGAGGCCTCGGTCGCTTCTATGAAGCGCGTGGTCACCGGGTCGTGGTAGCCGCTCGAGAGCTTCAGCACGGGGAGATCCTGCCGATAGAACTCGCCGATGCGGCGCATGCAGATCTCGCGAAGGTACTTGCCGACAATGGAGGCCAGCGCGACGGGAAGGTGCTGAGCATCGGCGTCGACTTCGAAACGGAGCTCACCGAGTCCGTCGACCGCGTATCTTCGCTGGCCGCGACGGTTGGCCAGTGCCTCGACGCGATCCCGATCGAAGCGGGAGAAGCGCGTCGCGTAGTCGCGAATGCCGCCGACCATCCCGCAAATGACGAGTAGCGGAGATCCGTGTCGGCTGTGTGCCGAAGCGATCAAGTCCTCGAAGAGCTCGAGGTCTACGGCGAGCTTGTTTCTTCCTTCGGAGAGCTTTGTGTTGAGCAGGCCCGCGCAGGCGACCCGGCTTTGGACGTCGACGATCCGAAGGGCTGATCGGCCGACCAGCTGGTCGAGCAAGCCGGCGCCGTAGGACAGGTCACCACCGAACAGGGGCAGCGCGAAATCGACCCCCCAGCACTGCGCCGCGCTGGGATCATCGGGACAGCAAGCCCGAAGCCTTCGACGGGACTGAGGCGCGAGGCGGTCGAGCAGGTCGTCCGCCGAGGTCGCAAGCCCTGCCCCTCCGCGCTCGACCAGCGCCAAGGCCACCGATTCGGTGAAGCCCATCCGGCCGAATCCGCCTGTCTCTTTGCTGTCGGTGAGCCCGAGGCCTAGTCCACGGTCGCGCAGGGCAGGCCGGGCGTAGCGGGAGGCCTGGAGGACCACCGAAGTGGCCACCAGGGGCCCCAGCCGCGGCCCCAGGCCGTTTTCGTCGACCCCCATCACAAGCATGCCGATGATGTACCACGGTTGGCCAAGCGAGGGGCGTCTCGGGAGGGTTTGGCCACCCGGCCAAATCACGGTAATATTATGGTGCTGTGGTAGCCCGAATACACACTGCGTCGGGGGGCGACGACCAGGGGCAAGCGGAGAGCCCGATCGCTCGGATGATCCGTGAGGCGATCGAGACGGTCGCCACACCCGAGGTGCGGGTTCAGATCCTCCATCGCGCCCAGCACATGGCGCGCGAGCACGAAATCCCCGAGGCGGGCGAGCGCTTGCACCGCTTCGTCGACAAACACCTTCGAACCGCCATGGCGTTCTACTTGGGCAACGCGGCCACGGACGCCGTGATGCAGAACCTCGAACCCATGCTGACGTTCGCCGAGACGATAAGCTCGCAACCGCCGCAACACGAGGAGCGTCACAGGGCAATGCAGAGGCTTGGTCGTGACCGGGCGACATCGCGGGTCACGAGCAAGGTCACAGACGATTCATCCGACATCAGCACTTCGAAGTACCCCACGATGCAGCCGCTGGGTTCCGCACTGCCGATGGTCTTCGTTGCCACTCGCGACCGAAAACGGTGCGCCGAAATCGCGGAGAAGGTGGGCGCTGCAGCAGCTGTCCAGCAAATCGAGGATGTCGTCGCGTTTCTCGACAACGTGAAGGCTACCGCCTCGCTCAGCCCGCTGGTCGTGATCGATTGTGTCAGGGCTTCGGTGCAACCATCTACGATTGCCACCTTGGCACATGAGCTACCCAAGACCTCGGCTGTCCTGATCTGGGGCGCGACCGAAGAGCATCGCGCTCTAACCGACCTAGCGAGCGGCGATCGAGGATGGTTTCGCTGCGGAGTCGAGGCGACGCCCGGCGATGTTGCCGCCCTCATCCAGATGCTCCTCGGAGAATAGCCAACGAACGATGCTTGGGTCGCTCAGGGCTGCGCTCGCGCTGCTGTCCGCTTTGCGTGCGGGATCGCTCTGCCAGGGCCAGTGAGGGGCTTGTTCCCGACACCCGAGACGTCGCTCCGTTGGCCCGCAACCGACACGCAGATGAAAGTGATCGTCGTGTCGATCACCGCGCGACGGCTCGTGAAGAACCCAGGTGGCTCGGACGACCGCTTGCGGTGACCGCTCGAATCGCGCGGCGTAACGGAGAAGCCGGACCTTGAGCTCGTTCGAACAGAAGAGCCATTTGACTCGCGCTTTTTCGTCCATGACGAGGGTGCGAACGAGATGCCAGTTGCGGGCTTCATCGAAGCGGAATACCCGGCCGCCGAGCATCGCGAGCCCAAAGCGATCGAATCCCAGCCAGCCATCGCCATTGATGGCTAGCCCGCCGGCGTCCCGGGCGAAAAACAAGAGATCAGCGTCACGCCCAGCGCGATGGGTGCGATGCCTCGAGTGTGAGCCTCCGTGAGGGCTCGACAGATCACCGACACGAAGTGGGTATCCAGCGGGAAAAGCGTCGACTACTTCACGTGCGGCGCGCTCAATCGCGCCTACGAGTGTTTTTGTGCCGTATCGGGTTGCTTCCTGGGGGCGGAGACGGCGATAGCCCGATCCCTGGTCCGGGAGGCGTACCGCATCCCGTAGGTAACCGTGGTCCGCCGTGCCGACCGAGATCGTCTGACCTGCCCCCAGCGGCTCGGTCACGCAGGAGCAGATCGCCACGATTCCCACAAGCGCGAAAAACCTCAGCATTTCAAATGCATGATAGCCTACGGTTCCGCTTGACGTCCCAAACCCGCAACGTAACTTTGGGAATTGACCATGTCGGAGCCAATCGAAGGATTCATGGACCGCCTCAGCGCGCACCTCGACCGCGGCTGGGAGCTGGTCACGCAGGGTGATTTGAGCGGCGCCATGGCGTCGGCCGAGCAGACCCTCGAGCTCGACGGCGACTCGCCGGATGCACACAACCTCATTGGCTACATCCACGCGGCCAACGGAAACCTCGATCTGGCGCTCGAGCACTACCGCCAGGCCATCGAGCTCGACGAGCACTATCTCGAGGCAATGCTCAACGCCGCGGAGCTGCTGATTCATCCGCTGGGAAGCCTGGCAGAGGCGATTCGCGTGCTCGACCAGGCCCTCGAGAGCTGCCAGACGGCCGACGACATCGCCGATGCGTCCGTCCTCAAGGTCGACGCGCTGCTTCAGCAGGAGGACCGAGCCGCGGCCGCGGAGCTTCTGATGGGGCTCCCCGAGGGCCCCTACGAAAACGAGCAGCTCGATTTCCTGATCGGGCGAGCCCATTTCGAGCTCGACCAGACCGAAAAAGCGGCCGTCCTGATCGAGCGCGCTGCTTCGCGCCCCGACGCCTCACCCGACGTGCTCTACTACCTCGGACTCTTGCGCGACCGACAGGAGCGCCACGGCGAAGCCTCGCTCGCCTTCCTCAAGACCCGGCACCTCGATGGTCTTCTGCCGCAGCCCCCCTGGTCGCCCTCTCATGGACGATTCGAAAAGATCGTGCAGGCCGCCCTTCGTGCGCTCCCCGAGGCGCTGACTCAGCGGCTCGAAGGCAACCTGATCATGGTGAGCGACCTGCCGGGCCTGGAGGTCGTAGCCGAGGGCGTCGACCCGCGAACCCCGCTCTTACTCGACGAAATGGCCACCAATGCGGGCGGCGAAGAGCAGCGACGCCTCTTCGTCTACCAGAGGAACCTCGAGCGTCTGATCCGACACCCGCTCGGGATACAAGAAGACGTGCAGGAGATCTTGCACCGCGAGCTCGAAGCGCATTTCAATAGGCCCGTGAATGAGCCCGCCGGCTCGAAGTTCTCGACCAAGCGTCAGGGCTGAAGGTCCGAAGCCGCTCCGCCCAGGGCGATCCATACTCTGTGCATGTCGGCTCGCGCGGGTGCCCTGAACTCGTGGCGCTCGCCGGCCGAGGGCGAGGGAAAGCCCAGGCGCGCGCAATGCAGCATCACGCGGCGTGCCGTGACGACCGCGCCGTCGGGCATGACTCCGCGCCGCTCGCCTCCGTACGCATGATCGCCGAACAGCGGCGAACCGGAGCGGGCCGCGTGCACGCGAAGTTGGTGAGTTCGACCCGTCGCAGGCATCAGTCGAAAAAGGGTTGCGCAGTGGCTGCGCGCAGCCACTTCGAAGCGGGTGAGTGCAGCCCGCTCACCCCGACCCTTTTCCGCAACGCGGAGCTTGGGGTTGCGAGGATCGATCGAAATCGGCCAGGCCCAGTCTCCCATCTCGACAGGCACCTGGTGCATCGTGATGCCCAGGTAGACGCGCTCGTACATTCCCGCTCGCCTGGCGTCGAGCAGGCGCCGGTTCGCCTCCTTGGTGAGCGCGAACGTCACCAAGCCGCTCACTTGGGAATCAAGCCGTGATGTCGGGTGCGGCTTGAGCGGCGCAAACCGATGGGCCACCCAGCGAGCAAGCGACGGTTGCTCTGCGCTCGGAGCGGTCGTTGGGAGGCCAGGAGGCTTGTTCACGATCAGCAAGTGCTCGTCATGATGGATGAGCTCCGGCTCCACGCTTTGCGGCTCAGGCGCCAAGGATCTCTACCGTGCCGGCGTCACCGTCGATGCGAACGATGTCGCCGTTGCGCAGCGAACGGGTTGCGTTCGTGACGTTCACCACGGCGGGCACCGCGTACTCTCTCAAGATAATCGCGGCGTGGGACAGAGGGCCGCCCAACTCGGTTACTACGGCGGAAGCTGCTAAAAATAGTGGCGCCCATCCCGTGTCTGCGGCGGCGACGACTAGCACCTCGCCGGGCTGGAACTCGGCGGCCTGCGCGGAGTCGCGAAGGATACGTACCCTGCCCTCTGCAACGCCCCGACTCGCCGCCAGGCCGCGCAGGCGCTTGGATGTCGATACGACGCCCTGCGCATCCGGTGGGAAGCCCACGAAGGTCGTAGGCGGCTCGGGCAAGGCCTGGTTGCGTTCGTACTCCAAGCGGCGGCGCTGCACGCGAATCGCCACACGCTCGTTCTCGTCGTAGAGCACGCGCCGAACTTCGGCGAGCGTCAGAAAGAACACAGCGTCCGGACCGGCCTCGGGCTCGCGGGCTTCGATCCGACGCGAGGCCTCGAGCGCGACGCGGCGAAACATGCCGAGCACCTCGACCACGTGACCACGCAGGTGCTCACGCATCCGGGTGAAGTGTCGTACCAGCTCGAGCAACTTGGTGACCGCAGGCCGAAGCGCGAACGGAACACTTTTTTTGAGCCTCTCCTCGGCCTGCTCGCGGACGTGTTGCAGGTCTCGGCCGCGCTGCGCCATGTCCACGGTGCCCGCCAGGTGCGAGCGCAGGGTGGCGAACATGAGGGTTGGATCTTCGGACCAGCGTGGGGCGGCGATTTCGGCTTCTCGAATACCTCGGAAGCCGTAATCTTCAATGAAACGACTCAGGGCATCGCGAGTACGACCGCCTGGAAGACCAGCCACGGTGAGCTCGGAGATGTCGGCCGTGCGAATGCACTCCGCCAGCTCGGGCTCGTCGCGGGCGAGTTGAGCGATTTGCCAAAGGGCAAACCCGGGGCGTGCACTGGACACATCCTGTAAACCCGAGAGCAGCTCGCGGTAGAAGCCCGAGCCCTGACTTCGCGCGAAGGTGCGAAGCAAGCCGATCATTGCGAGCACCGCGCTGAGCAGGTTTGCGTAAGCGGTCAACATGATCGAACCGGTCTCGTCAAGGAGGTGCTCGACATCGCCGAGCATTCGGTCGAGGCCGCTGGGCTCGAGAAGGCGCGGGTCGATTCCGTTGATGCGCGTCCGCTCGTCGGAGAAATACGTTTCGAACTCGTCGACCCGGGCCTCGAGGCGGAAGTTCTCGCGCGCGTATCGAGAAACGGTCTGCGGCAAGCGCAGCAAGAAGCCTCTCGAGCTCCGCTCGGCGACGACCTCATCGAGCTCGGAAGCGTACTGGCCGCCCCCGAGCCGCACTAGGGTCGACGGATGGATCCACGGGATCTGAGACATGATTGCGGAAAACTCAGTCAGATTGATGTAGATCCGCCCTCGAAAGTCGCCGACGAGCTCGGCGTCGCGCGGAACGGTGCAGCCCATGGCGCCGAACGCCCGGCGGAAGCCAAGGTCACTGAACTGGCTGAGGACGGACCAGGTGAACGGCGTGGCAACGCCCGGAAGCGCCTCTCCGACGTTCGCGTTGCTCCAGACGATCTTACGACGGTCCACCGGTCGGTCGTGTCTCGAGCCGCGGCGGTTTCGCGTGCTTGGAACGACGATCGGTCGCGCTTGAAGGACGTACAGCTCGTGTTCGGCGAACGCCCATTCGACGTCGCGGGCATTTCCGAAATGGCTTTCGACTCGCTTCGCCAAATCGGTCAGATGCAAGAGCTGCTGCTCGCTGAGCGCCGGCGCTTCCCGATCTGCGAGCGCGACCTCGACTTCTCGCACACCGCCCGATCGTTCGAGCATCGTTCGCCTAGCTTTGCTGCCGATCATCCGGTCGCGCAGCTGGCCGGTGGCTTTGTCGACTCGATAGGTGTCCGGCGTCACACGGCCCTCGACGACCGAAGAGCCCAAGCCATACGCGGCATTGATGACGACCTCGCCGGCATCACCGGTGAGCGGGTTGGCGGTGAACAGCACACCGGAAACCTGTGCCGGCACCATTGCCTGAATCACGACGCCAACCGAGACAGGGATCTCCTCCCCGAGCGCCCGTAGGTACGAGAGCACGCGAGGGCGGAAAAGACTCGACCAGCAGATCTTGATGGCGTCGAGAACCTCGTCTTCGCGCATCAAGTTGAGCAGCGTCGAGTGCATCCCCGCGGCGGACGCGCCTTCCTGGTCTTCGTGCATCGCCGATGAGCGAACGGCGAAGCTGACGGCGCCCTCGTCCCGCATAGCGAGCAGAGCATCGTTGACGCTTCGGACGACGTCCTGTGGAAGCGTCGCCTCACGCACGCGTTCCGCGATCGCTTGCAGGCGGGCGTCGGCAACATGCGGAGTGCGCAGGAGCGCCCTTGGACGGTCCGCGATCTCGAGGACGCTCGATAAGAACGAATCGGCTACCCAGCCCGGCATCGCGTATGCGGCCGGAACAGGAAAGCCTCCACGAGCAAGCGCAGCCAGACCGCGGGCCTTGCCGCCATAGCCGGACGCCCTTCGAGGCACGACCGATTCGATTCGCTTCAATACCCGCGGCATCCCAACGGGCCAGATCTAGCGCACGCTCGGACCGGGGGCATGCGGGAGTCGTGGACGCAGAGGGGAGCCGGCGCTATGAAGACGCGGTGGAGCTGATAGACGACGATCATTTTCATGATCAATGCGGCGTGTTTGGCGTGTTTGGGGCCGATGAAGCTTCGAATCTGGCCTATCTCGGCCTGCACTCGCTGCAGCATCGAGGGCAGGAAGCGGCCGGCATCGTTTCGAGCAAGGGTGGGCAGCTCTTCGTTCACCGTGGGATGGGTCTGGTGCAAGACGTCTTCACCGCCGATCGCATCGACAAGCTGCCCGGTAAGAGCGCCATCGGTCACGTGCGGTACACCACCGCGGGCGGCAGCCACATCAAGAACGCACAGCCCCTCGCCGTCGACTGCGGCCATGGCTCCATTGCCGTAGCCCACAATGGCAATCTGACCAACGGTCTGGCGCTTCGCCACCAGCTCGAAAAGGACGGCTCAATCTTCTCGTCTGACAGCGACACCGAGGTGCTCGTTCACCTCATCGCGCGCTCGAAGGCCGAAACCATGATCGACCGGGTAGCCGACGCCCTGCACCAGGTCGAAGGCGCCTACTCTCTCGTCTTTCTATCACCCGACGAGCTCGTCGCCGTGCGAGACCCTTACGGTTTTCGGCCCCTGTGCCTCGGCGAGCTCGACGGAGCTTACCTCATCGCATCGGAGCCTCCGGCGTTCCAGTTGATCGGCGCGAAGTTCGTCCGCGACATCGAACCCGGGGAGATGGTCGTCGTGAACGAGTCAGGGCTACAGAGCCTTCGGCCTTTCCGCACCAGCGCTTCGCGTAGGTACATGTGCATTTTCGAGTACGTGTATTTCGCGCGGCCTGACGCCACATTCGACGGGATCAGCGTCTACGACGCCCGAAAGCGAATGGGCCATGCCCTCGCCGAAGACCAGCCGGTCGAGGCTGACCTCGTCGTGCCCGTGCCCGATAGCGGCGTGGCTGCGGCGCTCGGCTACGCTGAAGCTGCGGGTCTCCCCTTCGAGCTCGGCCTGATCCGAAGCCACTACGTGGGCCGCACCTTCATCGAGCCATCCCAATCAATTCGACACTTCGGCGTCCGCCTCAAGCTGCACCCGGTTCAGAGTCTGCTCGAAGGAAGACGCGTCGTCGTCATCGACGATTCGATCGTGCGCGGGACGACCAGCCGCAAGATCGTCAAGATGATTCGAGACGCTGGCGCAAAAGAAGTCCACCTCCGAATCAGCTCGCCGCCTACGAGCTGGCCCTGCTTCTACGGAATCGACACCCCAACTCGCGAAGAACTGATCGCCGCGCACAACTCCGTTGCTGAGGTCAACGACTACGTCACCGCCGACAGTCTGGGCTACCTGTCACTCGACGGCCTGAAACGAGCAGTCGGTGGCGAGGGTTTCTGCAGCGCCTGCTTCAGCGGCCGATACCCGGTTCCAGTGACGGACAACGTGGGACTCCGAAGGCAGCTCCCCCTCGTCGGCGTCTAGTCGCCGACACTGGTACGGGCACTGGACGCCAAGACAACAGCGCGAGCCCGAAGGGCGAAGCCCGGCGCGAAGCGCCGCCAAGGCAGAGCGAAGCGAATGCCGCGCAAAGGCACGCTGCTCACTCGCGGGAGAGTGATACCAGGATTACGGGTGGGGGTAGGCGATAGTGTGGGGGTGGTGGGGCGGGACCAACCCACCGCCGGAGGCGTCCGGGCGGGCGGTGTAACCAAACACGCCTAGTGCCCCTCGAACCACCTCAGAATCGCGGCATTCACCACCGCGGGCTGCGCCAAGTGCAAGAAGTGCCCGGCGTCTTCGAGCTTCATCATTTCGAACATCGCGCTGAAGTGCTTCTCCTGACCGTCTGCCATTTCGGGAGCAATGCAGCCGTCGCGCTCGCCGTGCAGATAGATTGTGGGAACGACGATCGGGCCGGCTCCGACGAGCTGGCGGACTTCGCGAATGACCTTCGGCGAGAGCATCGCGCGGTAGTAGCGTAGTGGCGCCGGCATGCTCGAATGCAGGCAGACCTTGAGCTCTTCGAAGTAGTCGGGCCCCGGCTCGTAGCCCGGCGACCAGGCTTTCCAGAGGCGCTCGATTAAACGGAAGTTACGGAGCCTCACGATGCGGTCGGACAGCATCGGAAGTTGAAAGAAGCCCATGTAGGCGCTCCGCCGGAGCTGAGCTGGATACCGTTCGATGTTCGCCTCGAAGGCAAGAAGGTGAGGAACGGCCAGTGTGGCTGCTGCGCGAAAACGCTCGGGCCGGAGCGCCAGTGCGCACTGCGTGAGGACCGAACCCCAATCGTGACCGACGACGCGAATCGGCTCCGAAGGCGATAGCTCATCGACCAGCGCCAGGACCGTTCGGGTCAGCGTCGAAATGTCGAAGGGCCCCTGGAGAGACGACGGGGCGTATCCTGGCAACCAGGGACTCACCACACGATAGCCTGCGTCGCCTAGGCACTCGGTCAGCGGGGCCCAGGTTCGCGGGATGTCGGGAAACCCATGAAGGCACAAAACCACCGGCGCGTCCTCGGCCCCAGTTGATAGGTAGGAAAGCCCGGTCTGCTCGGAGCGAAGTCGGCGCATGAACACAAGCTTAGGAGAAGAAGCCCGCGAGTGCTTCCGCAAGCCTGCTGGCAAAGGACTCCTCGACGATCAGGTCTTGACGCGCCTCGAGCTCGAGCGCGCAACGGCCGAACTCCTGGGCATGGCGCACGGGTGAATACGCGAGTCCGATCTTGCCGGACCATGGCTCGTTGGGCGCCACACGAAAGCCGGCATCCGCGAGGTGGCGCACGAGCCGGTAAGCTGGCTCCTCGTCATGGTCGAACAGCACGCCGAGCTCCAAGGTTCGTTCCTCGCCTTCGTAGTCATCGGTGAAGGTGTGTATGGAGAACACCGTGTCGCAGGCGCTCCTCTCGACGGTCGAGCTGACCGCCGCGTGGTACGGATGATAGAAACGCTCGATTCGACGCCTTCGTTCGGCTTCTAGCAGAGCTTCGTTCAGGTGGACCGTCCTACCTTCGGCGTTTTCGCGAAACAAGGTGTCGGACTCTAGCGGACGGTTCGGATCGATCAGGAGCCGCGAGAAACGCGAAAGCACGGCCGGCGCGTTCATGAGCCCCGCGATCCGTCGCGTGAAGGCGGCGGCCCCGATGTCGCTCGCCCAGTGCGTATCGACGAGCCAGCGATCTTGGTCAGGCCAGGTCCAGGGCTCAGGAAGCTCCGCCGAAGCGTGCTCGCAGGTGAACACCAAGCGGCCACCGAAGTCGCCGTCAATCAGATCTGCCGAGTCAATCCAGTCCATGATTCGAATTGTAAGGGAACTCTCCAAAAGTCGAGCTGTCCGATGACACTGAACGATTGAGCGGTATAGTCGGAAGAGAAGCCGATGGGGGCGGTGGAGATAGACAAACCGTGCCGCACCCCGAAGACAAACCGGAGCTCCCCCGACAGTCAAAGCGCCGTCCGAGTCATTTCCGGAAGAAGCGCAGGGAGACGACCACCAAGGTGGTCCGTGTGCTCCGGACCCCCGCGCCCGATCGCGGCGATTTCGCTGATGCCGAGGACCGTCACGTTGTCCAGAGACCGCAGGCGCGCCAAGGGCAGTGGAGCGAAGTGGTCAACCCTGCTCCAACACTTCCCGACCCGATCCTCCGTCGGCCGATTCCACCGCCAGCGCCTCTACCCTCAGAGGCCCTGGCTCACGAGTCCAGCGTCCCCGCCTGGCTCGACGATCGTCAGCGCCGAAAGCGAGTCGAGGACATCGTCGGCACCATAGCCCTGGCCCTCATGGTCGCCGCCATGTTGATTGCCATGTGGCTACGGATGACGGGAACCTGACATCCCGTCGCTGGCGCTGCGGCTGCCTAAAACTCGGGCCGGTCTTGATGCTGGCCGTACACGTCTCGGAACACGTCGCAGACTTCTTGCTCGGTGCAGTACACCTTCGCAGCTGCGATGATGCCCGGCATCACGTTGCGATCCATCCGGCAGTCGTCTGCAATGGCGGCCAATGCCGTCGCGACCGCGGCGTCGTCGCGCTCGGCCTTGACCTTGGCCAGGGCCTCGATCTGTTCCTTCTGGATCGATTCATCGACCCGCAGGGTCGGGATGTCGGGCTGTTCGTCCTGCTCGTAGCAATTGACGCCCACGACGGCCTTCTCGCCGGATTCGACCTGCTGCTGCAGACGGTACGCCGAAGCGCCGATCTCGCGCTGTGGATAGCCATGCTCGACCGCTTCGACCATGCCGCCAAACTCGTCGATCTTACGAATGTAGTCCATGGCCTCTTGTTCGAGGCGGTTGGTCATCCACTCGACGAAATAGCTGCCCGCCAAGGGGTCGATGGTGTTGGTGACACCCGACTCCTCGGCGATGATCTGTTGGGTGCGTAGCGCCACGGTGACCGCTTCCTCCGTCGGAAGCGCGAATGTCTCGTCGAGGCTGTTGGTGTGCAGCGACTGGGTCCCTCCGAGCACGGCGGCAAGCGCTTGAAGCGCGACTCGCGCGACGTTGTTGTAGGGCTGCTGGGCGGTGAGCGAGACACCGGCGGTCTGTGCGTGCGTCCGAAGCATCAGGGAACGCGGGTTGTTCGGGTTGAACCGCTCTTTCATCAGTCGAGCCCACATCCGGCGCGCAGCACGGAATTTCCCGATCTCTTCGAAGAAATCGTTGTGAACGTCGAAGAAGAATGAGAGGCGCGGCGCGAAGTCGTCGACGTCCAGACCGCGCTCGACGGCCCACTTCACATACTCCAGGCCGTCGGCAATCGTGAACGCGAGCTCCTGCGCGGCGGTCGAGCCGGCTTCCCGGATGTGATAGCCGCTGATACTCACGCTGTTCCAGCGCGGCACCTCTTTGGCGCAGAACTCGATGGAGTCGGTGACAATCCGCATCGCCGGGCGCGGAGGCACGACCCAGGCATGCTGAGCGATGAACTCTTTGAGGCAATCGTTTTGGACGGTCCCGCCAATCTTGTCGCGCGCGATGCCACGCTTGTCCGCCAAGGCGACGTAGAACCCAAGCAACACGGCGGCGGGCCCGTTGATGGTCATCGAGGTCGTGACTCTGTCCAGCGGGATCTGGTCAAACAGAATCTCCATGTCGCGGAGCGTGTCGACCGCTACCCCCACCATGCCAACCTCACCGAGCGAGCGTGGCGAGTCGCTGTCGTATCCCATCAGGGTCGGGAAGTCGAAAGCCGTCGAGAGACCGGTCTGCCCCTGATCGAGCAGATACCGAAAACGCTCGTTCGTCTGCCGGGGCGTGCCAAAGCCCGCGAACATCCGCATCGTCCATAGGCGGCCGCGGTACATCGTCGGCTGGACACCACGTGTGTACGGAAACTGGCCGGGAAAGCCGAGGTCGCGCTGATAGCCGTCGTCGAAGTCGGCCGGCGTCAGAAGGTCGGGCACCTCCAAGTCGCTGTGGGTGACGAAGCGCTCCTTGCGCAAGGGGTGGCGGGCTACGGTCGGCTGGACGTCGCGAGCGCGCCAGTCAGCGGCTTCGTCACGCAAACGTTCTTTATGCTCATCTGAGGGCGGCTCGGCGTTCAGCTTCTCGGCGGGATCGGCGTTCACGGCAACCTCCTGCTAGTTCTCTACCGTGTCCTCGGCGCCCGGAAAAGGCAAGACCTCGCCGCGGATGACCTGCAGCATTCCTTCGACCTCGAGGGCGACTTCCAGCTCAGGGCTGGTCTCGAGAAAGCGTTCGAGATATCGCTTCGCGGCCTGGTTTTCGCCCTTCTGGAAGTGCGCAGCCCCGACGAGAAACAAGCCGTCCCCGTCGTCTTCTCGGCTTTGGAGCACGCGCTGACCCATTCGAATCGCGCGATCGTACTCTCCCATCATTCGAAGCGTCTGCCCGGCGCCCAGCATCGCGCCCACGTAGTCGGGCGCGAGCTTCAAAGCTTCGACGTAGCTCTTGAGCGCCTCCGGATAGGCTTCCTTCTCGAAATATGCGTGACCTAGGAAGTGAAACGCGTATTCGTTTTGGGGATCATCGCGCGCAACGCGCAGGAGCTCGTCGATCGCCAGGTCGGCTTCGCCGGCGTGCAGAAGCTCCATGCCCTCTTCGGCTGCTTCCCAACGCTCCGACTGCGCGTCATCGACGGAGCTCTCCTCAGTCACGGTTGCCGTAGTCGATGGAGCCTGCGCGCGTGCGATCACGGGGCTGCACGCCCGAAGCCAAAGTCCCAAGGGCAAGCACGAGGAACAAGACACCTCCGATGAGAAGTGTGATGCCCATCAGCTGCCGGTTGTCGAACACCCAGTAGCAGAGGCCGGCGACCGCCAATGTCAAAACGGCAACGGCCGCGGACATGTTCAATTGCAGCCGGCGACGCTTCTGCGCGCGTTCTTGTGCTTCGCGCTTGGCCTCTTTGGCCTCCTTGGCTCGCTCCTTGCGCGCCTGGCGCCGGTCGTTCTGTTTCTTCGCCATCACCGGAGCATACTACCGAATTGCTCGACGGGCCCGATCCGACAGCGGGCCCTTGGGGACGAGCTCCAGATACTTCTCATAGGCTTGTCGAGCAGCGGGGCTATTGTCGCTCGAAAGCGCCTCCCCCAGGTAGAACCACGCTTCGGGCGGCGCACCAGGAAGGGAAATCGATTGGCGGAACAGGCGGCGGGCTGCATCCCGTTCACCGCGCTCGTAGTGCACGCGACCCATCTGATAGATCGCGACGGCCTCGAGTCCCGGACGAGCGTCGACGCCACGGGCGAGCTGTAGAGCCCGGGTCGCATTCTTCATCGCATCGGAGTACTTCTTGGCGCGCAAGATACTCTGGCCCATCCCCACGAGGGCGGGTGCGTAGTCCGGATCGATCTCGAGCGCGCGCCGGTAGTAGCTTGCGGCCAGTGCCGAGTGCCCTTCCTGATCGAGCTTGTCGGCGCGTGTCGTGAGTTGCCGTGGGTCCATCGAGGCCAGCTCCGTTTGAACGACGGTATCGTTCGGAGGCTGCACGAGCGGCGGCGCGGCGTCCTTGCGAGACGCAGATGTGGCTGGAGCCGTGCGACGACGCGTAGGAGCGGCTTTGCGAGAAGGGACTGGCGAAGCCGCTTCGGCGCGGGCGGTCTCGGACTTGGGGGGATCGACCTTGGTCGGCCTGTCGAGCACCGCCACGACAGGCGGCTCCGCAACCTCGACCGGGAGGAGCTCTTCGACCTCCTCGGCCGCAGCAACGGTCGGTGGCTCCTCGAGTTCCTCAGCCACGCCCCAAGCCGCAGGTTCTTCGGCAAGGTTGCTCGTCGTGGAGGGGGCTGCGCCGCGTGGCGGCGACGCCGCTTTCCGTGGAGACGTGACAAGCACGATAGCGGCAAT
>Ga0316201_10001511_pt1 | contig 15772 bp, 14 predicted proteins | sample CS6wburrow_MG_FD_204516 | JGI IMG/M metagenome (GOLD analysis project Ga0316201, IMG submission 204516) | Coastal sediment microbial communities from Delaware Bay, Delaware, United States - CS-6 worm burrow | ecosystem: Environmental > Aquatic > Marine > Coastal > Sediment | place: USA... | reverse complement strand
TGAAATTGAGAAAATAGCGGGCCACATCGACCATGCAGGTCCGCTCGTCCATGACCACCATGCCGCCGGACCCCATGATCGAGCCGGCTTCATCAAGTGAATCGTAGTCGATGGGCGTATCCAATAGAGACTCAGGCAGACAACCGCCCGAAGGACCGCCGGTCTGGACCGCTTTGAAGGTCCCCCCCTTGGGGATGCCGCCGCCAATGTCGTAAATGATTTCCCGCAGCTTGATGCCCATCGGGACCTCAATCAGGCCGGCGTTAACGATGTTGCCGGTGAGCGCGAACACTGCCGTACCAGAACTGCTTTCGGTTCCGATACCCTTGAACCAGTCGGCACCTTCTCTTATGATGTCAGGCACATAGGCGAATGACTTAACATTGTTGAGCAGGGTGGGTTTATCGTAAAGCCCGACCTCGGTGGTTCTCGGCCGGGGAGCGACCCTCGGCATTCCCCGCTTTCCTTCGATTGACAGGGTGAGGGCGGTAGATTCGCCGCAAACGAAGGCGCCTGCGCCCTGAAACACTTCGATATCGAAATTGAAACCGGTGCCCATGATATTGTCGCCGAGCACCCCGTATTCTTTGGCCTGTTCGATGGCCTTCAGCAGCCTGACAACGGCCAGGGGATATTCAGCTCGAACATAGACAACACCGAATTCAGCCCCGATCGCGTAGGCGGCGATCGTCATACCCTCTATGACCGATTGGGGATTTGCCTCCAGTACGGAACGGTCCATGAAGGCGCCGGGATCTCCTTCATCCCCGTTGCAGACCACGTATTTCGGGGTGGCCTTGGCATTGAGACCGGCTTCCCATTTTCTGCCGGCTGGAAATCCGCCGCCACCGCGTCCCCGCAAACCCGATTCCTTGACAATCTCGATGACCTGCTCGGGAGAGTGCTCCTGGAGGATCGTGGCCAGGGCCTGAAAGCCGTCCACCGCAAAATACTCTCTGATATCCTCGGCATCAATGGTCCCGCATCCGCCCAGCACGATGCGCTGCTGGCGGTTATAGAAGGGGACATCGAGTTCGGTGGTGGCGTGACTGCCATCGTCTTTTTCGTAGAGCAACCGCTCGACCACCGTATTTTCGTCCATGGTGGCGGTGACGATCTCCTCGACGTCCTTGGCTTTAACTTTCGTATAAAACGTGCCCTTGGGTTCAACGCGGACCAGCGGTCCCATCTGGCAGAAACCATGACAGCCGCTGGTAACGGTTCCTGCTTCGCTTTCCTGACCCTCAAAAAGAAGATCAACATTGACGTCGATGCCCCTCTCACTTATCACACGCTTGAATTCCTCATATACATCAAGCGATCCACCGGCAATACAGCCGGTTCCCGCACATACGAGAAAACGAAGTTTCTGCCTGGCGAAAGCAGCCTGGCAGTAGTCTCGCATTTTCGCAACATCGGCTGGTGAGTTTACCTTCTGCATAGTTTGTAAACCTCCTTAATCCTTGATGCTTTGTTCAAGAATTTTGTCAATTTTGCCGGTTTCCACCTGGCCGTGAACGTGATCGTTGACTACGACCACTGGAGCCAGGGCACAAGACCCTACACAAGCCACCGTTTCCAGGCTGTGTTCATAATCCTCCGAGGTCATTCCACAGGCAAGACCAAGCTCCCGCTCGAACGCATCCTTGACCCGGGCAGCTCCCTTGACGTGGCATGCCGTGCCAGTGCATATCTTAGTCTGATTCCGGCCACGCCGGGAAAAGTAAAACTGGGCATAAAAGGTGGCTACACCGTAGACGTGACTCTCCGGCGTCCCTGTGAATTTGGCAATCGCCATCATGGCCTCTTCAGGCAGATAGCCAAGCTCTTCCTGAACCTTTTGAAGCATTGGGATCAAGGCGTCCTTCCTCCCCTCATAGGGTGAAAGTACTGCACTCAAACGTTCTTCCATCGCGTACCCTCCTTTTACCTGGTTTCCAAATCAAGCATTTGATTTACAGTTTTTCTACCAACGATATCCGTGAGCCGATACAGGCAGTCAAATCTTTGCCATCCTATCAGACCTTCCCGCCCGGTGCCATATTTTTCAAACTGGAACAGGGGGAAAATTGGTCGTCGCCACCAAGCTCAATTAATGGTTGGTGGCAATGGACAGCCGGACCACAATAATTATTGTTTTGCTCGGCTGATTGCACTAGGATCGACCAAGATGCGGTCAAAACCTCAGTCGTATGAAACTATATACAAAGCAAAAGGGACAGAGGAGTATGTGTCAAATAAGTGTGGTGATAGAAAGAGACGGTGTTGAAGAACTGGTAATGGAAGATGTAACCAACCTGGTTGTCGATTCCGACAGCCTGCAGATTTCCAACCTTTTCGAGGGGCCGAAAACAGTTGAGCAGGTGGTTATTCGGTCCATAGACTTTATGGCTGGCAAAGTGATGTTGGACAAGACCGGCTGACAGCCAGGCGGGGTCACACTTCAATAGTCAGCACAATCATGTAAAACTCTAGAGAAAGACGGGAGAGTCGAGATGGATTCAACAGAAAAATTACGGATTCTGCTCAAACACTGGATCGAGCATAATGGGGGCCACGTTGCTGAATTTGATAAGTGGCGTAAGACCATGTCTGAAGAGAACAAAGAGTCTATGGCCGAGGCCCTGGGCAAGGCAATCACCCAAATGGATGCAGTCAGTGGTACGCTGCAGGCGGCACTGGATGAAATCGGCGGGGCGCCGGACTCCTCGGAGCATCATCACCACCATCATCACTGAGACGGACGCGGCCCATGGCTGCTGAAGCAGCAGAAAACTTGGGTGGCAGACCGGAGGGAGCAGTGTCCACGGCGCCCTCCGGGCAAGATTGTTTATCGCCTGATCGATTCGCTATTCAACTTTGCAGGCGGTCGAGTCAAACAGTGAACTGCAGCCTTTGCATTTAACCTGTTTCCCCATTTCATCCGAAAAAATTTCCTGCTCTTGGCCACACTCAGGGCATTTTACAATCACTTCACTCAACGATTTATTGCTCTCAAAACCTGGGCAGTGCGTATCACTCATCGATTCTCTCCTTGGTTGAATGGTTGGCTTGAGCGGTAGTCGAACCGTCAGTCGATTCTTCTTTCTCCGATCTGAAGAAGATAATACAAGAAGATCGGAATTTGCAGTATAATTTCGGATCACTGCATGCGAGACAACTGTCACATAAATAATAATTATGTTTTTGACAGATGTAACTGGTTTGTCTGTCAGGATGGTTTTTACAAGTACCCATAACCCAGCGAGTAAAGCTATTATTCTCTGAAATAATTGAAAAACATAGATAGTATATTCACTGACTGCGCTGGGAACCAATAAAACTTTCTAACGGGCGGAAAAGTGAGTGCCGGCGGTCACAGCCAACACTGTTGCAGGCCTGAATATTTTGTGCTAGGTGATAGATGAAGCCTGACATGGTGATTCCTCTTACCTACCCGTACCCAATAAAGGAGTGAGTTATGTCGATCATCTGTATCTCCCGTGGAAGCTATTACCGTGGCAAGGATGTAGCAGAAAGGGTTGCCTCCATCCTGGGGTACCAGTGTGTTTCCAGGGATTCCCTTCTGGCCGTAAGCGACGAATTCGATATCCCCGAAATAAAGTTGACCAGGAACATCCAGCATGCCACCCAGATACTCGAGCGCTATTCATTCGGTCGGGAACGCTATGTAAACTTTATCTCGGCGGAAATTCTCAAGCGCTTGAGAATGGACGACCATGTCTACCATGGCCTGGCCGGGCAATTCTTCGTCAATAATATTTCTCACTTGCTCAGAATCAGGATCATTGCCGATCTGGATGATCGAGTGAAAGCTGAAGCTGAGAGGGAGAACATCTCCGAGGATAAGGCCCGAATGCAGTTGAAGCATGACGATGAGCAGAGACAGAAATGGGCCCTGTTTCTCTATGGTGCGGATATCACTGATCCAGCTCAATACGATCTTACGGTCAATGTGTCAGCCTTGGGTGTTGAAGATTCTGCAGAGTTGATCTCTCAGACAGCCAAACTTCCCTGTTATCTGACCACCGAAGAATCCCAGGGAAACATCAACGACCAGGCTTTGGCGGCTGAGATTCGGGCGGCGCTTTTCGATTTTCCTATGGCCGGAGTGTCAACCCGGGAGGGCAGGGCCTACGTTAATGTAAAAGCCCCTGAAGAGCAGGCTGATCAGATCCGAGGCCGGATCGAGTCGGCGGTCGGTGAAATCGTAGATCTGGGAATGGTGGATATTCGGGTTGATCCATTCTACTAGGAGAAGCGATCCAGCGGGGACACAACACCTATCGTGTCCCGATATAATTCTTTCTCAGACATGCTAAGCACTTAATTCAGTTGGGGACACGACAGGTATTGTGTCCCCAACTAAAAAGTCAGGCCGAAATCCTCGACGGGGACTTCGGCCTTTTATATATTGAGCCATTTGCAAAACGATCTTTTCGCCCAAACTCTGCGTTATGCTCGAGATTTTATCCTCGGAATATCAATCATATGCCTGTGGTAAAATTTCTCGCATGCCTTGATTTTGAACGAAAATCTTAGTTTTGCAAAAGGCTCTATTGCTATGTGCTTAGTTAGACGCTCTTCTGGGCTGATCTCAGAGTGTTTTTCATCAACATGCAGATTGTCATTGGTCCAACACCACCCGGTACCGGTGTGATTTTGCCGGCAATTTCTTTGGCTTTGTCGAAATCGACGTCGCCGCGTAATATGGCTTTGCCGGTCTTTTCGTTTTTACCGATCCTGTTGACGCCGACATCGATTACCGTGGAACCTGGTTTGATCCATTCGGGCTTTACCAGGTTTGGAACACCGGCGGCAACAACAAGAATATCAGCCCTTTTACAATGAGCTGCCAGGTCAGCGGTGCCGGTGTGAACGATGGTAACTGTGCTGTTGGCACCTATCCCTTTCTGGGCCATCATCATGGCAATCGGCTTGCCGACGATGTTGGAGCGGCCGACAACCACGACCTCTGCACCTTTGGTTTCGGTACCGGAGCGGACGATCAGCTCCTGAATGCCGGCCGGGGTGCAGGGTAGAAAACGAACTTCGTCGCCGCCAATCATCAAGCGGCCGACGTTTACCGGATGAAAAGCATCGACATCCTTGTCCGGATCAATGGCGTTGAGGACTTTCTTGTCATCTATATGTTTGGGCAGAGGGAGTTGCACGAGGATGCCGTGAATCTCCGGATCGTTGTTGTATTTGTCGATCAAGGCCAGCAGATCTTCTTCGGAAATATCTTCCGGCTGATTGTCCTGGATTTCATTGAAACCGAGGTTGAGCGCAGTCTTGACCTTCAGCGTCACATAGCTGATAGATGCGGGGTTTTCACCGACGAGAATGGTGACCAGGCCGGGAACCTTGCCTGTCTTCTCTTTCATCTCAGCCACTTCCTGCTTGATTTCCTCAAGAATTGTTTTGCTGATTTCAGTACCGCTGATAAGTTCTGCCGTCATGGTGTTTCTCCTCCTCTAACTGGTTTGGGTGACGATTCGATGACTACTGACAACCCTAAATGAATGTCTATTTGTTCAATCTCTTCATGGCACGCGGAAAAGTTCCCGCCTGGCGTGATAGTGAACAGCTATCCAAAAATTGCAGGGCAGCCAACTGTCTTGATTTTTTAAGAGATGAAACGCTCCTTTGCTCTCCACCTGTTTTTTTCCCACACCACCGAAAATATGTCAACCTGATAGTAGTGATGCGGGCAACTATTTAGCGCCTTGAATTTTATGACAGATCTGCTGGATCGCTGATTTGAGCCGCTGTCTTATCGGCGATTTCCATATTTCTCGTAGGAGATACGGTCATAGAGAAGCGATTCACCATCCCGGCCGGGTTTTTCCTCGGCGCTGTAGCCGATGGCCACGATTGCCTCAACCGACATATCTGGATCGAGGTCCAGAATGGATTTTACATAGGTTTCCGATCCGGTCTGTCCATCATACTGACGTTTTCTGATTTGAATCCAGCAGCTTCCCAGACCCAGATCGGTAGCGCTCAGGTGCAGCAGCAGCGCTGCTATTGAAGTATCTTCAACCCAGACATCGGACTTGGCGGGATGGGCACAGACCACAATGGCCAGGGGGGCGCCGGCCAGAAAGGAGGAGCCGTGGGTTTTGGCGCGAGCCAGTTCTCCAATGGTGTCTTCATCGGTAACGATCACAAACTCCCAGGGATTGAGTCCCCGGGAAGAAGGAGAGCGCAGCACCGACTCAATCAGCACTTCCAGTTTTTCCTCTTCAATCTTCTGATCGGTGAATTGTCTGATACTTCTTCTCTTGCGTAAAAGATCAAGCAGCATGATTTTCTCCGTCTTCTTCAGTGGTTGTATTATGTCTTTAAGGGCCAGGTCTGGGCCATCTTCTTGTGAACCGGTTGAGCCGGGCTCTGCCGAATCGTCTGACTCCTCTCTACACCAGAGATTGTAGATATAAAACGAGAAGCCTATGACCACCGCACCACAGACAACAGCAGGTATGGGGCCGATGAGATCGGGCAGGAAAAAAACCAGCATCAGTAGAACTGCCAGGACATAGAGCATCGCTCTTGAGCGGAAAAATTTATTCACGGTGGCTCCGGACGGTTCAGGCGGTGGTTTGCTTCCAGGTCTCCGCCGCAGACTCAGGAATCGGGCTGAGATTCAACTGGTGTGCAGGCATGGTTTATGACTTTGCTCAATTCTGGGTCCCGGCGATCGTCTATTGACCTGGCATTATAACCGGATCTTATGGTTTTTACATAATAATTTGACTTGTTTAGAGAAGTTGTCTTACAATGTACAAATAATTGTCGGGACGGGTATCATCAGCTGATAAGGGGTTTATCAGTTTTCTTCCATTGGGTTAGAGCAGAATCAATTCTTGAAGAACGATCAGAACAAAGAGCAGTCGAAGCGTTCGGCCTTCCGCTTCAGGTGCAGCAAAGAACCGGTTACCTACCGGACTGCCTATGATGAAGGAGAAGCGCTGCTGAAAAATATCTCCACCGAGGGGTGTGCCCTGGAATGGGCTACCAGCCCGCCGGAACCCGATGAAAAGATACTGTTGATAATCGAGCTCCAGAACCAGGATACCGTTGTCGAAATTCAGGCCCAGGTTATTAGGGTTGAAGATAATGATTTCGCAGTCAAATTTCTTTTGATCGAGCCGGCAGCCAAAACCATGATTCGCAACTATTTCTCCAGAAAGTTGAGGGGAAATTGAAGCGGGCATGTGATAAATAAAGTTCTTGGCAGGCCGTGATAAGCAAAGACAACTCTTATGGACCAGTATATAGCCAGGCAACCTATTCTCAACGTCCATAAGAGACTTTATGGTTACGAGCTCCTCTATCGGGGGGCGGAGCCGTATACGCTTGCCAACGTGAGCGGCAATCGGGCAACCGCAAGTCTTCTGTCCTCCACCTTCCTGACCAGGGGCATTGATGAGATATCGGGACTGAGACCCTGTTTCATCAACTTCACCCAGGACCTGCTCGAGCGAAATCTGCCGGCGGCATTTCCCAAGAATCAGATCGTTGTTGAAATCCTCGAAAATGTCGAGCCCACCGATAAGTTGATTGCTGTATGCAAAAATCTCAAAAAGGAAGGCTATACACTTGCTCTTGATGATTTTGTCTATAATCGAAAGCTTGAACCACTCATCGAATGTGCCCAAATCATAAAAATTGATGTCCGGCTGACTCCGCTGGACACCATCACCCGGACGCTCAACAGGCTGCAGAATCACAAGATCAAACTGCTGGCAGAAAAAGTTGAAACTATAAAGGATTTTGAGAAAGCCAACAAAATGGGTTTTACCTATTTTCAAGGCTATTTTTTTAGCAAGCCAGAAAAGATCGAAATCAGGGAGCTTTCTTCGGTGAAGGTCAATCTCCTGAGATTGCTGGCGGAAGTCACCAGAAAAGAGACCACCATGGAAAAGCTGCGGGAGATCATTTCCGTGGATATCGCCATCAGCTACAAGCTCATGCGTTTTCTCAATTCCGCCTATTTCTACCGGCTGCAGGAGGTCAAGACTGTAAAGCATGCCATTGCTTATCTCGGAGAAAAAGAACTCAGACGCTTTGTACTGCTGGTGGTCGTTTCAGAACTGGCTTCAGAACACCCCGGCGAGTTGACCCGTCTGGCTCTGGTACGGGCCAAATTCTGTGAACTATTGGGAGAGGCTAGCCCCTACAGTTCAAACTCCGGCGAACTGTTTATCATGGGCCTGTTTTCCCTGCTGGATACGATGCTGGGTACATCGATGGATAGAGTCATGGACCGGCTGCCTATCGGCAGCAGCGTAAAAGAAGCCCTGAGCCAGCAGTCCGGCCCGATGGCCATGTTTCTGCAGATTGCCATAGCCTTTGAGAGAAACCAGCAGAAGAAGATTATTTCCCTGCTCAAAGAGCTTCGTATCAGCGGTAAAAAAATCGCCGAGTCCTACATGACCGCGGTAAAATATGCCAACGGCCTTCTCTGATGCAGATACTGACACAGCCCGTGCATTCCTCTGCAGCAAGCACGGGCTGTGTTGTTGAAATGAAAAGTGGGTTGTAATGGGTTCTAAGTAGCCATTACCTTTTCTATATGTTTCTGATCCTCAAGAGGCAGATACTGTGTAAGCGGGCAGTTGCCGCAGCCGCCCTCAGGCAGGTCTGTGCCTTTGTGTATCTTTTCGATAATGGCAGTTGTCGCCGCCCGGCTGTCCGCATAAATATGCTCTGAGCCTATTTCCGCGTACAATCCGGTTCGTTCCATGACATCAAGAACCTGACCTTTTACTCCGCAGACGGCAAACCCCATCCCGCCGCTGCGAATACGTTTGACCAGCATGGCCAGGGCCTCTTCACCGGAAGCATCCATATCGTTAATGCCTCGGGCGTCAAGCAGGATATACCTGAGATCCGGCTGCTCGTTGCGGAATTTTAATACCTGCTCATCAAGATAGCTGGCATTGGCAAAAAACAAAGCTCCGTCAAATCGGACAACGGAGATATGACGGCAGCCTTTAAGCCGATAGTAATCGGCGGCTTTAAGCACTTTCTCTTCATTCAGAGATAAGCTTGCAACAACCGGCCGCATGGATTTATACAGGAAAATGGTCATCGACAGGAAGACGCCGACCATGATGCCTTTATCGAGGTGCGGGGCAAAATAGAGGGTTACGACAAAACTTAGGATGGCAATAGCCCCGTCATACCACTGAGCTTTCCAGGCGTGAATAAAACCTTTCACATTCACCAGGCCAATTACCGCCATCATGATAACAGCAGCTAGAACCGCCTGGGGCAGGTGATAGAGCAGCGGAGTGAAAAACAGCAGGGTTATGACCACCATCACTGAGGTAATAACCGATGAAATTCCGCTCACTGCCCCCGCCTGCAGGTTGACTGCGGAACGGGAAAAAGACCCTGATACCGCATAACTGGAACCTATAGAGCCGAGGATGTTGGCCAGTCCCTGACCGATCAATTCCTGATTCGGGTCCAGTTTTTGCCCGGTCTGGGCAGCCATGGCTTTGGCGATGGCTATCGCTTCCATGAAGCCGAGAAGTGAGATGATGATGGCATAGGGCAGTAGTTTGATAAAGGTTTTGGCGTCTAGGGACGGAATTACGAAGGTTGGCAGGCCTTCCGGTATCTTCCCGACAATTGCTCCGCCGCCGGTGTATTTTAATTTTGTCGGATCCAGTTCGGTGGCACCGACCGACAAACGCCAGGTGGTGCTGTCGGGATCGACATTGGTCGGGACAGCGCTTTTATCGTAGAACTCATAAGCGTCGCCAGTAGGTACCCCGCTGAATTTCATGTAGCGGAGTTCGGTGCGCAGATCTGAAGAGTGCTGCTTCATCTCCGCCAGCTCGATTGAGAGGATTTCAACCTCACCCTCGAGTTTCACCAATTCGGGTGTTTTTCCTCCATGCCCCTCTTTAGAATGGGCTTTTTCCTCGTCCACGAGTAAGCCAATATCCGCCCGCTGCTGGCCGATTCTCTCGATTTCCCTTACGGAGTGGTTGAACGCCTCGAGCTTCTGGCTAAATCCGTCAATCTTAACCGCATCGACGGAAACCATGGTGTCGTTGTTAAAACCGGTGAAATAGGAGATCAGCGTGGTAACGGCAACGGCTATCAGCACATTGGGAATGCGCGGATTGATTTTGCGCAGGCTGAACATGATTGCTACGGCGGCGATGCCGTAGAGCAGGGTCGGAAAATGAGTGTAGTCAACGGCAGCCTGGGCAACCCGAATGAGGGTCTCGTAGTGATGCTCCGCCTTATCTACATAAACCCCGAAAAACTTTGAAAACTGGGAGGAGGCGATGATAATGGCAGCGGCATTGGTAAAGCCGTTGACCACGGGGTGGGAAAGGAAATTGACCACTAACCCGAGGCGCAAAACACCGAGTGAGAACTGGAAAATTCCAACCGTCAAGGCGAGGACAATGGAGTAGGCGATAAACTCCGCTGAGCCGGCAGTTGCCAGGGGCTCCAGAGATGCTGCCGACATAAGGGAGACGACGGCAACCGGCCCGGTCGCCAATTGGCGGCTCGAGCCGAAAAGTGCTGCAACCATTGGTGGCAGGAATGCCGCGTAAAGCCCATAATAAGCCGGCAAACCGGCAAGCTGCGCATAGGCCATCGATTGGGGAATGAGCACAAGCGCAACGGTAATACCGGCGAGCAGGTCAATCCTGAATTTTCCGATACTGTAGTCTTTGAACCACAAGATAAATGGGAGAAATTTGTATATCATTGCATTTCCTATATTATTAGCTGGAGAGCCTATTTCTGGTTAGCTGAAGGACCCTATTTCGGCAAAATCGAGACGGTCCCGCTTTGCAAGTCATAATAGGCGGCAATAACCTTGACTTTACCCTCTTCAACAAAATCGGCGATGATAGGTTCCGATGTCTCGATGCTTCTGGCAATATGGCAGGCTACTTCTTTTGAGGCATTCTCAATCAGGTCACCTTCGGCATCCTTGATATTTTTTATCGCAGTCTGAATCGGAGGCGCCAGGGTTGCCATGTGCCCGCCGAGACTTGCGCCTTCTGCAACTGCAGTGATTGCGCCGCAGGAAGAATGGCCCATGACGATAATCAGGGGGGTATGCAGATAAGCAACTGCGTATTCTATACTGCCTAATGTGTGGTCACCGATTATATTTCCAGCGACACGGACGATGAACAGATCGCCGATACCCTGATCGAAAATGTCAACCGGAGGTACCCGCGAGTCGGCACAGGTGAGAATCGTGGCGACCGGTTCCTGCTGGTGCATGACCGACTGCCTGCTTTCTTCGCAATGATTTGGGTGAAGAAGGTTGCCTTCAACGAAGCGTTTGTTGCCCTCCAGGAGTTTTTCCAAAACCTCTTCAGCGGTGGGGCGTTTGTTTGCATCTGGTCCCATCGATCTTTCTCCTTGAATGTTGAAATAAAATAAAACTACCTGCCATAAACCCAGGCATATTTACCTGACCTCAGTAAAATATGCGAAGGTTTAGTCGAAATCTGTCCTCTGAATAGTTCCAGCCCGATGCCGGAGTCCCTGAACAAGTCTGCCCTCAAATAACAAAGGAGCCTTTTGCAAAACTAAGATTTTCGTTCAAAATCAAGGCATGCGAGAAATTTTACCACAGGCATATGATTGATATTCCGAGGATAAAATTTCGAGCATAACGCAGAGTTTGGACGAAAAGATCGTTTTGCAAATGGCTCAAAGGGGTACACTGTTGCTGGTGGTCGGTCTTGCAAGCATCTTCAATAAAAAAATCCACTAACGGCGGTGGCTGCCGTCAGTGGATTTAAAGCGCTTAGGCAGATGTGGGGCTATCGCGTTATTGCGCCAATATGTTGGCCGTGGCCAGGAATAGATCGCTGTCGCGAAGTACGCCAACAAGTTCCTCGCCATCATAGACGGGAAGAACCGTTACTTTAAGCTTGTAGAGCATTCTTAGCCCATCAATGAGCCGTGAGTCTGCCTGGATGCCTTTGCCGTGAATTTTCAGCATCATGTCAGAAACCTTGGTTTCTGAATATTTGACTACCCGCTCCACAAAACCGGCCTCGGACTCGTCGAGGTCGGAAGCGTCAGCTTCTGCAAAGGCGATCGAAACACCCAGGGCAGAGAGTTTCTGCCCAAGGCTGCCGGCTAGCTCGGGAATGAGCGTTTTCAATATTGCCCGAAAGTCGATGATGCCGATCAGCTTGCCGTCGTCAAGCACGAGGCTGGTCCGGTGGCCTGCTTCGGTGCATTCGCCAGTCTCGACTTCGCAATAGATCTGGCGCATTTTCAACACGGCATCCTTGAGTAATTCATCCGGGCCAGTGGTGGCGTAATCGGCCAACGGTACCATAACGTCTCGAACTTTTCTTTTCAGTGGCATAGTGTCACCTTTTCATCTCGTGAATGTATTTAAAGAGTCCGGAAAAAAACTTTCAACCTCTTGTAATGATACAACTAAGAGTAACCGTCAGCTTGTCAAGAATGGGCCGGAACCACGATTCTCCGGCCCCGGGTGGCGGTTATGAAAAATTCAAGAGATTTTATCCGATAAAATGCTATCGGGCAATTTGTTTTCACCTCAAAGACAAAATAAATGAATTATGGTTCATTTTTGTCGCTGATTCTGTAACCTTGAGTAAAATATTGTTATTGGGTTATTATTTGGCATCAAGACAGGGAGTTTAGGGGGGGGCATTCCCGGATAAAAACTTGACACAAACAGGGGATTTTAATATTTTCAATGATCTTTTTACGTTGCTTAAATGCGATTGTTGATCTGATGATTTCGGATCTGATGAAATAGTTTAACCAATGGTGAGGAGAGTATGATGAATCGAAAGAGTAAGTTGATGGCAGGATTGCTGGGACTGGCTTTCCTGACCCTCTGTGCCGGAACTGCCTGGGCCAGCGGCGGTGGTACTGAAGCGGCAGCGGCAACCGGGATGCCTCAGGACGGCAGCCCCTGGTGGTACTGGCCGATTATCCTGTTGGTTGCCACCTTTATCATGGGCATCGTTGCTGTGCTTGGCGGGGTTGGCGGCGGCGTACTGTTTGTCCCGATCATCAGTGGTTTTTTTCCGTTTCATCTTGACTTTGTCAGGGGTGCGGGGCTGCTGGTTGCTCTTGCCGGAGCACTGGCCGCAGGGCCAGGGTTGCTCCGTTCAGGACTGGCGAGTCTGCGACTGGCCATACCTGTCGCACTGATCGCTTCGAGCTGTGCGATCGTCGGAGCCATGGTCGGCCTGGCCTTGCCTACCAATATTGTCCAGATTGCCCTGGGTGCTACCATCCTCGGTATCTGTGTATTGATGCTGACTGCCAAGAAATCAACGTTCCCCGATGTACCGGAGTCCGACAAACTAGGTTCTATCCTGAAAATTTATGGGGTTTACCGTGAAGAATCAACCGGTGAAACCATCAACTGGAAAGTACACCGGACACCGCTCGGCTTGCTGCTCTTCGTGGTCATCGGTGTTATGGCGGGAATGTTCGGACTTGGGGCCGGCTGGGCCAATGTTCCGGTTCTGAACCTGCTGATGGGTGCCCCGCTCAAGATCAGCGTCGCTACTTCTAAATTCCTCCTGTCCATTACCGATACTTCAGCTGCCTGGATCTATATGAATCAGGGCGCGGTTATCCCGATGATGGTGGTACCGTCCCTGGTGGGTATCATGCTCGGTTCTTTTGTGGGGGTGCGTATCCTCAAGGTAGTGAAGCCCACCTTTATCCGTTGGATGGTTATAGGTATCCTGGCCTTCGCTGGTTTGAAGGCCTTGTCGAAAGGATTGGGCTTCTAGGGCTCGCGCAAAAAATTCGTTTGAAAAGGAGAAAAACTATGAGCCAGGATCAGAAAATAGGACCAAGTCCAGAGCAGCTTCTCTATGCCAACATTCTCAACAAAGGTATGCTGGCCGGCTTAATAATACTGCTGATCACATTCGCCCTTTATGTATTTGGCATTGTCTCGCCTTATGTCCCTCTCGATAAGCTTTCTAATTACTGGGGCTTGGGGGTCAATGACTATCTGCATGAGCTGAACATCCCCACCGGCTGGGCCTGGCTGGGTATGCTCGGTTATTCTGACTTCTTGAACTTTATCGGAATAGCATTTCTGGCAGGTGTCTCAATAATCTGCTATATCGCTATCATTCCGACTCTATTGAAAAATGACGATAAGATCTTTGCGGTAATCGCCATCCTCGAAGTTATAGTGCTTACTGCAGCGGCTTCAGGAATTTTTGGCAGCGGCGGTCACTGATGCCAGAGATCATGGAGTCCCGTCGTTCCTAAGCGGGACTCCATAAAGTATCTGTTCTTTCACCCCTTTCCACTCTTCTCCGCAACTCAGATTCGTCATTTTTTTGTGTATCTATTCTCATCTGCTGGCGGTAAGCATTCTGCTGCCGGAGCCGATCGGTTGTCGGCTGGTATTTCCAGGTATATTTTTTTGTTTGCAAAAACATAATAATATGATTAAATGTGCGGTTCCCTATGGTTTAACGGACCCATGCTTTATTGAATTCATACGATAAAGAGGCGGAGCGAATCAATCCCCGATTGGTTGATTGGCAGGTCTGATACAGGCAATACAAAGGGGTTACAGAAATCTGTAGCTCCTTTCTTTTTTATTTTGAGATGCATTTACACGCCGGTGAAAATGAGGACCGGTGCGCAGGCAGACTGCAGAGGATAAAATAATGGCAAAAGATCTATCGAGAGTTCGAAACATCGGTATCAGTGCGCATATCGATTCAGGCAAGACAACCCTGACCGAAAGAATCCTGTTCTACACCGACCGCATTCATGCGATTCACGAGGTCAGGGGTAAGGATGGGGTCGGCGCCAAGATGGACTCCATGGAGCTTGAAAAGGAGCGCGGCATCACCATTCAGTCAGCAGCTACCTATGCATCATGGAAAGATGTGGACATCAATATCATCGATACGCCGGGCCATGTGGATTTCACCATTGAAGTTGAGCGTGCCCTGCGGGTGCTGGATGGAGCCATTCTGGTGCTTTGCTCAGTGGGCGGTGTTCAGTCGCAGTCCATCACTGTCAGCCGCCAGATGGCCCGCTATAAGGTCCCAAGGATTGCCTTTGTCAACAAATGCGACCGCACTGGGGCAAATCCCGCCCGGGTTACTCAGCAGCTCAGGGATAAGCTGTCATTAAACGCCCACCTGATGCAGTTGCCCATCGGCCTCGAGGGAGAGTTTCAAGGTATCGTTGATCTGATTACCATGAAGGCCATCTACTTTGACGGTGACAACGGTGAGATAATGCGTAAGGAAGCGATCCCTGCCGACATGGCCGCCGAGGCAGAAGGGATGCGTGAAGCGATGCTCGAAGAGATCTCGATGTTCTCAGATGAGCTGATGGAAACCCTGCTTGAAGGCGGAGAAATCGCCCCCCAATTGATTCACGATGCCGTTCGCAGTGGAACCCTGTCTCTTGAATTCACCCCGGTTTTTATCGGTTCGGCCTATAAAAACAAGGGGATTCAACCCCTGCTCGATGCGGTTTCCTCTTATCTGCCTTGCCCCACCGATGTGGTCAACCATGCCCTTGATCTGGCTGATGAGGAAAAGGAATTTGCAGTCTCCAACGATCCGGGTGACAAATTAATCATGCTGGCCTTTAAGCTCGAGGACGGACGCTACGGTCAGCTCACCTACGTTCGCACTTATCAGGGGGTTCTCAAGAAAGGCGACACCGTCTACAACAGCCGCACCGGTAAAAAAGTCAAGATCGGTCGACTGGTCCGGATGCATGC
>Ga0316201_10001510_pt1 | contig 15778 bp, 15 predicted proteins | sample CS6wburrow_MG_FD_204516 | JGI IMG/M metagenome (GOLD analysis project Ga0316201, IMG submission 204516) | Coastal sediment microbial communities from Delaware Bay, Delaware, United States - CS-6 worm burrow | ecosystem: Environmental > Aquatic > Marine > Coastal > Sediment | place: USA... | reverse complement strand
TCATTGAAAACTGCTCGGTGCAAATCCCACCCTGGCCAAACTCCCCCATCAAATTGACAATCACTTGCAAAGCGTCATAAGCCGTTATCCCCCGTTCCAACCCGAGACGAACCAGGTCCATACCCAACAACCCGGTTTCTGCGTAGGGCTCGGTGGTCCATACTGCTTCATTGCCGATCACCACGCCGTGTTCGTTCGCCCCCATCTCAGCACCCCACATCCAGCGCGGCTTGGAAAGAACTACTGCGAAAGTCTGAAGGCCCTGGGGGATTTGCAGGTAGGTGCATTGTAATGACTCACCAGCGGACTGCTGCTGTGCTGGAAAAGAGACCACATCCTGTATCTCACCACCGGGGCGGTCGCTGTTTTTGCCGAAGATGAGTTCTCCGCCGAGTGTTGCATCGGGTAAGGCGACGAAGGTGTCACACATGTGCTGCTTACTCTTTGATTATATGAACAACAATAAACTTTTGGGAACCCCAATGAAACTCTTATCGACCATGCCGCACCAGGCCGGGGCGCAGACCGGCAAAGAAAACGCTGAGTTTACTGCTGAAGATTTAAGCAACTGGTCATATTTGTTCGTATCGGGAGGGAGCGAAGGCGTTGTATGTGCCAGCAAGTTGTTCTTGTGAGTGACAATTATTGTCAGTTTTAGTGACTGATTTTGTCTGATCACAATTTAATTTAGCAAAACTCAATTTTGACAGAATTTTTTTTATTTCTATATAACTATCTGTTTATATTTATATATTTTAATTATTTTAGTGTAGTTACTATTAAGTAATTCATTCTCGGCTCGATTATTGCATGTATATTAACTAGCTAATGAATGGCGAGGTTTCACGGTATTTCGACCTTGAAACACTGACAAGGAAAGTGCTTGCGGACACCCCGCAAACACATAGTCTCCCGGAAGTGATTTTTAGGATTGCCCATAAGGGCGATCGGGAATCATTCATTGAGCCTGAAAAAACAGGCTAAATTTGAGGAGATAAAAAAGTGCTCGTATTCGTTTCAATTTTTTTGCTATCACTGGCCATATCTATCGTTGTTGTCTGGACCTATCGTCTGTTAGTTGGCGCGTATACCTATACTCAAAGCCAGGTTCATGCGGCTCGTTCGGTTTCATGGTTGAAACTGGCAACATTTAAGGGGTTTGCTTCATATCTTACAGCTCCCAAGGAGCGGGTTAAATCTGCGAGGCTCAAGCGTTCTAGTGATGATATCCAGGCGCCTTGGGGTTGGTAGGATTTACTACACAGGCAGCTTGTCCCCCAATATTGGGAACACCTCAAAAATGTCGTAGCAGGTTCATGCCTACCCCCTCACACCGACCTCGGCTAAGAGGTACAAGGCATGACGCTGCAAAATCGTGATGTTAAGTATGATCAGATCGTCTGGCGTATTTTCACCGTGCACGGTGAGGCAGGTATGTGAATACGGTGTGCTCCCAGGCAAAACCTGTGTGGATTCTAATTGCTATGTTCTTCCACATTGATTTGAACTGGATTACCTGAAGCCAGCAATACTGAATGGCTGGTCGGCACGAGGAAATTAGCGGTCATTTCTGTAATATCCTTCGAATCCGGCTCTGGAGCAAACATCAAAAAAATTAGCGTGGTTAAGGTCAACGTTTGTTTTAGCATACTGTCATCCTGACTGTTAGTGGTTCATTACTTGAACTTGCCTTATGTTACTTAAATGCAATAATCACGCCAGATAGGTATTTAATTGGAAACGTACAATTAAATACTCTTAATAACAGCGTGATACAGTTCGAAAGACGATTTTGTAAAGACCCGCTTCAGCCAATCCTGATCGCAATTTTCCAAAAAAATGTCAGTAAAACCGACAACAATTGTCACGCATCAAGAATCGACTACCTCCATCCATTGACCCACAAATACCCCCTCGCCTGTTTGTGAAAAATAATCCCTACACTGTGACACTTACCAACGCATCCTGATTGGGCTTGCCAGGGTTATACCCATAAGCGCAGAGGCCATAGCCCGGCGCTGGCCAGCACCATGCACCACTGCAGCACAAAGACAGCAGCAAGACCATGTATCCCAACAACCCGGGGTTTGCTTTGTAAATTAATGATACACAGGAGTGTCAGCAACATACCGACGGGTAGCAACAGGGTGACCAGTGCGAGTAATAAGCTCGCAGGTGTAAGATCACCGAGTGCCATAAATGACTGGCCCAGGAAAAAAGGCACTGGTATGAAAAATAGCAATAAGCTAGCGAAGGCTGGTGCGACCGGCCGGTTGATCATTTTTGCACGATGGCGCAACAACGCGATAAAGCCGGCCACAAATAACCAGGTTAAGCCCAGCAATCCCAACGAAATGCTCAGCCAGTGCGCGTAAAGAAAGACGCCTGGCACTTTCTCATAGGTCTTGAATCCGTCACTGATCCGGTACTGCCCTTCATCACCTCGCAGAAAAACATGCGACGCCGTGGTCCGGTCATTAGCGGAATATAAATAATCTCCCAACGGGCGTAATTGACGCGGGGCGTTTTGTAAGGACGTCATTGCCAGTGAATCTGCTTGAGCGGAAATCTTGATGGCGCCAAAGAGTGTGTCCAGGTATTCAAACGTCTGAAACCTGTTCGGACGCAGTATATATCGGCCATGCCATTGGGCTATGTCAGGGGCAGGTTCCGCGGTCTGTGGCCGGGTTGCTTCGGCAATGTCCAATGACTCAATCAATAGTTTGTCGATACGACCGTACTCAGCGGTTTCACTGTCCGTATTCACGCTATAGGCGAATGCCTTTTGCTCGTCCGGGAAGATGCACAACATCGCGACAAAGCCAACAATATTGCCACCGTGACAGTATCCAACCACACCGTGCCGGTCACGCCGTCCCATGCCCAGGGCATAGCCTGCATTCAAGCCATTTTTTTCGGCGTCGGTGTCCACCGGGTGGCCTCGGGATTGCATAAGGGTCGGGTCGATAAATCTGCGGTCATCGAGCACTGCCTCGCTGAGAAGAAAAGTTGCAAAGCGTGCGAGATCGCCAACGGTGGTCGTAAATTGTGCAGCAGGCCTGAGAAAAACCGCGCTGGCGGCGTAGCGTGAGCCATCATCAACATGTCCCCATGCAAGCCTGGTGTCTGCGTCATTTCCTTCCTGTGTTGTAAATTCAAAGGTACTGTCAAACAAACCAAGTGGGACAAGCAGGTGCTCATCCAGGTACGTCTCGTACCGATCCCGGGTGACCGACTCGATAATCATCCCTAACAAGGTGTAACCCATATTGGAATAGGAAAATTGTGCCCCGGGCCGGGAGCGAATATGTAACAGTGAACCGGATTCGGGAAAGGCTGCAATCAGTGGTGTATCCGGTTCAGGCCGTTCACTGAACATCTGCCACATACGTGCATCATCAATACCCGCGGTATGATCGAGAAGATGCCTGACGGTTACGTCGTGATTGCCACGCCACGGGTTTTCGAATTGCAGGTTCGGGAGGTAAAATTCAACTGGAACATCCAGCCCAATCTTGCCCTCCTTTACAAGTCTTAACACACCGATGGACAACACACTTTTGGTTACCGATCCTACGTGGAAGCGGGTATCCGTCGTGAAGCTGGTTTTATTCTTATTGTCGCTGAAGCCGGCCGCACCGGGTTTTACCTCACCTTCATCGCCGATCAACACCCAGGCAGCACCGGTTAATCCTTCCTCCACCAGTATCTCCGCGATTCCATCTTGCAAACCACTGTCAGCCGACAGTGATGAAGATGCGGATATACACACGATCAGTGCCATGATCAGCACCACGGGGATACGATCAGGGATTGGTAAATAAGGCACCCGCCTGGATAAACCTCTTTGCTTTCCACCGGGCCTCAAGATTTTTCCTAAACTCACTTTGACCTTTCTATGATGGTCTTTTCAGCAGCGAGGTCAACATCCCGACAACCGCTTCGATCTCCCCGGAGCTTGTTGTCCTGCCCAGGCTGAAACGCACTGCACCGGCACCAAGCTCCGGTGATATACCCATTGCCTGCAACACCGGTGACAATTCGATACGGTCTTCGTGGCAGGCCGAACCGGTGGAAGCTGCCAACTCGGGGAGTTGCGCCAATAACTCGTTACCCACATGACCCACGAAGGACATATTAAGTGTATTGGGCAGCCGTTCCTCTGGATGGCCGTTGAGCACCACCCGGTCACCACAATTTTCCTTCAGGGCTGTCCACAATTGATCTCTTAAGGCCTTTATTCCCGGCATACCGGAAAGGTCCAGGGCGAGTTCGCACGCCTCACCCAGGGCCGCTGTTAACAAGGCGCTTTCGGTACCGGCGCGGCGCCCCTGTTCGTGCCCTGCCCCGTGAATGAGGGGTTCGAACTCGGTGCCTTCACGTATGTAAAGTGCGCCTATTCCCTTGGGGGCATAAAGCTTGTGTCCGGCAATGCTTAGGAAATCAACACCGAGTTCAGCTACCCTGGCAGGTACTTTACCGGCAGACTGGGCCGCGTCTGTATGAAATGGTATCCCACTCTGACGTGCTATCTGCGCACATTCCTCGATGGGTTGAAGTGTACCGACCTCGTTGTTTGCATGCATGATGCTGATAAGAATTGTATCTTCGGTCATGGCCTGGCGCAGGTCATTGGCATTCACACGCCCCGTGACATCGACCGGTAGCCAGGTGATTTTCGCACCCAAACGCTCCAGAAAACGACAGGGTTCAACAATTGCGGGGTGCTCGACTGCGGTCGTAATGATATGTGCGCGTGGATTCTGGCGAGCGAAAAAAATGCCTTTTAATACCTGGTTGTTGGACTCGCTGCCGCCACTGGTGAATACAATCTCGCCCGGCTTGCACCCCAGTAGTTTTGCCACTTTTTGCCGGGCTGATTCGATGATGACCCGCGCTGGTCTCCCCGCCCAGTGGGCGCTGGACGGGTTGCCATAAGCGCTTTCCATTGTCTGTCGCATGACCCGTTCAACCCTCGGGTCAATCGGTGTGCTTGCGTTAAAATCGAGGTAGATCTGTTGTCTGTTTACTGAGCTCATGTTCCTTTCTCTTAACTAACCCGGTCACGGTATCAGTCAGCCGGTATCAGTCAGCATATATCAGATAAGTTTTGACCTTGGTGTCAAGCCCGTTGTCCGCACTCCAGTGGGGAGTGTCGCACAAAACGACATCGGTGTATTTTTAGCTAACGACAGGGTCTGACTATGCCCCGGCTTATCTCAGGGTGCTTGCGTATCAAGGTCAGTGGTTGATTAAATGATACCCGGCAATATCCACTTACTGCGTTTTTTGTATTCTTGCCATTCCGGATATCGAGAAAGGCTGGCCTCTTTCATCATCATATTCACCGCAAATAAACCGGTCCAGACCCAGGCCAGCACCAATACCGGTAACCAATGCCAGACCATCAGTGCAAAACTGGCATAAATCAGCATCTCTCCGAGGTAGTTCGGATGACGTACATAGCGGTGCAGCCCGGTGGTAATCAGCCCTTTCTGGTAGCGCAGTGTGTAGTATTTCTGTGCGTCGGCCGCGATCATGACAACGCTGCCAACTAAACACATGCTGATACACAAGGCGTACCATGCACCGTCAGGCAGTGGATAATCCGGTGTGGACACACCGGAAATAAGTAGCCAGCCAAACACCCAGTACCAACCCAGCACGGCGAGAAATGCATTGACACCACCCAAAATGGTGATTCGCTTTTGCCACGCGGGATCAGGGAATGCCATATCCTTGATGAACCAGATCAGTCCGTAACTGCCTTGCAGTGCGACATAGATCCACACGCTGGTGGAAAAATTCTGGTAATACCACATCAGGAAACCGAGAAAGAAAAACGTCCCACACTTCTGGAAATTGATAACCCAGGAAAACTTCCACGGTCGCGGTCCACCGCCAAAATCATTGACGGCGTAATTCGTAAACCGGTTCAGGGTTGCAACCCAGGCCGGAACCGTTTGTTTATTCACCCCGTTTCCTGTTGGTTCGCTGTTCACAAGGCCCAGATTACTTCAATTTCCGCGAGAGGAATACCGGCTTTTGAACTGTGACCGCTTTTTCCAGCCAGGAAGATTACACCGGTTTCAAATATCAACCCTGGGGTTTTTCTTCAAAATAGAACAGGCTGACACCCGCGGTGACCTGGTCCTGACTGGCCACAGCCTGCTCGAATGGCTTGATTATTTTTCTCGCCTTCTCATCGGTCTTTGAAAGAAACTTCTTAATAAGCGCCCTTAATTTTTTACGGTCTTTTTTGTCCAGGCGATTTGTCCAGCAACCGCGCTGATAAAAGGACTCTGTATTATCCGTCGGGGCTTTTAAATTGTGCGCGAGTGTATCGATAAGATTACCAACCGCCGCCATTCCGATCCTGGCGTTTTCAGTTTGAGCTTCGGTACCAAATGGTGTGTATCTCTTGTCAATCATACTGACCGATTTCCGGGCTTTATCAATGACAATTGAATTACTTGCTTCCAGTCTTTGCAGAAACGATTTCACCGTAACACCCCGGGTTGAGTTCGAGTCACTGATCAGGGATTGAAAGCTGGGTCTTGACCCGTTGATCGCCAGTGTTTTGGGCTTGCCTGTCTTCGGGTCCTGGTAGGCTTCGTTGCTTTCCCATACATCGAGAACACTGCACTCCGGTGTGATTTCGCTCAAGAAGCGTTTTACTTCATGGAAGTGTTTCCGGTAGCTGTCCTTGCTTTTTATGCTGGTGAGTGTCCTTGTGTCGATACCGCTGACAACTGCCAGGTTCGACAATGCAACATTCTTACCCGGATTTTCCTGTCTTAATTTTGCTTCGGCTTCTTCTACAAAAATAACCTGCATCATTTCCTGGAGCTTTTTCAGGGAGATCTTTCCGAGCAACAACCGCACCAATTTTCTGAAAACATTCTCGACAGCAAATGTGAGAATCGCAACATCGCCTGAATTGTCTTTGATGGAAGTAATCATAAGGCCCTCCGCGTTGTATTTAATACTGCCTTCCCTGTCGTAAAAAAAACCGGGCTTCTGCCGGTTCCAATCAAAACGCTTTCAAATAACCCGGTCAACATTAGTTTTCTACGCACAAGACAAAGCCCGGACTATTTCAAGACCGGTGCTTTGCTTTCCCCCTTTACAAGCAATTTCAGACTCCCCTGTGGGCTTTGCAGAGCTACCCCCTCATTGCTTTACGCTGCCATCGTCATCACTTGTCGAAAAACCTTCATCATGCTAATTTATTGACATAAAAGTCATTTATTGCCGTTCATGTCTCTTATTGACATTATTGGCTTTTATTGCCTCAAATGTCAATATTTATTTTATAGGAAATTTGCCTGACTATCTGTAGGCGATGATATTTGTTCAGAAATCCGAACGATTAAAGAGAAATTCCCTGACCAGGCCTGATCGTTCCTGATGCAGCATTAACCAGCGATATGGCGCTATAAACACCCTGACGGATACGCGATCTGGCACAGGCTTTTAATCTGTTAAGCCTTCCTCGAAATAAAACATGCTGATACCGGCGGTCAACTGACCTTTTTGGCTTTCCGCCTCGGCCAGCGAAGAAATCAAACTCCGGGATTGTGCGTCAATTTTTCTCAGGTACCTGTGAATTGCACTCCGGACCCGATCGATATTTTCGGGATTGAATTGATAGTTCCAACTGCCGCGCTGAAAGTACCGGGCATCTTCATCCAAATGATTCTGAATATTGTGGTTGATGGTGGTCACAAGGTTGCCGATCGCGGTCAAACCGACTTCCAGCAGGTCCAGGTCATCTTTGCTGATAAACACATTGTCTTCCTGCTTCAGAACAACGGTCCCGCTTGAAGCATCCAGCTCGACAACATCAATCTCCTTCAACCGCTTGAGAACTGCCCGGGCTGTCAGGCCGCGGGACTGAATGGCCGTCTTGACCAGTTCCGAAAAACTTGTCCCATCACCTTCAACCTTCAACCGGCGTGGTTTTCCGGTGCCGGCATCGAAGAACCGCGTGTCATTCATCCAAAGATCGAACACCTTGAATAGCGGCATAAAACCATCAAGAAAAGTATCATCCTGGTGAATGGGCTTACTGGTGGCAATGTAGGTTCTGATCTTCTTGATGGTTCGTGTATCGACACCGGTCTGCAGTGCAATGTCACCCAGTGCCACGCTCTTCCCGGGGTTTTCCTGCCTCAACATGGTTTCGGCCTCCTCGATGAAAATAATCTGGATCATTTCCTGGAGTTTTTTCAGCGACATTTTTCCGATCAGCATCCGGATCAATTTTCTGAAGACGTTTTCGGTGACACGCGTGAGGATAGCGGCATCACGTTTTGCGGGGTTACCGGGCGTAGCCATATAACTCTCCAACCGTATTACTTGACGTTCAGAATCCTTTCAAAAACTTGCCATAAACGTCATATATTGACAATTTTGTCAATTATAGCCACATGTGTCCTATTTTGCCATTTACGTCAATCATTTATGGACTCTGAACATCCCCGCTGACCGGACCAAGACCGCAATCACCTATGCGGTTGATCATCAGAATGTTTACAGCGGCTCGGGAGGGCTTTTGGAGCTCACCGGCCGGAATAGCTTTTTAATAACCTCGACAAAAAACCAAAGAAAAGCGACCGGCAATATGGCAGTTTGAAGAATAAATACAACACTTAACTGAATCAGGTGCTCTATGACATCGGCTGCGTGGTCCTGCATACGTTTGAGTCTTCCGGACAGATCGACGGAATCGACCGTGTTACTCCACGCGCGGGAGAGAGAACCCAGCATGCTGTCATCCGTATCCCCGGTGTGTTCGGTGCTCGCTTCTGTACTTATCTGCTCCAACTCCCTGCCAGCCTCGGTAATAATTTCGGTGCTTTGCTGGTAACGCTGCTCAAGAAACTCCTGGTACAGCAAATCGTTGGCGATCAGCATCACGGGAACCGCAAAACGTATAAACAATAAGATCAGGAAAACTCTTCTCAACAGAACCCTGCGTGTCTGCGCCCCCTGCCCCGGATACCATAATCGTATCATTATCCAGGCCGCCAGGGCAGCAACAAGGGCTTGTATGACCCACCATGCGCTAACATCCAACAACACATTCTGTACACCCAGTGAAATAGTCGCACCCATCATGATCCATGAAAAGCGCTCCACCAGGTCATTGACCGGATCGAGTATCTCACCTGGTGTCAGGGTCACACCCACTCCGGCAGGTTGCAAGGCGATTTCAGTACCCTGAACCACGGATATCACACCATTGATCGTTCTGGCCAGTGCAAACGTGACAAAAGCACGTTGAAAAAGCTGTTCATAATCCACGGCCGCACGTTGATCCAAAAAGGGCGTTACCGAAAGCACGGCAGCCAGAAACAGCACCAGGCTGATCAACCACCGGTTGATGATTCTTGTCTTTTGCATACCGTTCCTTCTATCCCTGTATTACCTCTGCCAATGCCCCCGTTTAAACCGACATCATGATAATCACACCACAAAGCGTCAGCCCAAGACCTGCCAGTTTGCGCCGGTTAATCTTTTCACCAAGCATTAACCATGCCAGAAAAACAATAAACGCAACATTGGTTTCATTCAAAACTGACGCGACCGACGCATCGATTAACTTGTACCCGAGCAACCACAGGATCAACGCAAAATATGCTCCCAGGAATGAAGCGAACACCACCGTACCCCATGGCTGTGGCCGTCTGAAATTCCGTTTCACACTCTGCCACTGTGAAGTCACGAGCATATAGACCAGCATACCGATGAAGCCACCAATAACACGTAGTTCCACCGTCCACAAAAATGACCGGGTCTCCAGAATATCCTTCACCATGACTACACCCGCGGCCATCATCAATACCGCACCGACACCATACATCACACCCTTTTTAAGATCGGCCGCATCCACCACAGATCGATGCGAACGCCAGGTAACCAATAACACACCGGACATTACGAAAAAAAACCCGAGCCACTGCCATGGAACCAGGCGTTCACCCAGAAACACAGCGGATAACAGAATGACAAAGGGGCTGAACAGGCTGGAAACAATTCCCGTCCTGCTTGCTCCCATCATGTTGAGCGCTTTCAAATACCAGGTATCCGCCACCGCGATTCCGATCAAACCGGATACAAATACCAGTATTAACTCGGTCGGGGTGTAGTCCGGCAACCCAAGCCCTTCAACCAGTAGTATGGTCGGTACCAGCAGAATCAGACCGAAGCAGTTTTTAAACAGGTTCAGCTCAAAGGCCGGCAATGTTTCCCCGGAACGGCGAAACAGGATGACAGCAAGCGCCCACACCAGTGCACTGGACAGCGCAAAGAATTCACCCCAGCCCATTAGCAATTAAGCCCTGGAAATAAAGCCGGAAACCCTTTAATTCCCGGCGCGAAGGTCATTCCTGTACGCTGGCCTTAATCAACAATACCGGAACCATGGGTACGTCCTCGGCATCGAGCGCTTCGCTATAACCCGTTTCCACTGCCTCGATGGCTTCAACCACGTCCATTCCGGAGACAACCATGCCAAAAACCGTGTAACCCCAGTTACGTGAACCCGGATCCAGGCTGGTATTATTATTCATATTGAAATAGAACTGCCGGGTAGCCGAGTGCGGGTCATCATAGCGAGCCATCGCGATGGACCCCTTGATATTTTTTAAGCCATTCCCGGATTCATTGAATATGTCGTCGTGCAGCGTCTTCTCTTCAATATCCTTGGTATAACCGCCCCCCTGCACCACAAAGCCCGGCATCACGCGATGGAAGATCGTACCATCGTACTCACCTTCCAGCACATAGCGTAAAAAGTTGTTGGATGTAATGGGTGCACGCATGCGGTTCAACTCAACCTCGATATCGCCCATACTGGTCTCGAGTTTGACAATCGGAAACAGGTTGTCCGGGATCATCTCCGGTGGAAAACAGTCCTTACCGGCGGACCAGGCCGTCAGTGGAATCGAAATCAACATCAAAACTATCGACATAACATACTTTTTAATCATGACTACACTCCATTGGCAGGTAAGCTGCCTGGCCAGGGTTTCCCGAAATTAAACAGCAGGCTCCGGAACTCGCGGGGAATTTAGCCGTTTCTGCCCGAACTCTGTAACAATACCGGTATTTTCACATGTCGTTCAGGAGTTCACCACATTGAACTTGCTCAAATCAGTATTCATCAGCGCCTTTGTTACCTGGCTGGCCTTGCTGAGCCTTTATGCGTTCATGCAACTGTTCAGGGGCACTGAGCCGTTGCTTGGCTGGCTCGGGCTGGCTATCACCGCGTTCGCTCCGCTGGCCTTCTTCCTCAAGGCGTTCCTTTTTAAATCGCCACGCACGGCCCGCCACCCGGTAGAGTACAGTGTCTTAAGCGGTCTCGGGCTTGCCATAACGATGGCAATATCTTTCCGCTATGGCGATACCACAGGAGCCATACATGTATGGGCGGGAATCACTTTACTTGGCTGGTTCGTCTATTTGCGCTGGTATTCAGTCTTCCAGGGACGCAACTCGAAGGCTTTGAGTGTGGGCAGTAACTTACCGGTTTTTGAACTGGAGTCCCTGGATGGCCTGGTAGTTTCCTCAGAGAGCTTTATGACCAAACCCCATCTGCTGCTCTTTTATCGTGGAAACTGGTGCCCGTTTTGCACTGCCCAGATTGAAGAACTGGCCGCAGCTTACCAACAGCTTGAAGAAATGGGTATAACCGTCGTTCTGATCAGCCCGCAACCAGTCGAAAAGAACCAGCGCCTGGCGACCCGCTTTAACGTCGCCATGACATTTCTGAGAGACAAGGATGGCACTGCAGCCAAACAACTGGGTATTCATCACAAATGGGGCACACCGATGGGCATGCAGGTTTTGGGTTATGAATCTGACTCGGTACTACCTACCCTGCTACTCACTGATGCACAAGGACTCATCATTTTTTCAGACCAGACGGATAATTACCGGGTACGGCCCGAACCGAAAGAATTCGCGGCGTTATTGCGTGAGAGGGGCGTGGATATTTGAAATCCTGTTACATGAAGGCGTATATGTTCAGGATGAACGGTATGCCGCGGGCGCAGGGACAAGGTGAGCCCGGGAACCGGGCGAGAGGGTGGCCTGGGCCATGCGCAGGAGCGTCTTCTTTCAAATTGGCACAGTGTTAGGGGGTCGCGACCGAGTACATAGGGAGGCTTCGCACCACAAGGATGTGCTTGGGCGTGTCCTGGTAAGACAATACCCATCACAGCGCCCCACCTCAAAAGAGGCAGCACCCACCACGTGCTCCTGAAACTATCCCAGCAATAAAAATCAGGCGAACACCGGTGGGATGGATTACTGACCCGATCAGTTGAAGCTAATTTTCGCCAGATGATGTTTTATCCCGCTGCTCAGCCTTCGGCATACGCCCCGCTTTGCGCAGGGCGTCACGTAGAAGGTATTCAATTTGACCATTCACACTGCGCAGCTCATCATCTGACCAGCGGCGTAATGCCTGCCAGATTTCCTCGTTGATACGAAGCGGAAAAGCTTTTTTCTTAGCCATCGGCGTCGTTGTCTAGTTGTACAAGGAGCCCGTGTTCAGTACCGGCTGGGCGTTCTCCTGTGCACACAACACGACCAGCAAGTTACTGACCATGGCAGTTTTACGTTCATCATCGAGTTCAATTATCTCCTGCTCCGCAAGCTCATCAAGCGCCATCTTGACCATACCGACCGCACCATCGACTATCGTGCGGCGGGCAGCAACAATGGCCTGCGCCTGTTGCCGTTTGAGCATGACGCTGGCGATTTCCTGTGCATAGGCGAGATGCGAGATACGTGCCTCAATCACTTCAACACCAGCCTTTTCAAGACGATCCTGAACCTCCATTTTGAGTTGCTCAGCAACCGCTTGCGGGGCGCTCCGCAATGCAATCTGATCTTCCTTATGAGATTCATAGGGGTAACTGGTGGCCAGGTTTCTCAGGGCGGCCTCGGTTTGGATTTCGACAAAGCTGATGTAGTCATCAACCTCAAAACTCGCCTCCGCAGAATCCACGACCTTCCAGACAACCACCGCCGCAATTTCAATCGGGTTTCCGGAACTGTCATTGACCTTGAGTGGATCACAATCAAAGTTGCGAACCCTCAATGACACTGCCTTCTTGGCATAGAACGGATTGGCCCAGCGCAAACCGGTGTCGCGGGCACTGCCCACGTAGGTGCCAAACAGGGTCAATACCCTGGCCTGGTTGGGATGCACCATGAAAAAACCCGCGCAACAAACCAGCAGTACAATTGCAACAAGCACAGAAAAAACAATGAGTGAAATCGTCTGTGACTGGATAGCCCTGAAGAACATCCATCCATTACCCAGAAACAATAACGGTATGACGAACAGAGCCAGGTAACCTGATGCATATTTCCGTTGAATTTCTTTAATCATTTTTTCAACTCCATGATATCATTTATATATCATTTTAATACATAAGAGAAAAAACACAATAGATCAAAAGTCATGACCCCCGGTCAATGACCTGTTGACCGGGCACGTGTGCAAAAGGATATAATTCGCGCTTGGCTGAAAATAACTGGAGAACAACATGCGAAGCCTGATACTTCTACTGGCGATTTTACTTCCAATATCTTCGCAGGCAGATGGCCTGCCTTTAATGAAGGATATTGCCGGCGACAGGGAGTTACCCCGTCCATGGGGTGTCAGTTTCGACTTCTACACCATGAATCAGGATTACGATATCAAGAGCCTGACTTTCGATCTTCCCGGCGTCTCTCTCGGTGATCCATCAGCAATTTATGTCACAAACGAAGTAGAGCATTACGATCTCAAGGCCGACGCCTGGATACTGCCGTTTCTGAATGTCTTTGGACTGGTTGGCAGGGCGAGAATTGATACATTGGTGGATTTTAGCGAGGCGGAGATTATACCCCCCATTCCCCTGGGGACGTTGCCAGTTTCCTTCAATGGCACGGTCTGGGGTGCAGGCTTTACATTGGCTTATGGTTCGGAACGCTGGTTTACGTCTGTTACCACGACCTTCACCAAGACCAATACCAGCGGTGACCTCGATTCAAAGGTGAATTCAACTTCGATTCAGCCGCGTATCGGACTGCTCAGGAGTGGCTGGCGATTCTGGGTCGGTGGTATGTATCTCGATACCGATGAAAAGCACGAGGGTGTATTTGATCTTGGCCTGCCCGGACTCAACGAAGTTCCGTTTGAGATCAAACTATCCAGCAAGAACAGCTGGAACTATGCTGTCGGTGGTGGCTACCAGTTCAATGACAGGGTCAACCTGACGCTTGAGGCCGGGTTCGGAAATCGCAACCACACACTGTTCAATTTTAACGTACGATTCTAATTCCCCTTTATGAGCATCAAGCTCTTACTGGTACTTATTCTGTTACTCCTCGTCCCGGCACTCGCCGGGGCGTACGAAACCGACCAGTTCAACAACCGCCAACAAGAGATTCAGGACTCTACGTCAATATTGAATTACCAGGTAACCCAGGCGATAGCCGGGGTCATCATCGGTTTGGGTAATGAGCCCAATGAAATGAAGGTGGTCGATGGAATCTATTACAAAATTGGTGGAAAACACTGGGTAGACAAGCTCGAACGGTTTGCGATGGATTCCAGTGAGGTTGAAAAATTGACCACACCACCACATGAGTCGATTTACAGCGGGCACCCCTTGCACGCAACAAGGGTAGCCGGGCTTTTTGGTGTCGGCCCGACATTAAAAATCAACGGTGTACTGGTGGGGACTGATAAACTGGGGCATTTCCTGTCGCAGGGGCGAAAATTTTATCGACGGTGGATGAAACTGCAGGATGAGAGCAAGGCCGCAGAACATTCCGCTTATACCGAACGTGCCATATTCGGCCAAATGACCACCGGTTCATACTCAAACGCTGACCTGGTCGCCAATTTCGAGGGTTATCGCTTCTACCGCAGCCTGTTTGAAGACGATATTGTTCCGGGGAAAACAGCCATAATCACCTGGCAAGATAACCATTGGATAATGCAGCGCCCCTTCGACTGGGCAGACCATGTCAATGATTACTGGGATGAGGCACTGAATATCAACCATTACGACGAATGGCTATACCCACATATGAAAACCCGTTTGCTGACCTTTTGTGACAGCTACAGGGAAAATCCCGAGTTGTATGCGATACAAGATGAGGAAGCACTGAAATTCCGGTATCGCAGCCTGCAGCTACGTGAAACCTCGGAATTACGTCTTAGCCAGCTATGTACAATTGACCAGGATGCCCAGGCGGACACAACGGGTCCGTCCGGCAACCCGCAATAGGCTGCCAACTATCAACTGGCGTTAATTCAGCTTGCTGCGTTTTATAGCGTAGCGGATCACACCGGCCTCAGAACCGGCGCCTGTTTGCTCAAAGCCATTTTTCTCAAGCACACGGATAGATTGAACGAGATGCGGCAGGGTTTCTGCACAGACCTCGTTAACATTGTGGTGTGAAAATGCCCAGCCGACCAGGCTTGCGACTGCTTCGGTAGCATAGCCCCGGCACTGATAACAGCTTAATATCGAGTACCCGATCTCAACCGAACCCGACTCATCCGGCCGGCCCTTGAAGCCGCAAATACCAGCCAACTCTGCAGGCTCACTCGAGATTAACAGGTACCAAAACGACCAACCCTGTTCTGAAATATCACCCAATTGAGTAAGCGCAAACTGCATCGCCCTGGGACCATACAGGTCAGGTGGCCAGGATTCCGGAATGTTCGCTTCCAGCGCCTCACTTAGTAACGCACGGCTTGCGA
>Ga0316201_10001509_pt1 | contig 15784 bp, 12 predicted proteins | sample CS6wburrow_MG_FD_204516 | JGI IMG/M metagenome (GOLD analysis project Ga0316201, IMG submission 204516) | Coastal sediment microbial communities from Delaware Bay, Delaware, United States - CS-6 worm burrow | ecosystem: Environmental > Aquatic > Marine > Coastal > Sediment | place: USA... | reverse complement strand
CTCGATGGAGTCCCGGGTGGTTCCTTCAATGTCACTCACAATGGCGCGTTCCTCTTTCAGGAGGACATTCAGCAGGGTGGATTTTCCCACATTGGGGCGGCCAATAATGGCCACCGGGACTCCGTTTTTCAGTACATTACCCAGCTGGAAGGAGTTGATCAATTCATCCAGCACCCTGCCAATCTGCTGTACCAGTGAAACCAGTTTGCTGCGGTCCGCAAACTCCACATCCTCCTCGCTGAAGTCCAGCTCCAGTTCGATCAGGGAGATAAAATGAAGCAGTTGTTCCCGCAGGTTTTTAAGGCGTTCAGAAAATCCTCCCCTCAGCTGCTGTATAGCCACACGGTGGGCACCCTCCGATTCGGCAGCAATCAGGTCGGCTACGGCTTCTGCCTGGGAGAGGTCCATCTTCCCGTTCAGAAAGGCACGCTGTGTAAACTCTCCCGGCCTGGCCGCTTCCGCGCCATGGCTTACCAGCAGCTCCAGGATCTTCTGCTGTATATAGGGGGAGCCATGGCAGGAGATCTCAATGGAGTCCTCCCCGGTGTAGGAGTGGGGCGCTTTAAAAAGGCTGACCAGGACTTCATCCAGGATCTTTTCATCCTCCCTGATGGTGCCAAAATGGATGGTATTGGGAAGCTCGTTGGCCAGGGTTTTCCCGCTTGTTGCCGGTTCAAAGATGGCTTCAGTGATCTGGATGGCTCTGGGCCCACTGATGCGGATCACCGCAATGGCTCCATGGCCCGGGGTCGCCAATGCACATATGGTGGAGTCAAAAGACATTCTGCAAAAATAGAGAATATCTGGCTATTTGCCCTTTCCCATATATCTCAAGCGTATGGTGATTTTCTGACCTGAGCTGGTGAACTGGAACGAGCTGTCTTCAAATTTAGGGGGTGACAGGCCCACCGGGGCATCGTTCGAGAAGCCAAATCCCTCCCTGGGTATCCCTAGACGCATATCCATTTCGAGATTGCTGTTTTCATCATCCAGGACCGAGATGGCCATTGTACCAAAGGGCATTTCTGGCACTTTCACGCTTAAGGTTCCGTCCACCACATTCACTTTCTTCCAGTTGAGCTCTATTTGTGGTTCTCTGGGCCAGCCTTCCGGCGAGGTATTGATCCCGATGGCAACCAGGCCCAGATCGGAGCGGAGATCAGTGAACTTGATTTCCAGGGTACCTTTGGAGCTTGATTGAGCGAAGAGCGGGAGACTGTAAGAGAGTAGGATCAGTATGCCTATGGGCCATTTGTTTATCATTCTTTTTCCAAGTATGCTACGGTAAAATAGGATTCATCTGTGGGGATGACGGCCACCTGGTCCATCACCATCTCCGAACTTCGTTTGTTTTGTTGGTTTACGGCTCTCATCCCTGTTACCATGTATTTTCCGCCTTCCTTATCCAGTTCCCTAAAATCACTGTTGGTAATGGACTTAAACAGTTTACCGTCAAAATCAAAATAATGAATCTGGTGAACAAGATAGTTATTTTCATCTATCCAGGAAACCGATTTACTATAACCGTATACCTCCTCCAGCTCTGTACTTACCGGGGTCGATTCCACCAGAAAACAGTTTTTGTCCTCATACAGGTCCTTACCAAGCAAAGCATAAGTGAAATCGTCCAGTCCGGGAGCAGTCATATTGGCATTGGAAAATTCACTGCCCATGAAGCTTTTGCTTTTTTCCCTGCTTACGATGCGCCTGGTTTTCCGCAGGGCAGGGAGATAGATCCACATATCATCGCTCTTTTCCGGGTAATCAAATATAAGGATCCCCGTTCCGCGCACCTCTGCGGGTGAGATGAATTTGATGATCCGTTTCTCAGTTCCATCGGACAGGGACATGGAAGCCATGGAGCTTTTTCTGATCCGCTGGTTTCCCCTGGAATCGTTTATGGTCAGGGTGGAGGTCGCCTCAAAGGATTTTACCTTTACCATATCATGACTGGTTTTTATGATTTCTCTGGCATCCTGGGCACTGGCACTTATGGACACCAGCAGGGCAAGCAATATGCCCATGGCAATTCTTCTCAGTGTTTTTCTTCCTTTCATGTCATGTATGGGTTTATCGCTGGCCGGGGCTTCCAGGAACCGGAAGCGGAACCTTAGCAGAACAGCAGGCAGGATCACCAATGCGCCTACCAGGCAACTCAGAATGGAGACGACTACCAGGACCCCGAAAAAACGGATCGGGGTAAAGGAGGAGATGATTAATACCACAAACCCGACAATGACTGAAAGCGCATTGAAAATAATTCCCCGGCCTGTGGTGGTAATGGTGGTAATCACCGCTTCGCTTGCCGTCCTGTTTTGCCTGCGTTCCTCCCGGTATCTCCAGAGGAAATGAATGGAATAATCGACCCCCACGCCTATCATAATAGAGGAGAGCAGGGCAGTGGCCACATCCAGCCGTATCCCTGTAAGGCCCATCAAGCCGAAAAGTACCAGCACCGATATGAAGAGAGGGATAATTCCAAGGAGTCCGGCTTTCAGGGAACGGAAGATCAGGGAAAGCAGGATAAAAATGATTACCAGGGCAATTCCCAGGGAGTAATAAGTTCCCTTCAGTACCTTGTTGGCCAGTTCGGTTCTTACGTACCCGTAGCCCCCGATGGCTTCCACGGCGGGATCCCCTTCCGTCAGCTTTTCCAGTCTGTTAATGACCCCGTTGATCGTTTCATTGTTTGTATTATTAATTCGGATCATCAGATGGGCATGTTCGTAGTTGAAGTCCACCAATTGCTCCAGTTCTCCGGGATCCCCGTTCATGGAATAGAGTTCCATATACTGGGCCACGGCCTCCCGGGTAGGGGGGATCCGGTCATAGAGTGGATCACCCGGGTCATTGAGTGCTTTGCTTATTTCTCTGACCACCCCTGAAAAGCCCATAGTAAAATCCACCGCCTCCAGTTTTTCCATCTCCTCCCCGTAACGTTCCATCCTCTGAAGGAGTTCGGGGGAGAGCATATCGCCGCTAAACAAAACAGAAATGCTCTCTGATCCCCCGAACTTGGAGTTAATAAGTTTCGCTGCTTTTTTCACTTCGTGGCGTTCCGGGAAAAAATTCTCCTCGTTGGAGTCCACCTTCAGAAAAATGATGCCCGATGATACCAGCAGGGTGGCTGCCAGTGCCACCACCGGAATAAGCCGTTTATTTCTGACCACAAAAAATGCAAAACGTCTCAGCAGGTTCTTTCTGCTTGTTCCTCCCTTCCCGGAAATGGCAGGAACAAACCTGGACCTGGGAAGCAGGGAGAGCAGTGCGGGCAGCAGGACCAGACTGAAAAAGATGGCCAGCAGGATCCCGATACTGGCCACCAGGGCCATCTGGCGGGCAGGAATCATGGTGTGTGCCCAGAGGGCGGAAATTCCTGCGATGGTGGTCAGACCAGTGATCAGGATCGGTTTCCAGAGCGCTCCCGTGATCTCCATCGCCTTAGCCTTCATATCTTTGCCTGATCCAGAAGCATTCAGCTCCTGGTACCTGGCAATCATGTGGATCCCATAATCGTTGGCCACGGCAATCAGCAGGATGGGCACCAGCAGGGTGATGATGTAGAATTTCCATCCCAGAATCGGGATCATGGAAATCCCGATCAGCGCCGACAGCACCACCACCAGGAAGGGGAGCCATACTCCTCTCCATTCCCGGAATACCAGATAGAGAAAAATCAGCATCATCACCAGGGCAATGGGAATCAGAATCAATCCGTCGCGTTTGATGTCCTTATCAATGGCCTGGCGGAGGTAGGGGAGTCCTCCGTAATGAACTTTCTCCCCGCCGGGATACTCCTGCAGGATCCCGCGGATTGCTTCAAAGACCGCATCTTCGTCCGCATCCGCTTTCAGGGTAAGCACCAGGGCCGCTGCTTTAAAATCAGCGGAGACCATCACCTTATATACCAGCTCGTTTTCTTTAATGGTCTCCCGGAGTTCCTTGCGCTCAAGCTCATTTTCCGGAATGCGAAGGACCGTTGGCTCCACGTACATGATCCCCTCTTCGCCATAGATATGATTGGAGCCAAACAGGGACGAAGTCCGTTTAATTCCTTCCAAACGTCCGATCTCCTTTTCCACTTCCTTCAGGCGGGTCAGGGTGGACTCCTTCAGGATATCTCCGCTTTCAAAGATCATCATGATGATGTCCTGGTTGCCGAAGATCTCTTCGATCCTGTCCGTGTTTACCATGGAAGTCATGGTTTTTGGAAAGTAGTTCTTCAGGTCGGGATCAATTTCCAGTTTCAGCAAAGACATTGAGAGGCCGAAGGTCAATAGCAGGGAGGCTGCGATGATCCACCAGCGGTATTTGATTATTTTACGATTCATGGCTTATAATTAAAAGGTAAGTGTCATGGAAATAAATCCGGCATTGAGTACCGGCCCGAGCATATCATAAAGCGAATTCCTTCCGCCCCAGAATCCATTGAAGCCCGCCTTCACGCGCAGGCCATCGGCCGGCAACCAGGAAAGGGACGCCTGTGCAGTCCACTCTTCCGTGCTGATATTGTATATAAGCGGAGCATGGATCTCCAGTTTGTTCTGGAAAAAATCTGCTTTCAATACCAGGAATACGGAATGATAAAACTCTTCCAGCTGGTAATTGTAGAGCCTGTTGAATGCAGCTATCTGTTCTCTGACCAGGGCAAAAAGCTCTTCCGGACCAATAGCCATTTCTCCCTGCATAAGAGGAAGATACTGTTCCGGGTCAGCGGCGAGTGCCGGTTCAGCCAGGGCAGGAGAAAAATCCAGGATATACTTGCCGTAATAGCCTGCGATGGCAGTCCACCAAGAACCGCTTCGTTCTATTTCAGCCGTATAGGAGAGTTCCGGGAAAGGCAGGTACTCCACTTGTCTATGGTCATTGTTTACCTGCAGCCAGGCTCCTTCGGCCCTCAGGATCCATGAGCCTGCGGGAATTGAAAAATCCACTCCTGCCATTCTGATCCCATAGGCTTTTTCCCGGATATCCAGGGATACCGGTTCCATACTCAGGCTATCCAGGAGAAAGGAATCAAAAGCAAGTCCGGGCCAGGAGTGATATCCGTCAAACCAGTACAGAGCCGCATCCATCAGAGGGGCATGGAGATCCAGTTGAATGCCATAACTCCCGTCTTTCAATTCCACCCCCGGATAGTCGGGTTCCAGAAAAGAGACGTAGCCGTGCAGGGGAATGGGATCTATCAGTAATTTCCCCGGACGGTAGAGGGGATTCCAGGTAGCCGTCAGGTTCAGAAGGGAACCCAGGGCCACACGTCCCTGCAGGGCCCAGATCCCCAGATTCATGTCATCGATCTCCGGCGACCTGGCAGTGGGATCCATGGGGGTGAGCTTGTTGGTGGGATTAAACACGCTCCCTTTGCCCCAGGGAGATATCAGTTTGCCAAATTTGAATCCGGCGGGTCCGGTTTGCAGGTCAACGTAAGCCTCCCGGAGTTCTATTTCTGAAATATTCTGCTGCCATTCGCTCCCGTACCTGAACCTGATATCAGCAAGGGCGGTGGCCCTGTTCCCGGCTTTTGCCTTCACTAAGAGTCCAACCTGGCCATAAGCGCTCTGCAGGTAAGGATCCTCATACAGGGGAGTCTTCCCAAGGTAAAGTGCAGAGCGGATAAATCCTCCCACAGTAAGAAATTCTTCTCCGGAGGATTTCGAAGCTTCAAGCTGTGAAGATTCAAATAAGCTCTGGCCCGGGGCCCGTAAAATTACGAGTACCGAAAACAATCCCAGTATAAGGGTCCGCTTCATGCCTGTAAAGCTAGGAGAAGCCTGAGGGGAAATCGACCGGATCGTGCGGTCCGGACCTTTCTTTACCACTGAATGGGTTCAATCCGACGGGTCTGAACCAAGTGAAGGAGATTTTGCTAATTTTAGCCCTATGGAGGAATTGATCGCATCCCAGCGCAGGTATTTCCATGCAGGACACACCAGGGACCTTACAGTCAGGAAAAAGAACCTGCGGAAGCTGCATAATCTTTTATTGGAACATGAATCCCTGCTCACCGAGGCCATATACAAGGATTTCAGAAAACCTGAACTTGTCACTGTCGAGAATGAGCTCAGTCTTCCCTACGGGGAGATAAACAGTGCCATCCGAAACCTGAGGCAATGGTCCCGCTCCAGGTGGAAGCTCACCAATCTTTCCAACTTTCCCGCCCGCACCAGGACCATTCCGGTGCCCTACGGCGTAACGCTGGTTATAGGCCCCTGGAATTATCCCTTTATGCTTTCCCTGATTCCCATGATCTCCTCCCTGTCAGCCGGAAATACGGTGATCCTGAAACCCAGCGAGGTCACGACCCATTCCTCTGCTGCCCTGGCGAAAATTATCAATTCCAGTTTTCCCAGAGAGCTGATCCATGTAGTGGAAGGAGGTGTGGATGTGACTACAGAACTGCTAAAATTAAAATTTGATAAAATCTTCTTTACGGGGAGCACCCGCGTGGGAAGGATTGTGATGCGGGCCGCCGCAGAACAGCTTACGCCGGTGACCCTGGAGCTGGGCGGGAAGAATCCGGTCCTTGTGTTGCCCGACTGTAATTTGAAACGTACAGCCCAGCGAATCGCCTGGGGCAAGCTTCACAACAATGGCCAGGCCTGTGTCTCTCCAGACCATCTGTACGTACATGAATCCATAAAAGAAAAGCTTCTTGCGGAAATCGGCAGACAAATGGATCTGATTACTGCTTCAGATCCCAGGCAGAGCCCCCTTTTGCCGCGAATGGTAAATGAAAGGAACTTCGACCGGGTTATGGGTCTGATCGACCCGGAAAAGATCTATAAAGGAGGGGAAAGCGACCGCTCCGAATGCTATATCGAACCCACCATTTTAGACCGCGTAGAACCCGGGGATGCCGTCATGCAGGAGGAGATCTTTGGTCCGCTCCTTCCTGTGTTGAGCTATAAAAGGCTGGACGAACTGGTGGAGACCCTGAAACTTCAGCCGGCGCCCCTGGTGCTCTATATCTTTACCCGCAACCGGCGCCTGGCAGAAAAGATAATGAGGCAGATTGCTTCCGGAGGGGGCATGATTAACGAGGTGGTGATGCATTTTATTAACATGAACGCGCCTTTTGGAGGAGTCGGAGAGTCAGGAATGGGGAGCTACCATGGAAAAGCGGGGTTTAACGATTTCAGTCATCACAAAACCCTGATGATAAAACCGATGTGGTTTGAGCTTTTTATGAAATATCCTCCCCACCGGAAGTTTTATCTGCGTATTTACCGATCTGTGCTGGGAAGGTCCTTCAGGAATTTTTGGCACTGAGCCCAGCCAGGTATTCACTGGGTGTCTGCCCGGTCTTCTCCTTAAAGATGGTATTGAAACTTGATTTGGAGTTAAATCCCGAATCATAGGCAATGGCCAGGATGGTCAGCTGTCTGTAGTGCTCACTTTTCAAGCGCTCCTTCACCTCCTTGACCCGGTATTCATTTACCAGGCTGTAAAAATTTTTCCCCATATGCTCGTTGATCACCTCCGACAGGATGTGCCTGGATATTTTAAGCTGATCGGAGAGATCATAGATACTCAGCTCCCTGTCCAGGTAGGGTTTTTCAATGACCATATACTTTCTGATCTTATTCACCAGATCGGCCACATCCTCCTTTCTCAGTCCGGACCTCTGATACTTATTATTACCCTGATCTGAATCCCCTGTCTCTTTTATTTCCTCATGTTCCCGATACCGGACCAGCTCTTCGAAAATTACAGGCTGGTGAAAGCCGAATACCCCAAACAGAAAGGTGAGCAGGGTCAGGCTGATAAAGGAAAGCTCATAGGGATCAAAGGGCATAAATCCCACAAGGATATCCACTCCTCCAAATATGAACATCAGGACATAGCCCGTGTAAAAGGTGATGGATAGACCCAGCAACCATTGAAGGGTGATCTTGCCGTTGGAGTAACTGACCAGTTGCTTCAGGCTGCGCTGGTGCCTGTTGATTACCACGAAAGTGGCTACGGAATAGGCTGTGATGGAGATAAAGAAAGTAATCCCGTATACGATCCGGAAAGAGACAAAGCGGTCGATCACCAGGAAGCCATCGGTGCCGTGCATGACCCGTTGATCAATGAAAACCAGGGAGGCTATCAGGAAGATAATAAAGGGAGAAAAATGCCACAGGTAACGGGGATCGAATTCAGGTTTTTGGGAGGTCATCCACTTGGCGTACAGGAGCAGGAGCGGTCCATAGGTATAGGGCAGAATTTTGATGGGATATAACTCTACCAGGGTCTCGTTAATCAGGACGATTATCATCTCAGCACAGATGGTTAACAGCCAGGCTGACAGGATCTTATTTGCCAAAATTCGGGGCCTTTTAACAGCGATCAGGATGCCGGCAAACAGGGTCTGTGAGATGCCGATATAGAGGATGGCTTCCATGTCGAAATGTACAAAAATTTAGTTACATTTGAGATTCAATCAGAACCTAAAACAAAGCAGATAAATGAGTGTATTATTGAATAAAAAGTCCAGGGTGATTGTACAGGGATTTACCGGAAGTGAGGGTACATTTCATGCCAAGCAAATGATCGAATACGGCACTACCCTGGTGGGTGGAGTAACTCCCGGCAAGGGAGGGCAGGAGCATCTGGGCAGACCCGTATTTAATACAGTCCAGGAAGCCGTCGAAAAGGCAGGTGCAGATACCTCGGTGATCTTTGTTCCTCCGCCATTTGCCGCGGATGCGATAATGGAGGCGGCAGATGCCGGGATAAAACTGGTTGTCTGTATCACCGAGGGCATTCCAACGGCGGATATGATCAAAGTGAAAGATTACCTGAAAGACCGGAATACCCGGCTGATTGGTCCCAATTGCCCGGGAGTCATTACCCCCGGTGAGGCCAAGGTGGGGATTATGCCAGGGTTTATTCACCAGCAAGGGGTCATCGGGATTGTATCACGCTCGGGGACATTGACCTATGAAGCCGTGGACCAGATTACCAAAACCGGACTGGGTCAGTCCACCTGCATTGGAATTGGAGGGGATCCCATTATTGGGACGACCACCCTGGATGCCATCAAATTGTTGATGAAGGACGAGCAGACCAAGGGAATAATCATGATTGGGGAGATCGGAGGAAGCATGGAGGCGGATGCGGCCTATTGGATCAAGGAGCACGGAACCAAACCGGTGGTTGGATTTATTGCAGGACAGACAGCTCCCAAGGGGCGTAGAATGGGACATGCGGGGGCCATCATAGGAGGAAAGGCAGATACCGCGGAAGCAAAAATGAAAATAATGGAAGAGTGTGGGATTTCCGTAGTGGTCTCTCCTGCCGAGATCGGAGAGAAGATGGCCTCACTGATGAATACTGCCTGACGGGGCATGCTTTGCAGCGAACAGGATATTATCAAAGCAGCCGGTTGGATCGCACAAGCAAAGCACCCGGTAGCATTTACCGGAGCCGGGATTTCCGTTGAAAGTGGAATCCCGCCTTTCAGGGGAAAGGGGGGGATCTGGTCGAAACACGATCCTTCCATCCTTGATATTGACAATTTCCGGAAACATCCTGCTGAAACGTGGAAGTCCATTGCAGAGATTTTCTATCGTCACATGATGGATGCCAGCCCCAATGCTGCCCACCACCTGCTGGCCCGCCTGGAAAAGGAGGGAATGCTCCAGGCGGTAATCACTCAGAACATTGATAATATGCATCAGGAGGCCGGGAGTCGTGTCGTTATTGAATATCATGGCAATTCCAGGTGGTTGAAATGCAGCCAGTGCGGAGAGCGGTATAAAGTAACCGGGATCTTCCTGGAGCACCTGCCTCCAAGATGTTCCAGCGACAAGACGATCTTAAAACCCGATTTCGTCTTCTTTGGAGAGGGAATACCTTCCCACGCTGCAAACAGATCCGTAGACGAGATCTCAAAAACAGACCTGCTTTTGATCATAGGAACCACCGGGGAGGTTATGCCTGCAGGGATGTTGCCGTCTATAGCCCGGTCAAACGGGGCCAGGGTGATTGAGATCAATCCGGGTAACTCCGCCTTTACCGCTTCCATTACCGACCTGCTCCTGCAGGGACCAGCCGCCGAGGTGAGCAGGCTCCTGGAGTCCTACCTTTTTTAGTCTCACCTATTTTTCATTTATTTGCATAGTTATAAACACCTTAAATTTTAAACAACTCATGGATCTACTAAAAGGAAAAGTCGCAATCGTTACCGGTGCCGCAAGAGGTATAGGCAGGATGATTGCACTTCGTTTTGCACAGGAGGGTGCCCATGTGGCATTTACGGATCTTTCCAGGGATGAAAATATGGACACTCTGGAGAAAGAACTCTCTCAGCTGGGTGTAAAAGGCAAAGGATATGTCAGTGATGCCAGTAATTTCGCGGAGGCTCAACAGGTGGTGGATCAGGTGATTGCTGATTTTGAAAAGGTGGATGTGCTGGTCAATAACGCAGGCATCACGCGCGATACCCTGTTGATGCGTATGGATGAAGAAATGTGGGATCTGGTGATCAAAGTGAATTTAAAATCGGTCTTTAATTTCACCAAGGCAGTACAAAAGTATATGTTAAAGGCACGGACAGGATCCATTATAAATATGAGTTCCGTGGTCGGCGTAAATGGGAATGCCGGACAGTCCAACTACTCTGCCTCCAAGGCAGGGATCCTTGGATTTACGAAATCAATCGCCAAGGAACTGGGTGCACGCAACGTACGTTGCAATGCCATCGCCCCGGGATTTATTATAACCGATATGACAGGCAAACTTCCTGAAAATGTGAAAGAGGAGTGGATCAAGAGTATTCCCCTGAAAAGAGGCGGATTGCCTGAGGACGTAGCCAATGTAACTCTTTTCCTGGCATCCGACCTAAGCTCCTATATGACCGGTCAGACCCTGCAGGTATGCGGGGGCATGAGTGTGTGATCCAGATCGTAAAGTTAAAAGGTGTTTTCCGCTCGGGTAAAATCTCATATATTGATCCTTCTGTTCTCCCTGGTCCTTGTGGGGTGCAGAAGTATGTACAGTGTCGTTGAATTTGAAGTACTGGAACCTGCCACGGTTCAATTTCCCGATCATGTGAAACAGCTCCTGTTCCTGAACAGAGCACCGCTTTCCATCGATATCTGGTCAGATCAAAACCAGGAGGGCATGGACCTCAGGCAGCTGGTATTGCTGGACACCCTGATTATCAATAACCTGCACCGGGGCGTACTGGAAGTATTACGTAATTCTCCCATTGAGCGCTTTCACAGGCCCATCTGGCTATCCGATCGCAGAGTTGATACTGCCTTTCTTGATGATCGCATCCTTACCAGGAGAGAGGTGCAGGAAGTCTGCGACAGCATGAGCGGAGATGCCATTATCTGCCTGGAATTTTACTCGGTCGCTCTGGACCAGCATATTGACTATTATACAGATGACCTTGAGATTCGGAACCAGTATTTTGAAGTCTCCAACAGACTGAAATGGAATATATACCTGCCTGGTCATCCAAAACCCTTTGATACCTACTCCACGGTGGACACCCTCTTTTTTCCGGCAATTACCGAAGGAGCGTTTATACCCTTTGCTCCCGGGGTGGATATGCTCAGGGAACTGTTTTACGAAAGTGGCTTTAAATACGGTACTTACCTGGTTCCGGTCTGGAATCTGGCCAACAGGGTGCTATACCGGGGGAAAGATGATACTCTGAAACTGGCCGTGAAGCATACGGACGAGGGGGACTGGGAGAGTGCTTTTTCCATCTGGAACCATCTGATCGGTTCAGCGGACAGCACCCTGGTCTCCAAGGCATATCATAACCTGGCCGTGTATTACGAGCTGGAGGACAAACTGGATACGGCCAGCATGATGCTTGATTTAGCCCTGGAGCAGGACAGCCTTGACCAGGCCATAATCTACCGGGAGGAGCTGGATGTGAGATTATTAAACAGAATGGATATAGTTAAACAGGTTGGAGGGAAAAGGTGATGTATAATACGGTGTTTATTCTCTTAATGTCGGTGTTGATTTTTGGATACTTCCTGGACAGGATCCTGGACAAGCTGAACCTGGATCATACTCTGCCTGTATTGCCGGAGGAACTGGCAGGGATCTTCGATGCCGGGGAATACAGGAAGAGCCAGCTGTATAAGCGGGATAATACCCGTTTTTCTTTTGTTACCAGTAGTCTGGGTTTCATTGTTATGCTGCTCCTCTTTACTTTCGGGGTATTTGGCTGGTTTGATGGCCTGATCGCAGGAATAAGCGCTCCCTACATCGTTCATGTACTCATTTTTTTTGGCTCGCTGGCCCTGCTGGGTGACCTGCTGACCACCCCCTTTGATCTCTACAATACCTTTGTTCTGGAAGAGAAGTACGGATTCAACCGGACCACTGTCCGGACCTATGTCCTGGATAAACTCAAGGGCTGGCTGCTGGGAGCCATTCTCGGGGGCGGACTCCTGGCTCTGATCACCTGGATCTACCTGCTGACGGGTCCCTGGTTCTGGCTAATCGCCCTGGGTCTGGTGACCCTGGTGTCTGTTTTCCTGAACATGTTCTATTCCAATCTGATTGTGCCCCTCTTTAATAAGCAGGTTCCGCTGGAGGAAGGATCGCTGAGAAGCAAAATAGAGGAGTTTGCGCAAGAGGTGAATTTTAAACTGGATAACATTTTCGTAATGGACGGCTCGAAGCGATCCAGCAAGGCCAATGCTTATTTTTCAGGGCTGGGGCCCAGGAAGCGGATCGTACTGTTTGATTCCCTGATCGAAGATCTGGATGAGGAGGAAGTGGTGGCTGTGCTGGCCCATGAAGTGGGTCATTATAAAAAGAAGCATACCACGAGCGGACTCATCCTGGGTACCATACAGACTGCCCTTATGTTCTACCTCTTCTCTCTGTTTGTGGGATCGGACAGTTTTGCGGTGGCCCTGGGAGGCACAGAAGCCTCCTTTCACCTGGGCCTGCTGGCTTTTGGGGTTCTCTATTCTCCCATATCCATGCTGACCGGACTGCTTACAAATACATTATCAAGACGATATGAATTCCAGGCAGATACCTATGCCAGGGAGAACTATCAAGCGGACAGCCTGGTCTCCTCTCTGAAGAAGCTCTCGAAAAACAATCTGAGCAACCTGACTCCCCACCCGGTATATGTGTTCTTTCACTACTCCCATCCGCCTTTGCTACAAAGAATCAAGTCCTTAAAAAATTAATAGCTCAATAAATTAATTAAGTATCTTTATTGGACTTGTATCAGTTAATTCCACTTCTTTATGGGGGGGCAAAAAAGCAGACTTGTAAAACGCAGGGAATTTCTGGCCGGCCTGGCCTCTGTTCCTCTACTGGGAACCAGGAGGGGGGATCCTGAGGAAAGAAGCCTCTACTCACCCCACCGGACGTTCGATGACAAGCAAGCGCTTAGGCTGGGAATTGCCGGATACGGAAACAGGGGAGAGGAACTGCTGAAGGCCACTGTCCTGACTGGCCTGAATGTGGAGTTCCGGGGGATCTGTGAGATATTTGATCAGCGACTGGAACGGGGCATAAGCCATGCCGGATCCGCAGCGCGCGGATATAAGAATTACCTGGCTATGCTGGAAAGCGATGAAGTGGATGCCGTCATCATTGCCACACCGGACCACTGGCATGCCCGCATGGCTGCTGAGGCTGCCAGGAGAGGGAAGCACATTTACCTGGAAAAGTGTATGGCCCGCTCCGCAGAGGAGTCCAAAACATTAAGGGATGAAGTAAGGAACAGTGGGGTGGTCTTTCAGCTGGGCCACCAGGGAAGGCAGAGGGATTTGAATTTAAAGGCCCGGGAACTGATCCGCAAAGATACCCTGGGGCAGATCACACTGATTGAGACCACTACCAACCGGAATGACTCCGGGGCAGGCTGGGAAATCAGGAAGGGTGAACAGGCCAGTAGAAATTCCATCGACTGGGACCTGTTCCAGGAGCCTTCCGGTGAAAAACACCCCTTCAGTGCGGAACGATATTATGGATGGAGGAATTACTGGGCCTACGGGACCGGGATGTCCGGAGATCTCCTGAGCAATGAGTTTGATGCGGTAAATTCCATCATGGACCTGGGTATTCCTGAATCGGCCATGGCCAGCGGAGGATTGTATTATCACCGGGATGGAAGGGAGGTACCGGATGTTTTTCAGGCCGCCTTTGAATACCCTTCCAGGGCACTGACCCTTCTGTACAGCGGTACCCTGGCAAGCGGAGTTCCCAGAGGAACGCTTATTATGGGGCGGGAGGCAAGTCTTGAACTGGGAAGAGTACTCTCAGTATGGGTGGATAAGAAGTCCGCCAAGTATAAAAGCCGGATTGAGGCGGGGATGATCGATCCTTCGGCACCTTTGATTAACTATACAAAAGAACAGCAAAGTGTGGATGCCATCTCCTCGGCAACTGAAAAATACTATGCAGACAGGGGATTGGTGACGACCTATCGTGATGGAAAACAGCACAGCACCACACAGCTGCATCTGGCAGAATGGTTGAATGCCATTGAGAAAAGGTCTGCTACGAGCTGCAATATTGACAGAGGCTTTGAAGAGGCAGTAACTGTCCATATGGCAACACGGTCTTTCAAAGAGGGGAGAAGGGTCAGGTGGGATCCGGAAACAGAGACGATTATTTAATATATTTACCTAAATCTACCAACGAACATGAACACTTCCAGTAAGATGAACAGAAGAACTTTCCTCGAAAAGACGGCTGTTAGTACAGCCGCCATCGGCTTAGCTTCCCCCGCCATGAAGATGATGGCTGGCGAAACAGCAAATAAAGCGGTCAATAAAGTCGGATTGTATAGCATCACCTTCCTGGGTGTCTGGTACAAAGGCGACGCGCTTACCCTGGATGATATGATGATCAAAGCCCGGGAATTTGGGTTTGACGGAATCGAGATCGATGGGAAACGACCCCATGGAAATCCCCTGGATATGCCTACGGCCCGTTGCAAGGAGCTGAAGACAAAGGCAACAGACCTGGGACTGGATATCTACGCCGTTTCGGCCAACAACGATTTCAGCAGTCCGGTTCCTGAATACCGTGAATGTCAGATCGTGTATTTGCGTGAACTGATGCGAATGACCTCCGACCTGGAGGTAGAACCTTTGAGAGTATTCCTTGGCTGGCCCGGAGTAACCCTGCATCCGGACGGAGGCAGGTATGATATAGCCAGGGATAGCTGGCAGCATGCCCACTATCAGTTCGAGCCCGAACAGATCTGGGAGTGGTGCAGGGAAGGCCTGATAGAAAGTGCCAGATATGCGGAAGATTTCGGAGTAACCCTGGCACTTCAGAACCACAAACCTGTTATCCATGACTGGAGAGATATGATGCGCATGATCAAGGAGGTGGATTCCCCCGCACTGAAAGCCTGCCTGGATGCCCCAATTCTGGAGGATAAAAATCCGGATAATATCAGGGAAGCTGCTCAGGCAGTAAAGGGGATACAGGTGTTAACGCATTTCGGGGGAGAGTTCGACAGAGATGCCGCCTCCGGGAAAATAATAGATACTCAGGATCATAGTGATCACGGCGATAAGGCAACGGAACAGAAAGCGGAGAAGTACCTGCCCGAGTTTGTGAAAAACATGAACGAGATCGGGTATGAAGGCTATTACAGTTATGAATTGTGTCACCCGCTTCCCCTGGTCAATGGAGAGAAGGTCGGGATCGATTTCGTGGAGAAAAATGCTAAACTGGCCTGTGAAATGATGAAAGGGCTGGTTCAGGGATAGAGATATTGTCCTCGTCACTAATATTCTTTGTACCTAAGAATTATAGGCTCTTCATCCAATATCCCTATCCCTGTGAA
>Ga0316201_10001508_pt1 | contig 15793 bp, 13 predicted proteins | sample CS6wburrow_MG_FD_204516 | JGI IMG/M metagenome (GOLD analysis project Ga0316201, IMG submission 204516) | Coastal sediment microbial communities from Delaware Bay, Delaware, United States - CS-6 worm burrow | ecosystem: Environmental > Aquatic > Marine > Coastal > Sediment | place: USA... | reverse complement strand
GCACACTGCTCAGACGGATAGCAGCAACGATACCGTGATCAATCCCGAACCTGGCGGCATCGTTGCGGGCAAGGTTTGCGTAGGTTTCTATGATGATAGCAAGCTCTGCATCCTCTAGTTGTCTGGCAGAGTCCGGCAGGTACAGGGCGCGGAACTCAGCCAGGGCCTGCCGGGTACGCGCGCCCTTGAAACCATCTGCCTTTCCCAGGTCAAAGCCAAGTGTCAGCAGATTTTTCTGTTGCTCCTTCAGCAGCGGGTCAAATTCTGGGTGGGATTTATTGGTGCCTGGCTCCGGCATCTCCAACGACGGTCCCCATTGCAGCTGACTCGCAACTTTTGCCCTGCCGAAAAGGGTTTTCTGTTTACCCGATCGTGGTGGCGGCTTGTTGCGGCTTGCAGCCGGGTGCTCAGCTCTCATGATCTGCCCAGTCTCCATTGCACTCATTGCAGACAGCTCAGGCGGGTTGTTGTCTTCCACATTGCTCTGCGCGACGTGTAATACGCCGGTGGTGAGAAGCGATGCGACAGCCAGAAAGCTTACAGCGGCTACACTTGTGCCGCTCCACAGACCAGTCATGGGTGCCTTCGTCAGCGATGACTTGAGGGCCAGCAACTGCTGGTTAATTTTGTCACGTTCAGTTTCTGTATCTGCAAGTCGCAGATTCAGCAGCTCGAGCTCCATCTTGTATATTTCAATTTTGTCTAGCATAGCGGTTCAACCTTACTCAATTGAAACGAGGCCCATCCCTGTTGGCGCGGTGGTATTGCCGAATCCTTTGGGGTCACCGACTGTATTGATTACTGACAGCCCCGATAACGCGTGACACTGTAAATACTGTAAGCAAGGAACGTACTAACTATTTGCTGATTTATATATTTCAATTAGTTATATGTTATTTGTAATGTTGTATCGAGAAAATTCTGTAAGATTGTCCGTCAGTGTTTACTGATTTCTTTACAGTTCCAGCATGCCGTCCGGTGCGAGGCTGGTCGCTAGCATGACTTCGTTAATGTCCTGATGTTCGATCCAGCTGTCGGTGTGCTGATGTTCAGGATTAAGCCAGAAACGCTCGATATGTTCGCGCAGCTCGGTGTACTGCATCAGCGCTGCGAGTTGTGCCTGTAACCGGGGATGGCTGATAGCGTGCACGTCGCCGTCGAGTGACTGCTGCATGCGTTCGACCGCGTGCAGGCCGATCGCCAGGCCGAGTTCGCGAAACGCGAGCCGGTATTGAGGCGGCTGTTGTAATTCACCGCTGCGTGCGTAGTAACGCAGTCCGCTGATGGCAGCGTCGAGTAGCTGTTCGAGCAACTGTGATTGCGCTTGCGCACCCTGTTGTTGCAACTGCTGCACGCGCCAGGCATCGACCAGCAGGCTGCCGAGACCGAGTGAATCGTCGGTGGTCCATTCACCATCAGTGACCATGCGTGCGTACTCAGCGGTTTCGTGTTCGAGTTTCGGGCCGGTATCTGGCTGTGGCAGTGCTGTCGCGGTGGCCGCGAGTTGTAGACTGGTGATGTAGCCGTCCAGCGGATCGTGTTTGCCCATCGAAGGCACCAGCACACGTGTCAGGTCGATACTTTTTTTCCACACCATGCGGCGCGGTTCATGGCCGGATGAGGGCGGGTAGCTGAAGGCATCGAAGGCGATAACATCGAGTTCGCGCGCCCAGAGGTTGAAACGGGCTTGCCCGGTGGCGCGGGTGACCTGGTCGAGGGCGTGCATCCACTTGCTCAGGTAATGGAAGTACTGGCCGTCGCGGTCCCATTCCAGACGCGCATCGAATTCTTCATGCGGGCCGCGTTCCGGCAATGACTTGCCGATGCGGAGCCCGCCGCGGGTCGGGTGCAATTGTGCCGCATGTTCGTCGAGGCCGCTGATCCAGCCCGTGCGCGGGTCGTCCTCGCGGTGTCGGCCCAGCGTGTGATGGATCTGGTCGACCAGCTTCAACGCTAGCGCGGTGTAAGCTGATTCACCCGTGGTGCGCGCCAGGCCGAGGTAGTTGCAGACCGCGAATGCATCCGTCCACAGGTAGCGTTTACCGGGCTTACCCGATGTCAGACCGCTGCGCTGCGCGTAGCTGTGCATCAAGGCGATGGCTTGTTGCGTGCGCGTATCAGCCATGTTCTGCCCGGTAGCAACCGCAACCGCCGATGTGGATACCAACAGCGCCAGTAGCAGGGCAGAGTGAAACACATGATTCAATACGCGCAATCCAGTTTCGTTTAATCACGTCTCCATTATTTCCCAACAGAAAGCAAAACCCAATGCCAGATCCCGGCCATTCTGACAGCACTGATTTTTCATCTTCCGCGTGCTGTTATGCAGGTTTCGACGCTGCTATTGCCTGGCCACAGATGTTTGTCGGGCTGATTGCTGGACTCAGTTATCTTCAATCTTGGAATGAGCGCTTTTTTCATGGCTATAGTGGCCGTTCCGCAGACCGCGCAGCAAGGTCTTGAAATCATCTCCACTGACATGCACCAGAAGTTCATGGTCGCCGGCTTCGAAATAGACATTAGCAAGCGTGGTGAGCGCTTCATCAAGAAAAGTCTCGATCTTGTAGGCTGGCCCGAGTGGCGGCACAGCGCCGGGTTCGCAGTCGGGAAACAGTCTGGCAAATTCACCCTCTTCAACGAGCTCGAGCTCGCGATCGAGTTCCTTGCGCAGGTGCTTCATCTCGACATAGTTGCTGGCCGGGACTATCACCATCGCGTAGCCCGAGGCGTCCTTAACAACCACGCCCTTGGCGATGTGGTCCTCGCGGATATGGGACGCTTCAGCGGTTTCGTGGCTGGAGCCCGAGTGTGGATGGGATACCAGGTCGTAGTCGACTGATTTCTGCAGCAGGTAGTCTTTTACGGTTTTTGCGATAGCCATGAGCGTTCTCCATGCGGATTATTGTATGTGTATACTGATAGTTATTTTAACCCATGCACGGGGCAAGGTGAGCTGCGAATTAGCGATTGTTACCATTACTGCCAGCGCTTACCTGGCGCCATTTACGGCGGGAAATTATGAAGTGTGAACATGCAGGATGAGGGATATATACAGTTTCTACAGTGGGCATTGCCACATCTCCACATGCGTTGGCTGGGCTTTCGCAAAGTCCACTCCCAAACCAGTAAGCGCATTCATCGACGTATAAAACAGTTAGATGTTGATGGGATTGCTGGCTATCGTAGTTACCTGGAAAAGCACAGCGATGAATGGCAAACACTGGATGCGCTTTGTCGTGTGACCATTTCGCGTTTCTATCGTGACAAACAGATGTTTGCTTTTCTTGAGCATGAGGTTTTACCCGACCTTGCGCAACGGGTCATCGCACGTGGTGATGATTGCTTACGCGTCTGGAGCGTGGGGGCGGGTTCCGGTGAAGAGCCTTATACAATAGCCATCATCTGGAGGTTAATGTTACAGCAACGGTTTCCAGATCTTCGCCTGCAGATTATTGCAACCGATATAGACCCCAATATGATACAACGCGCCCAGGCGGCATGTTATGACTATGCGAGTGTGAAAAATCTTCCTGAGCGTTGGCGGGATAAAGTATTCAACATGCACGACGGGCGATATTGTCTTAAACAGGAATACCAGGGTGATGTTCAGTTTGTTGTACATGATGTGCGTGAGGACTTCATGGAAATTCTGGACGGTAATCTATTCAGGGAAAAACTTGACCTGGTTTTATGCCGTAATCTTGTTTTCACTTATTTTGATGAGCCGCTGCAAAATCTAACTTTTGAGCGCATCTTGCCTGTTTTAACCAAGGCTGGCGCATTGGTGCTTGGCATCCATGAACAGTTGCCGGACAATGTGGTTGGTGTAAAAGTATGGTCACAACGATTACGTATTTTTGAAAAAATAAACATTAACCAATGTAGCAAAAGGAAGGGGACGGGGCACAGTTTTCAGGAGAGATAGTATGTTTACACGCTCATATATACTGATAGTACTATTCTGTATCACACCAGGAGGATTTATGGCGCAATCGAATGAAATCGTCACCCTGGCTGAGCCTTCTCATACTGGCTCGTCGCCCCTCGAGCATTTGTTAGCAAAACGCCGTTCTGTGCGCGACTTTCAAAATACGACTGTTGAATTAGCCCAGATCGGTCAATTGTTATGGGCAGCACAAGGCATTACCCATGCGCGTGGCTTACGGACTGCGCCTTCGGCAGGGGCCCTGTATCCACTCGAACTTTATGTCGTTGCAGGTCGCGTTAACGGTTTGGCAAAAGGGATTTATCACTATGATCCTGAAACCCATCAACTCATGAAAATACGTGATGGTGACCACCAGGATGCATTGAGCAAAGCCGCCTCTTCACAAGACTGGGTGAAGGCGGCCTCAGCAGTTATTGTATTTGCTGCCGACTTTGAACGCACGACGAAGAAATACGGCAAAAGGGGCATCCGCTATGTGCATATCGAAGTCGGCCATGCTGCAGAGAACCTGTTTTTGCAAGCAGAAGCCCTGGAACTGGCTACGGTCATTGTCGGCGCCTTTAAGGATAATTCGGTCGCTAAAGTGTTGCAGTTACCCGATGATTTACAACCCCTTCTGTTGATGCCTGTAGGCCGAAAGTAACGCTGCAAACCTGAAACAACCGGGGGCAGTCTGAGCCCTTTTTAGTTTATGCCGGGCTGACCGGCGATTATCAGTCTGATAATCATTTTTGTATTAATGCTTCTCAAAAGCGCAATATCGTATTAAAAAGAGTAGATAGAAAAAACCGGGCCAGAACGCAGATTTTACCAGTAGTAGAAAGCGCAGCGCGCTGCCCTCAGTTTTTGCCAAAGGATTAAGCTATGACCATCATGGATAACAAGCAAAAAGCCCAACACAGGGCTGACCAGATACAGGCGTTTTACGGGGAAGTGAAGTCGCTGGAAGCTGACCAGGTTCTGCAACTTGATGATGCCCAGCGCCAGTCGGTCGCTGATTATCACGAAAATCTGTTGAAGTCGCTGACCGAACAGTTCGACATTGATACCAGTACACGGCAGAAGCAGTTGTCAACTGGAATGAAGATTGCTTCTTTTATTGGCGCGCTTGCACTGGCTGCCAGCGTGTTCTTTCTTTTTTATCAGTTCTGGGGTTATTTAACTACACCGCTGCAGGTGTCGATTCTGGTGAGCGCACCGTTGTTGACTTTGTTTGCGACACACCAGGTGTCGCAGCGCGAGGCGACGGGGTACTTTGCCAAGTTACTCAGCATGGTGAGTTTTGCCTGCTTTGTGCTCAACCTGGTTATGCTTGGGCAGATTTTTAATATAACGCCTTCACCAAATGCGTTACTAACCTGGGCGCTCTTTGGTTTCTTACTGGCGTATGCATTTGATGTACGCCTGTTGCTGGCGATGGGCATTCTCTCACTCGCAGGATTCATCGCCGCGCGTGTGGGGACCTGGTCGGGTGGCTACTGGCTGTCTTTTGGCGAAAGGCCGGAGACCTTTTTCGTGCCTGCACTGCTGATATTCTCGGTGCCGCTGTGGATGAAGCAGGATCACTACAGCGGCTTTGCGCCAATTTACCGCGTGTTTGGCTGCTTGATGTTGCTGCTGCCGGTGCTGGTGTTATCCAACTGGGGTGATAGCAGTTATCTTCCCTGGGATTCGTCTGTTATCGAAGGAAGCTATCAATTGCTTGGCTTTGTTGTCAGTGCCGGACTGATTGTGCTGGGTATTCGGCAACACTGGACTGATGTTATCAATACCGGCAACGCATTTTTTGTGCTGTTTCTGTATACCAAGATGTTTGACTGGTGGTGGGATAGCATGCCGAAGTATCTGTTCTTCCTGGTGATCGCTTTATCATCTTTATTATTGCTGTTTGTATACAAGCGCATACGCCTGCAAAGCCAGGCCACGGAGGAACATCATGCCTAAATTATTACTCGCATCTGCATTGTTGCTTGTCTCTGTCAATGTCCTGGTATTGGCCGGTGTTGCCTATAACCGATCAGGTGAGCCTGTATTGAGCATAGAGCTGACTGAGCGTGAGCTTCCTGTGCATAGATCATTTGCAGACACTGATGAAAACAGCGGCACTTCATTGGACCTGAAGTGGCAGGTATTTAATCCTGATGAAGACAATGCTTATGGCTATTCAAATTACACTTCGCCGCCCTGGCTGGATGATATAAAATTAACCAGTCTCGGCTTCGATATCGAGCGCCTGAAAATTGCTACCAAGGACCATCCTTTCAGGCTTAATACTGTCAGCACTGATGTCATCGTGGTGCTTGAGTACCAGGGTGAAACCTATCGCAAGGCGCTGAATGTTTCCGAGCAAAAACTGGATAGTCTCCAGGATAAGGTGCTGGATCATCCCGAGGATGAAGAGATGACGGCTGCGCTGAGTAAATATGAAGATCAGCTTGAGCGCTCCAAGCTGTCAAGCTCACGTTTGTATGCGGTCGACGCGGGCCTGGATTTGCAGACACTTATGAAACAATACCCGGGGCAGGGCAGGTACATGTTCGCTCGTGGCGAAATAAAGTTGAGCTGGAACGATAATGCAATCGAGGGAAGAATCAAGCAAATTCTGATTGATAATGTGCACGTACCATTGCCGATGTCTCAGGCGCTTTCGAAGCTGAGCCTGGAAAACAGGCCTTATCAATATGATGGTGAGGTAATTCCACCGCGTTATAAAGTATTGATGAATCTCGGGCAGCGACTGGAGCCATGGATCGAATCTGTAAAATATACCAGTAACGACAGTTAAACCATCAGCGGCAGGTTTCTGTTTAGAATATTAGCAGAGACGTCATGTATGCGAGTGGGTGAGGCCATCCACACTTTTACTGGCGCTGATCCAGATATTCATCGGGCGGTTCCTTCTTACTAGATTTGAGATACTCGGGTGACAATAAAACCATTTCGATCTAATCTTTTGTTGCAGGCGCTTGTGGTTTGGCTGGTTGCGCTGTGGCTTATCACGGCTATCAACCCGCTCTATCCACGGGACTGGCTGATTGAAAACCTGCTGGTGTTTATCTATGGCGCTCTGCTGGTTTTCACTTATCCCCGGTTTAAGTTTTCTAATTTTTCCTACGCCCTGTTTGGCGTGTTTCTCAGTCTGCATCTGATCGGCGCGCATTACACATATTCAGAAACCCCGCTCGGTTTCTGGCTGCAGCCGCTATTTGATTTTGAGCGCAATCATTACGACCGCATAGTGCATTTCAGTTTCGGTTTGCTGATTGCTTTCCCATTTCGTGAAATCTTGATACGACAGGCCCGGGTCAGACGTGAGTGGTCTTACTTTCTGGCAGTGTCGGTAATTTTGGCTTTCAGCGCTTTTTATGAAGTGATGGAAGGCGTTGTGGCAATGCTGGTGAGTCCTGAACTTGGTTCCGCCTACCTGGGAACACAGGGGGATGAGTGGGATGCACAGAAAGATTCATTTCTGGCTTTCATCGGTTCGATTATTGCAATGCTGCTGACCTGGGGCTACCTTAGGATAATTGGGTCAAGCAGATCGGATTTGTGCAACTGAAGCAACCGTGGACAGAACAGAATAATATTTAAAGCGAAGATCCTTAGCTTCTCTAAGGATGACAGGTTTTGTTTGTAGGGTGCGCCGTGCGCACCGTGGTGTTGTGGTCTGAATCATGGTGCGCACGGCGCACCCTACGGGCTGCGATTGTACTGAAACGCGTTTATTTGTTCGGGCGTCTGTACTCTTCACCTGGCTCAGCCCAGTCATCTGGCCCGGTATCCGTTATTTCAGTACCCAGGTCATCTTGCTCGGCGATATCGAGCGCGCCTGTCCAGTTTTCAGGTTCTTCGCTTAATTCAATCTTGAGGTCACGCCACTCATCAAGGCTGAGTTCTTCCAGGTCACCATCAAAATGCTGTAGTTCAACAGTGGCGCGTTCTTCGTCCAAGGCGGTAACGTAAAACCGCTGGCCTTTATCAATGTAGGTATACCACTGGTCAACCCGGGGGTCGAATTCATTTTTCATTTCTGCGCTCCTCATGATTTTGCAACTGCATCACTTGCAATCTAAATCAAAGGGAGCGTGTGACTTATGATATTGATCAAGTTAAATCAATAGCTCCTTCATCAATCGCATTCATTTCTGGCCCCGGCAAAATTAGTCCCGCCTGGCTGTAATGACAGTATCTGGGGCGGTTACGAGCCGTAGCCTTGTAGGCATACGCCGTGCGCATCTTGCTACTTTTATTTATTAATCGGTGCGCACGGCGCACCCTACGATGCCCTGGTGATTTACCATTTGTGGATAACCGGACGACCCATGTTGTGCTTTTGATTTTTATCAAGATGATGGCAATCGGGGGTGGGCCATAATTAACCATGGAGCGCGGATCATTCGTTTCTCTCGGGGTGGTAACAGGAGTAAGGCGCAGGATGCCCGCTCCCGACAGAATCATTCTGGGGTGACGGAAACGCACTGGCATGACGAGGAAACAGGGCAGCAATGGGGCGGACCTATTTTTCTAATCTTATCTGGAAGAAATATTCAATTAGCTTTATGCTGTTGTTATTGCAGCGGCTTTGATAATTGGGTGGGTTGTAGAGCCAGATTCAGTAGTCATAAATTTGCTGCTATCAACAGGAGATCCGTATGAAAAAACGAACTAATTACAAGCGACCCCTTGCCGCATGTGTGTTATTGCTGGCAACTAGCCCGTTTAGCCTGGTACAGGCGGAAGCTTATCCCTATTCAAACCAGGGAGCACAGCCAGGCTACAACCCGGGTTATCAGAACTACCCCGCCACCCAGGGTTACGCTGGCCAGGGTTACGGTGCACCCGGTTATGCTGCCCCGGGTTATGCGCAACCCTACTATGGCAGGCGTGGCTATGACCGTGACTCCAGCTTCAGTCCCTGGGGCGGTGATAGTCCGAGCTTCAGTGGCCCCTGGGGTGGTGATCGAGGTAGCAGCATGCCGTGGAACAGTCGACGTGGCGGTAGCGGTCCCAGTTTTAGTGGCCCGTGGGACGGTGGCCGTGGTAACAGCATGCCCTGGGGCGGAAGACGCGGCGGCAACAGTATGCCCTGGAGCGGTAATCGCGGTGGTAATAGCATGCCCTGGGACAGTGGACGTGGCGGCTGGATGGATAAAAACAGATTTGCAGATAGCTGGGATGACATGTTGAATGCACCGAGCGATATGGGTGAAATGCCGGGGGGTATTAAAGCACCTTCAGTCAGCGTTCCAAACCCGGTCGACGTGGGTGACCAGTTCGACGATGCCGCACGCGATGTACCTGATCAAATGCGTAATGTGTATGATGATAATCGCCGAAATAGATAGTTAAAAAGAACAGTCAGGGATTGGCCACGATTAATCATAAGGCGTGATTGAGCTGGGGGCAGGCTGAACATGACCCTGTTTCTGTTTGATTAAAATAAACTGCATATGTCCATATGAAATTATTACGCTGGAAATCAAAATACCTGACTGGTAATGCAGCCATAGATGGCCGAACCGTACTATGGCAGATACCCTGAATGCAGTGATTACCGAGGCAAATACAGTTGAGCATTGTGAAGACCTGAACGGGTTTACTGATGAGATTGTCAGTGCAACGGAAGCTATGCTGGCGAAGGTCAGCAAATAATCCGCCGATGCCAGCGATGAGCTTGGCGCATTCGAGAATGAATTGCGCTACATACTGGTAACAAAACTACCACTGGCTGCGAGGGGAACACCCGCCTGCGACGATTGCGGTATCTGCAGCCTGTATGAGAAAAAAGCCCGTGAATGGCCTGGTGATGAATTTACTGATCGGGCGAAAGCTGATTCAAAGGTTGGTTGACAATTTATTGGGGTGGGGCTCGATTTGTATAAGCATAATCCGGGGACGGTCCACGGGTAATTATGGCCCACGAAAACTAGCCATCTAACTTTCTCCAGAATATCTGGCTTTTTCCAGGTACTTAATGCAGACACAGGTTCAACTAGCCGGACTCCAGGCCTGTTATTCTGCTCTGCCCTGAATACTAATCTGTAAAAAATTTCGAAAACTAGTATGAAAAACTTTACACTTTTTGCACTTTCTGGCGCACGGTTTTTTTATAAGTTGTTGTTTAGTAATGACTGATTTTATTGTGCATAAAATTTGCATGGTTACTTATATCGGGGTTTCTCAAACGATTAATGCCTGGTTTGTAGCAGCTTAAATGACTCAAAAAAAGGAGATTTATTATGAGTAGACACAGCTTCTCGGTGCGTTCTGCGCCAGTGATAAAACAGGTTTCAACATATTCAAAAAAAATAACCGATTGATTATCTGTTCTTTATTTTATGTTGGGCGTTATGAGTGCCCTGTTAAATTCTAAGCCATGCTCTCGTCACAAAGGCGATTGCTGATGACAAATGTATACAAAATTGGGAGAAAATATCATGCATGATAAAATACATTTATTCCGCAGGCTGACTTCATCTGTATTCCTGTCTGTGGCAATTTCAAGCCAGGCGTTTGCCTTCAACCCGGTACTCGAATGGTCCTGGACCTCCAGCGCTGTTGAACCTGGCGCACTCAATGTCATGGGTACACCTTCGGTTATCGATCTCAATAAAGACGGCGTGCCAGATGTAGTCTTTACTTCGACCGCGTCCACCGGTGGTCCTTTGGTGCTGGCCGGTTTTTTACGCGCGCTCAACGGTAATGACGGCAGTGAGTTATTTACTGTGACTGACCCGGCCCATCGTGTCAGCACAAGTGCATCGATTGCCACCGGCGATATCGACAATGACGGTTTTCCTGAAATTATTGCCTGTGATGTCTCGGGTGCCAGGTTGATCGCTTTCGAACATGATGGCACATTCAAGTGGCTCAGCCCGATACTGGAAGCCATCAACTGGGGTGCGCCCTCGATTGCTGATCTTGACAAGGACGGGGACCCGGAAATCATCATTGGACGCCAGGTATTGAACAATAGCGGTGTGCTACTGTGGACTGGCACAGGCGGGCGTGGCAGCCAGGCCAATGTCGGGCCTTTGTCACTGGTTGCCGATGTTGACATCGATGGCAGCCCGGAAGTCGTTGCCGGCAATACTATCTATGACGCGGCGGGCACTATTGTCACGCAATTGCAGGCTGCTGATGGTTCGAACGCTGTGGGTAATTTTGATAACGATAATTTTGCCGAAATCGTGCTTGTCACCGGCGGAAGAGTTTATTTGTTCGAACATGACGGCACACTTAAGTGGGGGCCCGTAGCCATTCCCGGCGGCGGGGCAGGCGGTCCGCCCACGGTGGCTGATTACGATAACGACGGCGAACCGGAGATAGGTGTCGCCGGTGCCAGTCGCTACGCGGTGTTCGAAACAGATGGCAGCCTGAAATGGTCTGCAGTGGTGCAGGATCGCAGTTCAAACCGCACCGGATCGTCTGTGTTCGACTTTGAAGATGATGGCATTGCCGAGGTTGTCTACAGTGATGAAATCAGGCTCTGGGTATTCCGCGGTACGGATGGCGCGGTTCTATTTCAAACACCGTTGAGTTCGTGCACCTGGCACGAGTATCCACTGGTGGCCGATGTGGATGGTGATGACCGTGCCGAGATCCTCGCAGTTGCCAACAACAACTGTGGATATGGCCCGCAGCGCGGCGTTTATGTCTACGGCGATGCCGACGATGCCTGGGTACTAACACGGCAGATATGGAACCAGCATACTTACCACATTACCAATGTTAATCCGGACGGTACCATTCCGATCTCCGAAGCAAACAACTGGCTCGAGCCCGGGCTGAACAATTTCAGGTTGAATACGTTTGGCCAGTTCGAAGGGCCACCGTGTGATATCGATGTAAACCGTGTTGTCGACATCAATGACATCAGGGCGATACTCGCTGCGAGGAATACACCGGCAGTTCCGGGTGATGCCAGGGACGTGGATGGCAACGGAATTATTAATGTGAATGATGCGCGCCAGTGTGTACTGCAATGTACCAACCCGCGATGTGCACCGTGAAGAGAGATTTATTTAAAAGTGTTAAAGGAGGAATCATGAAAAAGTTTTTATCTACCCTTGGTGGGCTGCTGTTGCTCGGCCTGGTCAACCAGGCCGGCGCAGTAACGCTGTCTTTGACGCCGGCGTCGCAAACAGCCGCTAACAATGACACGGTGTTTCTCGACCTGGTCGTCAGTGGACTGGGTAATTTCGCCCCGGATTCGCTGGGTGACTTCGATGTTGATATCGGTTATGACACTGCCGTGCTTTCATTTCAGAGTTATTCACTGGGCGCGTTGCTGGGTGATGTCGGCCTCGGCGAAGCGCTGGACGTGAGCCTGGGTGATACATTCGGCAGCGTGAATATAGCCGAACTCAGCTTGCTCGAACCTGACTTGGCGACATGTTTTTTCTGCGTGCCGCCGTTCCTTGATGACTTGCAACCCGACAGCTTTATTCTGGCTACGCTCACGTTCCTTGTGGATGCACTCGCCCCCGGTAGTAGCACAGTCGTGTCAATCGATACGGTGTACGCAGTGGGTGACGGGTTTGGATCAGCGTTAACACTGGACGGCACGAGTGGCGCGGTGATCAACGCTGTACCAGTGCCTGCGGCTGTGTGGTTGTTTGGTTCAGGACTTATTGGTCTCATCGGAATCGCACGACGTAAATCTGCATAGCGCTATCAAAGCTGATCAAATGCGGCTCCTTCGGGAGCCGCATTTTTTTGTCTATCTAATATTCGCAAACACGCCGGTATTTCTCATTTATGCACGTTTGATGTGTATCAAGATAATCGCCTGGTGGCTGTAATACCGTGGTACTGTGTTATGAGAATGAACTAGGAAAAAACCTGCGAGGTGCATCATGTCAGTTAAAGACGAATTTGAAATTTTATTAGCAAAACTTAAAATAGAACGCGAGGAATTAAAATTAAAAATGCACCTGGCTTCTATGGAAGTGAAAGAGGAATTTGCCGAGGCGGAAAAGAAGTGGGTGCATGTAAAAGACAAGGCCGCTGAAATTGCCGACGATACCAGGGAAGTGTCTGAAGAACTGATCGATAAGGCGAAGGTTGTTGGCGAGGAGCTGAAGCGGGCGTACAACCGAATCGATAAGCGTCTCTCTAAATAAAGCAGTCGGGTCGAATAGTTAGTTTGTGTAAAAAGCACATGCGTGCAGTGCGCGTAATGTGTTTATTATTTATCCCTGTCCGCCAGCAGTAATATCGCCGGTAACAATAAAAAGTCCATCACCAGCGCAATGCTGATGGTGATGGCTGACAGTAGCCCCATGTCAGCGCTCATTCTGTAATCTGACAGCATCAATACCAGAAAGCCGGCCACCAGTGCGACGGTGGTAGTCCACATGGCAGGGCCGACGGTGGTGAAAGCGTGCACGATTGCTCGCTCAGGATTCATCTTGTAATCGTTTCGGGCGCGCAGGTACTTGGTAATGAAATGCACCGTGTCATCCACCACGATACCCAGCGTCATCGACGCCACCACCGACAGGCCGAGGCCGATTTCCCCGACCAGCAATCCCCAGATGCCGAATGCCATGGCGGCTGGGATGATGTTGGGGATGAGGCTGATAAGGCCGATATCGATGCGCCTGATAGCAACGGTGAGGATAATGGAAATCGCCACCAGCGCGCCGAAGGCCGCCAGCAGCATGTTGATAATGTTGCGTTCGGATAAATAGGCAAACACGATGGAAATACCGGTGCCCTGCGAGTGCATATAGTCGGGCGTGTTGTGTTGCAGCCAGCTTTGTATCTCGTGATCGAGGTCGCTAAGCGCGCGGGTGCCGAGGTTTTTGGTGGTGATGACAATGCGCGTGGCGGATTTATCGACATTGATAAGGTTATTCAGGTCCAGCCCGTAGGGCAGTGACATTTCGTATAACAGCAGGTATTGCGCCGCCAGGTCCTGGCGCTCGGGCAGGCGATACCAGCTTTCATCTTCGTTGTGCATCACGCGGTTGAGTTTTTTCATGATGTCGGTGATGCTGATGACCTGTACCACCTGTGGATGCGCGCGTAGCCATTGCACGAATGAGGCCGCATGTTTTAAAAATTCGGGGTCATTGATGCCCTGCGGTTGACCTGCGCCGATGTTGTATTCCAGGAAATCTGCGCCGCTGACACGTTGTTCCAGCACATCGGTGGCCACGCGCACCGGTATTTCTTCGGTGAAATAATTTATCCAGTTGTCGTTCAGCCTGTTCTGGCTTGCGCTCAAACCCAGTGTCACTGCGAGTAACATTGTCGCTAGCAGTACCGGCGTTCTGTAGTGAATTACCCAGGCGGCAAAGGCACGCATGATGGTGAACTGGCGCGGGTAACGTTTCACCTTGAAGTTTATTGGCAATACCGAGACCAGCGCGGGCAGAAAAAACACCGAGTAGAAAAACGCGGCAGTGATGCCGATGGCGACGATGTTACCCAGGGTATGAAACGGCGGCGCGTCAGAGAAATTCATCGACAGAAATCCGACCACGGTGGTGAGGCTGGTGAGAAACACTGCCTGCAGGTTGAACTGCATGGATTCGATGATGGCATCAATGCGGTTTTTGCCCTGGTTCATCAGGTGATACATCATGAACAGGATGTGCACGCTGTCGGCTACTGCGAGGGTGAGAATAATAGTGGGTGCACTGGCAGACGCCGGGTTGATCGCCAGCCCCAGCCAGCCGGCCAGGCCCATCGCGGTGCCGGTGGCCATGATAATAATGCTCAGGGTCAACACGGTGGCGATAACAGTGCGAAAGATCAGGCCGATGGTAATCACCAGCACCAGCAGCATCAACGGCACCAGGGTGCTCATATCGTTCTGGCTGACTTCGGAAAATGCGGTGTCGAACATCACGCTGCCGGTGAGGTAAAACTCGATATCCGGGTGTGCGGCGCTGTATTCATCGCGCAGCGTGCGGGTATAGCGGGCGATGTCGTTGATGGTGGCGGGATTTTTATCGACGAAATTAATATTGACAGCAATCACGCTGACCGCGCCATCGGGCGAGATGATGCGCCTGAGCAGGATCGGCTCGTGCAGCGCGATCGATTTGCGTGCTGCGATGTCGTCGGCGGAGAGTGCATCGATGTTATCGAACAACGGGCCGACGACGAGGTCATCGCCATCGGCCCAGGTGTGCTGAAAGTTGGTGATCGAATCGACCCGGCCGGAGGCGGGGGTCTGCCACAGCGCCGTGGTCATTTGCTGAATGACCTTGAGCACCTCCGGGTTAAATACCTGCTTGTCTCTGGGCGCGATGATAAACAGGATGTTTTCATTCTTGATGTAGGTGTTTTCCATCGCTTCCAGTTGCTGCAACTGGGGATTGTCCTTGCTGAAGAATACCCGCAGGTCGCTGTCGACAGTGAGCCGTGCCAGGCCCAGGCTGCAGAGCCCAAACAGGCTGAGCGCCAGCACGATGATGGGCCAGCGATATGCCAGGATTCGGCCAGGCAGCTGTGTTGTAAATGGCGTCATGCGATAAAGGCGGGGAATAGTTAACAGTGAATTGTGGCTAGTTAATCAGATGCACTGGCAGCGGACAAACTTCATGTGATTATCCGGGTGTGTCGCGCGAGTCGATATGCCGCAATTAATCATGGTTTGAGGCCGATTTGCTACTGGTAGATCGTTTCAATTCGTCTTATGCTGTAGTGATTGCAGCTGCTCTGAAAAGCGGGTGGTTTATGTAATGCATTCTGCAGCTATATATCAGCTGTATCTAATTGGAGACACGTATGAAAATTCGAACAAATTACAAGCTTAGCCTTGCCGCATCTGTGTTCCTGCTGGCAGCCAGCCAGTCGGGCCTGGTACAGGCAGTAGATAACCCTTAT
>Ga0316201_10001507_pt1 | contig 15797 bp, 12 predicted proteins | sample CS6wburrow_MG_FD_204516 | JGI IMG/M metagenome (GOLD analysis project Ga0316201, IMG submission 204516) | Coastal sediment microbial communities from Delaware Bay, Delaware, United States - CS-6 worm burrow | ecosystem: Environmental > Aquatic > Marine > Coastal > Sediment | place: USA... | reverse complement strand
GAGCCAACCAGGCCACTTTTTGAATGTTGTATTCTTGATCTAATTTATGAATATTGCCTTTGCTAAAGCGTATACGAGAAGGATTGTATAAAGAATCATTGCCTCTAAGGAAATTCGAATCTTCCAGGATCTGGAGGGATTTCACAATTTTTAAAGGATGAATATGTAAATGGTTTTTAATATTGAAAACCGGGTGGATCAGATACGGAGATTTTTTTCTGGCAAAATCATTTAGAAATGCAATGATTGTTTGCATTTCTGATAGCGACACCAAATGTTTTTTATGCTTTAGAATGGCGGTTTTTTCAATGTTTTTTGGAAGTATCATAATGGCTTTGCAAGGGAAGCCATCTCGACCTGCTCGCCCAATTTCCTGATAATATTCTTCGATGTTTGGAGGAGGATCCAAATGGATAACCAATCTGACATTTGGTTTATCAATCCCCATTCCAAAGGCATTGGTGGTGACAATTATATTGCATTTATTGGAAAGCCAAGCTTCACTATGGTGGTTTTTAATATCCACCGGTAGACCAGCGTGGTAATGCAAGGCCATTTTGTGGTTCTTATTTAAATAGAAAGCAACCTCTTCAGTGGTGCGTCGGTTACGGCAATATATAATAATGGAGTCTTTGGTCTGATTAAGGATTGGGAGGAGTTGAGTAAGGGGATTAGACGTGAATTGAACCGATATTTCAATATTGTTTCTGGCAAATGAGTTTTTATAAATAAAAACATCTTGTAAAGAAAGATTTTCAATTATATCCTTTGCTACCAAAGGAGTAGCCGTTGCAGTCAGTAAAAGCCATGTTGCTTTATTTGCTATTTGATTGAAGGTTGAAATCTTTCTGTATGCAGGTCGAAAATCCGGCCCCCACTGAGAAATACAGTGGGCTTCATCTACAACTATTAAATCGATATTTGCGGAATTTATTTGATGCCAGAAAGTAGAAGATTGTATTCTTTCTGGCGCAACATAGATGATTCCGTAAGAAGAATTTACAAAAGATTTCAGGTCTTTTTGATTTGATTCGCGGGCCTTATTGCTGCCCAAATACCAAGAAGGTATTTTCTTTTTTTGCGTATTAAGTACCTGATCCTGCATTAAGGCGATAAGTGGAGAAATGACAATTGTCTTTAATGAAGCGTGAACAGTAGGAAATTGGAAACAAAGAGATTTTCCACCACCTGTGGGCAATAAAGCCATTGTGCTTTTTCCTTTTAAAATTGAAATGATTATACTCTTTTGTTCATTCCTAAAAGAAGAATAACCAAAACTAGATTGCAGCGTTTCCAGAAGTTGCTGCTCCGTCAATTTAGTGGGTGGTAATAGATCCACTTTTTATTTGTAAGATATAAAAATATAACGATCAAAAGGTTGGACAACCAATGTCGTATCGGCTTTTTCCTTTTAGTAAATTGAATTTATCATTAAACCGATAGGCAATATGAATCATTCCAATATAATATAAGTCTTTGGCATCTCCTCCTCTCCTGTTACCTGTTAAATTGACTGGTTCAGTTTGTCCTAAAAACTCAGCAGTTCGGTTAGCAAGATCAGCTGCTAAATCCCCATTTCCGGCCCTCAATAAATTGTCATCTACGTACCTTCCTCCTACATCGTCCAGATAGTCGGTCATTGTAAATCGCACTCCAAACTCTGGATTCAAGATCAAATTGTCGGTCAACTTCAATTTAAAGCCAATTCCAGCGGGAAAAGCCACACTTATTTTGGAGTAGGGCTCCGGAAATCCAACCATACCCTGCCCCTCGGTACCTAAGGGTTGTAAAGTATACGTATTGCCTTGGTAGTCAGCTTTAGGATTGTAAGTTATTGCAGATATACCGGCCATGGCGTAGATTTCAAAAAATTCCCATTGTCCTCCTCGAGGAAATGATAAGACATCATACTCAGCAATGATTCCTCCTTCTATAAGGTTTGAAAAAAAACTAAGGTTTCGTTCTTTCATCCATTGGGTGGAAGAAAGGGCATCATCACCTGCTAATTTACCAACCAAAAGGTTTGCTCTCAATGATATTTTAGGAGTAATGGTGTTTCTAATATAAATAGATCCAGCTCCTCGGATATTTCCAAAGTTTTCGTTGGGTACGGATGGAGTCAAGTCTCCCCAATACATGGTGCCACCCAGGCCTACCCCAAATTCTAATCCTTGAGAATGAATACTTAAGGAAGGAATCATCAAAAGTAGAAGAATACAAAACTTATTCACTATTTGAGTTTTGGGTTATTAAATAATTCTTAATGCGTAACTTTTGAGATAGACTTACCAATAAAACGTTTTAACCTCCCGTTTATTGAAGGATTGCAAAATAGCAACTTTAATACTAATAATATATATCAAAGAGGTACATTTGCGGCCTTGGCAAAATTACATACATAATATGAAGAAGTTTTTGTTTGGACTAATGATTTTTTTGTTTGTTTTCTCTGTAAATGGACAAGACAATCTGGAAAATTGGATGAATTCTAGCAGTTCGGAAGGATCTATGGGTATTGATACGGATAAGACTTATACGAATCTTATCAAAGATAAAAAAGGCCGCTTGGTTATTGTGGCAGTACTTGACAGTGGAGTGGACGTGGATCACGAAGATCTTGCATCTAAGATTTGGGTGAATCAGGACGAAATTCCTGACAATGGCATTGATGATGATAACAATGGGTACATTGACGATATTCATGGCTGGAACTTTATCGGAGGACCTGATGGAGAAAATGTGCACGGAGAAACCCTGGAAGTTACCCGGCTATATGTTTATTACAGAGACAAATTTAAAGATGTAAATCCAATAAATCTTTCCGAGAAAGAAAAGAAAGAGTATGCAAAATTTTTATCTTATAAAAAGGAAGTAGAGACCCAAAGAGAAAGGGCTGCAAAAAACTATGATGAAGTAGCTCCAATTGCTACTGCTGTTGAGAGAGCTTTTGAAGCGTATAAAAAAGAAGTAGAATTTACCTATTTCAATACTTTAACCTTAGATACTTTTTACTCAGGTAATCAGTTGGCTATGATAGGTAATTCTGTTTTGAATCAGATTTTGGCTGATAGTGGACAAGATAGCCTTAGCCTGGCAGAAGTTACCACTGAAATAATAGAGCAGCTCAATGCAGAAAAAGATTATTATGGAACCAAATTATATTTTCAATATAATCCTGATTTTGATAGCAGAGCCACTATTGTTAAAGATGATTATTTAAATGGGGAAGAAAGGATTTATGGCAACAATGATGTAGAAGGTCCGGATGCACATCATGGAACTCATGTGTCTGGTATCATAGGAGCGATTCGAAATAATTCAATTGGTATGAATGGAGTTGCTGAGAATGTTCAAATAATGTCAATTAGAGTGGTGCCTGATGGAGACGAAAGAGATAAAGATGTGGCAAACGGAATTCGATATGCTGTGGACAATGGAGCCACTATTATAAATATGAGTTTTGGGAAAGGGAAATCTTGGGATAAAGATTTAGTTGATGAAGCTGTAAAGTATGCAGCAAAGCATGATGTTTTGTTGGTTCATGCCGCTGGGAATGATGGGCAGGAAAACACTTTGTCCAATAATTATCCTCACGATCACTATAATAAAAAAGGATGCTTTCTTTTTCCAAAGAAGAGGGCAAAAAATTGGATAGAAGTTGGAGCTCTTTCTACAATGAGAGATACCAATATTGTTGCTCAGTTTTCCAATTATAGTGCCGAAAATGTGGATGTTTTCGCACCAGGAGAATTAATATATTCAACCATTCCAGATGATCAATATGAACTTTTAAATGGGACCAGTATGGCTGCACCTGTAGTTTCTGGAATGGCTGCTGTTATTCGATCTTATTTCCCAACCCTGACAGCAGAACAAGTGAAGAGAGTATTGGAAGAATCTGTAATTAAGCTAGATCAAGAAGTTATAAAACCAGGGGGAGATGAATTAATTCCATTTGCGGAATTATCTAAAACCGGAGGAGTAGTAAATCTATATCAAGCGTATGAATTAGCCGCTAGAACCAAAGGAAAGAAAAAAGTGAAAGAAGAAAAGCGTAGAGATCGAGTGTAATCTCTTATTGTTACATCATTTCTTCTTTCACTAAAAATCTATCGACTACTGTTCCGTTTCAAGGGTATTTTTCGCTTGCCATTTCGACTTATCCACAAAAGAATATTGCGATCTGACATTCGCAATATATTGCCTTTTTCATCCTTCCAGGTGACATTGTCATCTGAATTTCTGTAGTAAGTCCACTTGTTTTCATTTTCTAGCTTACAGCGGATTCCAGTACTTGTAGCTTCAATTTCCATCTGTAGTCGAAAATCACTGGAATACCATAAACCCGTTATTGGAGTTCTGGAAGAATAAGACCTGCCTTCATATCGACGATCTTCTTTGAACCTATCTCGGGAGCTGTCATCAGTCCAGGAGTCATAGTAGTTTGACCTTCCCCAATCTCGGATATAAGATCTTTTGACACTCTTGTAAAAATGGATCGTAGAATTGCGCTGGTATCTACTTCTCCGATTTTTACGATAAATCAATTGAGATCTCCGTCCAAGCACAAATTCATTGCCTCTTCTATCCTTCCAGACTCTTCGGTCAATTCTACGGAAAGTTTCCCAGCGACGATTGGATTCAAGACCACGGATTTTTAATTTATTTCTATGGTGCTCTACCTCAATTCTGATTCCATATTCCGGGCTGAAATATAGTCCTGCAATTTGGTGTGGTGATTCCGCCTTACTACTTAAGCCAAAGAAGAACAACAAGCTAATAGCGTAAAATATTCTTTTCATAATACATGATTTAAGATTAACAATCATGCGAGTTATCAACCGTATTCAATAAAGATACGGCTAGGAAATGTTAAAGTATCCTACGAAGATGCTAAAATAGTATTAAGAGTGATCGGAAAATTCCTGGCAAGGCTACTTCCTTGCCAGGAAAATCTTTTTATCCTAAGAATGGATATCTGTAATCTGTTGGCGAAACAAAAGTTTCTTTTATTGTTCTTGGAGAAATCCATCTATATAGATTTAGAATGGATCCAGCTTTATCATTGGTCCCACTTCCTCTTGCTCCTCCAAATGGTTGTTGACCGACTACTGCTCCGGTTGGCTTGTCATTAATGTAAAAGTTTCCGGCAGCATTTTGTAAACCAACGGTTGCTTTATGGATGGCTTTACGATCCCGGGCAAAGACAGCTCCTGTGAGGGCGTAAGGTGAAGTGCGGTCTACCAAATTTATTGCCCCATCAAAGTCATCATCTTCATAAACGTAGATTGTCAAAACTGGACCGAAAATCTCTTCTTCCATTGTTTTGAAGTGAGGATCTGTAGTCAATATAACCGTAGGTTCAATAAAATACCCTTCCGAATCATCACAATTTCCTCCACAAATAACTTCAGCATCAGCACTCTCAACAGCATGATCAATATAACTTTTTATTTTATCAAAGGATTTCTGATCTATAACTGCATTAACAAAATTGGAGAAATCTAATACCGTACCCATGTGGAATGACTCGAGGTCATGAAGAAGTTTTTCCTTCACAGCTGGCCACAAAGACTGAGGGATATAAGCTCTTGAAGCAGCAGAACATTTTTGTCCCTGGTATTCGAAAGCTCCTCTGGCAAGACCGACTGCAACAGCAATGGGGTCTGCTGTATGATGCGCTAATACAAAATCTTTTCCACCTGTTTCTCCAACAATTCTTGGGTATGACTTGTAGATCGGAAGATTTTCTCCGATTGTTTTCCACAAATAATTAAAGGTTGTGGTACTACCAGTAAAGTGTAGACCAGCAAAATCCGGATGTTTAAATATCACTTCTCCTGCTTCTGGTCCACTGACGTACATTAGATTTATGACGCCATCCGGTAGACCGGCCTCTTTCAGGATTTTCATAGTAAGGTTAGCAGCATAGATCTGAGTTTCTGCTGGTTTCCAGACACATGTATTTCCGCATAATACCGGAGCTCCTGGTAGGTTTCCGGCAATGGCGCTAAAATTAAAGGGAGTAAGGGCAAATATGAATCCTTCTAAGGGTCTATACTCTAATCTATTCCATACCCCATTGGAGCTATCAGGCTGTCCGGAATATATTTCTGTTAGATATTGGACATTGAAGCGATAGAAATCCACAAGTTCACATACCGCATCTATTTCAGCCTGGAAAACATTTTTCGATTGTCCCAGCATAGTTGCTGCATTCATTTCTGCCCGGTAAGGACCAGCTATAAGATCGGCTGCTTTCAAGAAGATAGCAGCTCTTTCTTGCCATGGAAGTGCTGCCCAATCCGCCTTTGCGGCCAAGGCTGCCTCGATGGCTTTTTGAACATGCTCTTGGGTGCCTTTGGCGTGGTAAGCTAAGATATGCTCTCTTTGATGGGGAGGTCGTATAGGGACTTTTACTTCCGTAAATACTTCTTCTCCTCCTATATGCATCGGAATCTCTTCAATCTCTGACATCCTTTTTTCGAGGACTCTTTTTAATTCAGCTCTTTCCACACTGCCGGGTGCGTAATCTAATACCGGTTCATTTATAGCAATCGGAGTTTCAAAATAAGCGTTTGACATTTAGTTGGGTTTTTTTAAATTCAATAATGTGTTTGTATATCTCTGACTATATGTTCGGGTACAAATTTACTAATATCTCCATGTCCTTTGATAATTTCTCGCACTATAGTCGAACTTATATGGGAGTATTCTGGCCTGCTAATTAGAAACACGGTTTCAATATCATCACCAATTATATTGTTTAATTGGGATATGGTTTTTTCATAGTCAAAGTCTGAGGCATTTCTTAATCCTCTTACCAAATATTTTGCGCCCACTTCTTTACAATAATTTACCGTTAATCCCTCAAATGATCCAGCTTCTATGGTAGGGTCATCTTTGAATTCTTCATCTAGCCACCTCAATCTCCTTTCTAAAGAAAACAACGTTCTTTTTTGCGTATTAACTCCAACAGCAACAATAATTTTATCAAAAAGAGGAACTAGTCTTCTTACTAGGTTAATATGACCTAAAGTTATGGGATCAAATGATCCTGGAAATACAGCTATTTTCACAATCGTAAGTGGTGGTTTTTCATTAAATCAGTATCTGAACAAAACTAGTAAAATTCTGAAGGTTTATTTAGCCCAAATTTAATTCCTTTGAGTTAAAAATGATTATAAACCAGCTGACCGGAATTGGTTGATTATTTTCCAACTTAATCTTCCAGTATTATGAATGAATCTAAAAAGAAATCTATTTCATCATTTAATCCGTTGTTCTTTTTACAGTAGACCTGAAGGGAATAGTAAGTCCCATCAACAATATAGGTTTTACTTTTCATAATAATTTTTGTTTTTGAATTGCTGATCCTAAATAGAATACCTTGATAACCATCTTTTTCAATAGAACTTGAATAGTCTACTTTGCCAGACATCTTAGATGCCATCTCTTCCATAGATGTTTCTAAAACTCTTCTAATCAGTTCGACGCTATCTTGAGGGAAATAGTTGTCTGGATAATCATATTCTTGCAGAACATATCTTAAATTAGGGTCTTCTTCCGGAGGATTGCATTGGTAGGTGATAACCTCAATTTCTCCTATATTTGTCATAAATTTATCCTGAGTGAGTGAAATTTCTCCCGGGATTTTAATTGAAAACGTTTCATAGACATCAGTGAATGTTGACCACGTATTTTGGACCAAAATCATTGATGAGATATATAATAGTATGACCATAATTTAATTTTGCAGATTATCGAGATCACAATGCTAACAAATATTAAGGAGTGAAAAATCTTTGTTTACTGATTTTAAGTTTTCTTTTAGGAGTCTTCATTGGAGGATGCAAAGATGATTTAAAACTATCTCCTGGTATTTCTCCAGCTGAAAGTCAGTATTTAAACGACTACAAGAGCCCTGTTTTTAAGTGGGGATATATTGATGATTCAGGAACAGAGACCATCTCAGCGATTTATGATGACAATAGAGATTTCTCTAATGGCTTGGCTATTGTTAATTATCAGGGCTATTGGGGAGTAATTAATAAACAGGGAGAATATATTGTAGATCCCTCCTTTAGAACACTTTATAGTTATTCTGAAGGATATGCCCTGGCCCAGAACTTTAAAGAAGAATATAGTTTACTGGACCGGAATGGCAAGATTGTTATGAACCTTCCATTTGCCGAAGTTCATACAGTTCACAATAGAAGAATAAAAGTGAAGAACCAACTGGGATATTTATTTCTGGATCTTTCTGGAAATAAAATTAATGAATCGGTCTATCCGCACGCGACCGACTTCAAGGATGGATATTCAGTTGTCCAAAACAATGATTTATATGGCCTAATCGATACTTCAGGTAGTGTTGTAATACCTATTGAATATCATAGTATTAAGCATTTATATAAAGGTTATTTTGGCGTGAAGAATAATTCTTTTTGGAATATAATAAATCTTAAAAATAATCAGAAGATGGCTCAGGAATATGCATCTATAATACAAAATGGGACCCACAAAATTGCGGTCAAAAATCTGTCCGGAAAATGGAATATATTTGATTTTAACGAAGCTTCTGAAATACCTGTATCTGAACAATATATCTATGCAGGTGGAGAAGGAAAATGGTTTTTTCGAGAAGGAAATTTATGGGGGGTTATGGATGAGCAAGGGATCAAATTGACTTCAGCAAAGTATAACGCTCTTTACAGGTATAAAGATGATCGATGTGTTTTTAATGTTGAAGATTTCTGGGGATATTTGGATTCTAACGGAACAGAAGTTATTCCTCCTGTTTTCCCTTTAGCCTGGGATTTTCAAAATGGCCTGGCTAGAATAATAACAAGTGGAGGAATCGGGTTTATGGATAAATCTGGCAAAATGGTTATTTCCCCAAGATTTATTGAAGTGAGAGATTTCTTCGATGGCATGGCACGATTTCAAAAGGTAAGATGATTTGACTTCCGCTACTAATAATCGGCAACAAATCCTATATTTGCGGTCGCAATTGAGAACTTATAGCATTATTTTCTATTCCAATTGTAAATACTTTATTAGAACAAGAAAAAGAAACAATTATGAATTTTGACATTATAGTAATAGGGACTGGTCCTGGAGGATATCCAGCAGCGATTAGAGCTTCTCAATTAGGAATGAAAGTAGCTGTGGTGGAAAAAGAATCACTCGGAGGTATTTGTCTAAATTGGGGTTGCATTCCTACAAAAGCACTTCTGAAGAGTGCTCAGGTATTTAACTACATCAACCATGCAGAGGATTATGGGATTAAAATTGCCAAGCCTAAGGCAGAATTCGAAAAGATGATTTCTAGAAGTAGAGGAGTAGCCAATGGTATGAGTAAAGGGGTTCAGTTTCTTATGAAAAAAAATAAGATCACTATTCTCGAAGGTTATGGTCGATTGGCCCGGGGTAAAAAGGTGGTGGTTACCGACTCGGAAGGTTCCAAGAAAGAATATTCAGCGGATCATATTATTGTAGCGACAGGGGGAAGAGCAAAAGAATTACCTTCATTACCTATTGATGGCGAAAAAATCATAGAATACAGAAAAGCCATGTCCTTGGAAAAGCAACCAAAATCTATGGTTGTAGTTGGTGCAGGAGCCATTGGATCCGAATTTGCATATTTCTACAATTCTATTGGTACAGAAGTGACCGTGGTAGAGTACTTCGAGCAAGGGTTATTGCCGAGAGAGGATGCTGATGTAAGTAAAGAGTTGGGTAAAAGTTTTAAGAAAGCAGGTATCAAAGTAATGGCAGGTACGGCTGTTGAATCCGTGGATACCTCAGGAAAACATTGTAAGGTAAAAGTAAAGAACAACAAAACAGGAAATGAGGAGGTCTTAGAATGTGAAATAGTGTTGTCTGCTGCAGGGGTTACCCCAAATACCGAAGATATAGGTCTCGAATTATTGGGAATTAAAACAGATCGAGGGCTTATTCAGGTTGATGAATATTATCGAACCAATGTAGCGGGTATTTATGCAATTGGTGATGTGGTAGCTGGACCAGCTTTGGCCCATGTCGCAACTGCTGAAGCATTGGTTTGCGTAGAAAAAATTGCGGGTCTTGACGTTCATCCGATAAATTATGACAATATACCTAGTTGTACCTATTGTCATCCGGAAGTAGCCAGTGTAGGATTAACTGAAGCAAAAGCAAAGGAAGAAGGATACGAGATCAAAGTAGGAAAATTTCCTTTTAGTGCTTCGGGGAAAGCGAGTGCTGCAGGTGCCAAAGAAGGATTTGTTAAGGTAATTTATGATGCCAAATATGGAGAATTACTTGGTGGGCATTTGATAGGCTATAATGTTACTGAAATGATTGCGGAATTGGTGACCGCAAAAAAATTAGAAACGACTGGTCACGAGATTTTAAAAGCTATTCATCCACATCCTACCATGAGCGAAGCAATTATGGAAGCTACCGCAGAGGCATATGACGAGTGTATTCACTTATAAAAAAAATAAGTAATTTTTATTTTAAGTAATACAAGGAGTCTGGCAACCAATTAGGAGTATAACTTCTGGAAATTGGTACCAAAACGAAATTTCCCTGAATAATTTTTAATTGGTTGCCTGCTTCAATATCTATTCTAACTTTTTTTGTTTCCAATCTTCCTTTTCCACTCATAACTACCAGGAAAGGGTCCCCTACCCTCGTAGATATCTCGAATTGGCCTCTTTCTAGTGTTATATATTCATTTTCCAAAGTCTTTATCTTCACAGATTTAGAGTCATTTGAGATGAACCCTTTTCCTTCGATTTGTATCGTGTCTCCTGAAATTGAAGCATATGAAAAAGTATCCAACGCCCATTTTTTAAATGCATTGTTTCCTATTAATATCGGCTGGTTTTTAGATTTCCATTCCGATATTTGCTGAATTTCTTCTTCCCGGCAACTTACCAGGATACTTACTAAAAGTAAAAAATAATAAAATCTCATTATCTATTAAATACTTTTTCGGATAAGGCAATGGCATTTCTGAAAGCATCTATATCCAAATTCAAATCAACGCCAATTTCAGAAAAATAATAAAATAGATTTTCAGTGGGCATATTACCGGTAAGTTCATCTTTTGCCATGGGGCATCCTCCATATCCCCTTATAGCCCCATCAAACCTATAACATCCATTTTCGTAAGCAGCTACTATTTTCTCTTTCCAATTATGAGGCTGGGTATGAAGATGTGCTCCAAATTCAACATCAGGGTATGGAGGAATAAGGTTTTTGAATAAGTAACCTATTGTTTCTGGGTTTGCGACGCCAATAGTGTCGGAAAGAGCAATAATTTTAATATCCATACCGGTCAAAATATCCACCCATTTTTGACATATTTCAACATTCCATGGGTCTCCATAAGGATTTCCAAATCCCATACTTACGTAAATGACCATTTCCTTGTTGTTTTTTTTGCAAATTTCTTGGATTTCATTGACCCTTATAAGTGATTCAGCAATGGTTGCATTCGTATTTCGAATTTGGAAAGTTTCTGATATAGAAAAAGGGTATCCGAGATAGGTAATCTCCTCAAAATGACAAGCATCTTCAGCCCCTCTCTTGTTAGCCACAATGGCAAGTAAATGAGAAGAATTATTGTTGATGATTAATTGATTAAGAACCTCGGCGGTGTCTCTCATTTGAGGTATGGCTTTAGGAGAAACAAAACTTCCAAAATCAATGGTATCATAACCTACCTTAAGTAACGCATTGGTATATTCAGCTTTTAAAGATGTTGGAATAAAAGCATGTCTACCTTGCATGGCATCCCTGGAACATTCTATGATTTTTACTTTGTTGATGGTATACTATTTTTTAACTTATTCTACTATGGTTTGTTATTGTTCCTTAATAAGTAGGTTACTAATTAGTCAGAAAAATCCAGTACTTTTTAAATCAATACAATATAAAAAAACATAAATATAATTATCATTGTTCCTCTTACGTAACTTAGTTCAATAGATCCTCATGAATAAATCATTATTCTCAATCATCGGTTTTTTAATGTTCATCATTGGAGGGATTGCTCTGGTGCTTACTTTGGTTGGAATGCGTTTGACAATTCTATCTCCGCTTGAATCATTAGGAGCTGGAATAGCATTTATTGTAAAACTTTTAATTATGGTATTTGGTATAATTATCGTATACCTCGCACGTACTACTACGGAGGAAGATGTTTAATAAACATGTCTGTAACCTACTCCGATAGAAAAATTAAGATTATCTGCTTCATTTTTATATCCAAAGTCAATATTTACAGGACCAATCAAGGTTTCTAATCCCATACTTATCCCAAACCCGACTATGGTTTTCCATTCTGGCAAAATAGTTTTGTCGAGGAAAGTATTATTGTATGACTTTCCTCTTAATAAATTTGCCACTAGTGTTGCATAGATATTTTTACTGACTTCGTAACGGATAGCACTTCTCAAATACAGATAATGCTGTAGCCGAAATTCTCCTTGTTCACTACCGATAAAAGGCAAAGCACTGTTAGTATAGGTTTCTGATCCCCCTATGCGGAAGTAATCTACGATAGAGAATTGATCATAATATCCATAAGAGGCAATTGCTTCAGTAACTATATTTTCACTGAGCCGGGAATAAGTTCGGTTGGTTATTTGAAATCCGAGAAAGTTTTCGATTGGAGGTACTCCTATAACATCCTTCGCTGGTTCACTATTATAAGTAATTTCCTGATGAATGTTGTGAAGAATTCCTCCCCAAATTATTAGATTACTTCCATAATTGGGGAATTGCCAGCGGTCAAGATTATTTTTTTCATAGGCTATTTCAAATTTTTGGACATTCTGGTCATAATCTCGAATATCCAAACTGTTGATTTCCTGAGGTTGTACGTTTCTATTGTACAATCCATAACTAATAGTCCAGTCAGAATCAGGTCCTAAAATGTACTTAAATGTGGGAACAAATCTCGCTTCGTCGAAAGTGAACTCTTTCCTGCCCAACCCTTCTCTGTAGATCGGATCTTTGATCTTTGACAGAGTAATTTTTCCTCCAATAAGGATGTTATTCTTTTTGCCGGATCTATGAAATATAGATCCTGATATTCCGGCATTATTTCCAATTCGGGCAAAGCCTCTCACCGTCGTCATAGGCAGTATAATATTTCTGATCGTTCCTGAAAGAACGATTGCGGCGTTGGTATTTGAAAAACTATTTAAGGTAATTCCAACTTCACTTTGTCTATTTACTTCATAATCAATTTTTAAGATCTGTCCCAGGGTTCCTTCTTCAAGGTCAATCTTGATTTTTTTTAAGTCCTGACTTGCAAAAGAATTATTGATGGCATGATTGAATTTATTGATATTGATATTGTTTTCTACCAAGGGGTCAAAACTGTTATAAATAAGGTTTGAGTAAATTGTTTTAGGATTAACTTCTACATTTTCTAAAAATAGAATATCAGGCATCTTTACCGGAATAAATGGGGTTGCAGGAGGATAATCTTTTAGAAGCTCTCGGAGATCCAGTATTTGGTCCTGTTTTTTTTCTGCTGCTCTGATTCCTAATGCCTTAAAAGTTTCGTAATAACTGAAGTCAAGAATGGGGTAATCCTTTACATCGGGCTCTATCAGAATGTCACATATCTTTTTTTGTTTTTCTGTATCATTCAAACTGGTAAGAAATCCGGTTAATTTCAGAATCTCAGTTAAAGAGGTGACTTCTTCTAACTTGCTTCGTTTACTGCCTACATACACCCCTATTACAATATCTGCTCCCAGGTCAAAAGCTTCCTTGACCGGAAAATTTTTTACTAACCCTCCATCTACAAGAAGCATGGAGTCCTTTCTTACTGGAGTAAAAACGGATGGAATTGCCATACTGGCTCTTATCGCCTGTGATAAACTGCCTTCAGAATGTTCTATAACTTTTCCACTTAGAAGATCTACGCTGTAACAACGGAAGGGCCTGGGTAAGGCCATGAAGTCTTCTGTTAAAAAGGCAGCACTAAATATTTCTTGTAGTTTTAAATCCAGCTTATACCCTTCGAATATGGCCTCGGGTAGCAATATTTTACTTTGTTGAACCCTGAGCGTTAACGGAGTCTTTTCGTGATATGGTTTCTCCATAGGGTCTAATTCCAGTAAACTGACAGAATTTGAAACGATTTCATCCCAATTGTAACTTTTGACAATTTCATCCATTTCTTCAAAAGTATGGCCTAGAGCATACATGGCGCCGACAATGGCTCCCATACTAGTACCTGTTACATAGTCCACCGGAATATCATTCTCTTCCAGATATTTAATCACTCCTAAATGGGCGAGGCCGTGAGCTGCACCACCACTTAATGCCAAACCGATCTTTGGTCTTTTATCTATCTGTGCAAGAGAATCTAACTTTTGGCGCCAATTCTGCCCCTTCATCTCGGTATATGAGATGATCAGTAATAAACCAATGGTTATGCATTTCCAGTATCTCATTATCAAGCCCAATTTAATATTTGAAATTCCAGTATACATCCACTATTTCAATTTTAAAAACCTTATAGATGATCACCATAAATTGATTGACCAATGGTTTATAAGCCTGGTTTAAAACCTTCCTCATTTTATAATAGCATGGAGATAAAAAGGATTCCTATCCAGGCGATAATTTTTGAAATAGTTTAAATGTTAACTAAATAAAATCATTAAAAAAGGATGAACAATTATTGGAGAAAGAATATTTATTGTCGTCAGGAAAATAAATGAAATATCGACGGACAACTTTTTCCTTATTTTTTTAAAAAGAATTTGATTTTATAAAAATAAATATATATTTGCACTGCTTTTGTAAAAATGGCTTAAACGCTTAGCTGTTCAAAAGTTCAAAATCAAAATTTGGCCCGTTCGTCTAGGGGTTAGGACGCCAGGTTTTCATCCTGGTAGCAGGGGTTCGAATCCCCTACGGGCTGCAAAAATAAGCATCGCATTCGCGATGCTTTTTTTTTGCCCTCCGGGGATTCAGCTGCCCGCCCACGCTGAGGCGTGGTTCCTTCCCTAATTTGACTTTGTCAAATTTCCTTTCGGATCGGTCAGTCATCCTACGGGCTGCAAAAAATAGCATCCGTGGAGCTTTCGATGGGTTATTAAAACCATGATGAAGGGATCGCCGAAGGCAATCCAGATTTATTCCATTTTATTAAATTATTCCGGGGATTCTGCTGCCCATTCTCCTTCGCCACAGCTACGGCGAATAAGGCTCACGCTGTGGTGTGGTTCCTTCTCTAATTAGACTTTGTCAATCATATAATTCAGTGTATAGAATTATATGAGACAACAATAAATCCCGGATTAGTATCGTGTCAGATTGACTTCCTCTTTTATATTAGAATAAAATTCTAGTTTCATGCCTTGTAAATAAATATGTAAAGACAGCCGTCATATGAAAAAGATATTATGTAGGGAAATGTATCTATACAAGAAGACTATACAAAAAGTTTACTTTATTTTGGAGATACCTGGAATTTAGTTCGCTTTAGGTAATTTGGGAATGTATATTTGTTCAAGACATAGAAGTTGTTAATGATCAACAACTTAGCAAAAAGAAGTAATTATTATTACCACCAAAGACCAATGATAAAATTCTTTAGAAAAATTAGACAGGGATTATTAACTGAAAACAAATTTGGTAAATATGTGCTATATGCCATAGGAGAAATAGTTCTTGTGGTCATTGGAATTCTTATTGCGCTTCAGGTGAACAACTGGAATGAAAACCGTTTACAAGATCAAAAAAATAGAGTACTTACACAAGCGTTGTTAAGTGAC
>Ga0316201_10001506_pt1 | contig 15800 bp, 20 predicted proteins | sample CS6wburrow_MG_FD_204516 | JGI IMG/M metagenome (GOLD analysis project Ga0316201, IMG submission 204516) | Coastal sediment microbial communities from Delaware Bay, Delaware, United States - CS-6 worm burrow | ecosystem: Environmental > Aquatic > Marine > Coastal > Sediment | place: USA... | reverse complement strand
TCGGAATCGGCGAAAAACAGTACATGGTTGCTTGCCTCGAGCAACCAGAAGATCACGCTGATCACAAGGCCAGCGAATAGAAGACCGTTCCTCCCTAACCCCAATAAGTAACGTCCTACTCTCATAGTCCCCGCCTTGGACCGAATGCATGATAGAGAACATCGCGACAATAAATGCCAGGTCAGTCGATATGAGCCCCATAGGCAGGAGCATCACCACCCGGCGCCCTGCGGGTCCTGGAATGCATCTCGAGAGGCGTCTGGTAGGAAGCGAAGACCCGTGGCTTAGCGCCCTTGATTCTGGTCAGGCTTGCCTTAGTTACATATGCCACCAAGGTGGATTGTCACAGAATTTGTGTCAATTCGGGGATGTACTTAAGAAGAGCTGGATCTTGCCAAAGCGGCAATAAGGAAGAGTCCGATCGTTGCATGATTTGCCCCATCCTGCACAACGGTGCAGGACCCTGTCACGCGAAACTCCCGCGCAACGCGGTCGGCTCGAGAGTTTTGTCGCTGCTCTTGACCTCAGCCTGCTGCACATCGGCGGAGGCGCCCGAGCGCTCGGAGATGATGTTGGTCGATGTCATACCGCCGCGCATTACCTTAAGTTCCTGGCCGAACTCCAGGATCAGGCGTGCAAACCGGCTCAGCCGCGTTCCGAGATGCGCACGCCCGCGGTCACGCGAGCGCCGGGATACAGCACGACACGCTCGCCCGCCTCGAGTCCAGCCAACACCTCGGCATCAAGGCTGTTGCGTCGGCCGATCTCGACCAGGCGCCGTTCCGCGCGTCCGTCGGCGTCCACGAAGACCGCCCAGTCCGGTCCGTGCCTGAAAAGCGCGAGCAGCGGCAGGACCAGAGTGTCGTCGGACTCCCACAATACGATACTCACATCCACCTGGTACCCGTGCGCGAGTCGTTGCCACTCACTCTCGTCGCTCGTCAGATCGATCACGACATTGACCCGCTGCTCCTCGATCCCCAGCGCCGATATCTTCGTATAGCCGAAAGGCTCCACGAGGCGCACACGCCCCGCGAGTGGCGCGTGGCCGCCCCAGCGTTCGATGATGACGCGCTGACCTGTCTCGACCTTGACGGCATCGGGTGACAGCAGGTCGACGACGATCTCGAGATTCCGTGGATTCCCGATTTCTATCAGCGGCGATCCGGCCGCGACCACCCCCTCGCTTTGCTGCAGTATCCGCAATACCCGCCCGTGCACCGGCGAGCGAATGGCGATGCAATCGCACTCCTCGCTACCGCCCGCTGTCTGTGTCGGCGAGACGAGCACTGCCCGCGCACGTTCGAGCTCGTAGCTGCGTACGTCGAGCGCGGCAATGGCTGTCGCAAGCGCCGCGGTCGTCATCCGCTTGTTGCGTTCCGCCGTATCCAGGTCACGCTGCGATATCGTGCCATCCTTTATCAGCCTCGTGGCACGACTGTGCTCGCGCTCGGCGAATTCGAGCTCTGCCCTTGCCTGCTCGACCTCCGCTTCGGCAAGTTCCCTGGCCGACTGCGCCGCTCGTACGTCGGCGCGCGCCTGCGCTTCGGTGCGCGGGTCCAGAAAGGCCGGGTCGTTCGGCTGGATTTCGGCAACGATGGTCTCGAGCGCGGTGACCGGGTCGCCGGCGTGCAGGTCGATACGCCGCATGTGTCCCGCGACCGGGGCCGAAAGAATATAGACGTCGTGCACCCGGGTTTCGCCCTCATCGTCGACGGTGATGACGAGCTCGCCGCGATCGACCGTCACCGTGTCGACGATGACGGCGCGAGGACGAAACGCGAACGCAAGTCCGAGCAGGACTGCCGCAACGAGCATTCCCCAAAACACCATTCTTCTCATTCGTACAGTCATGACGTCATTCTCTCGTCTTCAGGACGCTGATCAGATCCAGGTGCACGATCCGCCGCCGCACCAACAGGGCCGAGGCCGTCGTCGCGAGAATCGCGAACGCAACACCGAAACCATAGGTCGAGGCGCTGATCGCAAATGGCATTCTGAAAAGCTCCGTATCGAAGGTAACCGCAATCACGAGCGCCAGCGCGTAACCGAACAGGCACCCCAGCGGTAACGCGACAAAGATCAGCAGGGCAACTTCGCTCAGCAATATGTAGGAGATCTCGCCCCGGGTAAAGCCCAGCACGCGCAGCGTGGCAAGCTCGCGGCCGCGCTCGGAGAGCGCAATGCGGACGCTGTTGTAGGCAACGCCGAAAGCCAGCGCACCGGCGAATCCCGTAAACATGAAGGTATAAACGAGTATGTTGTGCCCGATCGTATCGTAGAACGCGTCGAGGGCCGCCTGCCGCACCATGACCGCGCTGACCTCGGGTGTTGCCTTCAGGGCCGCAAAGAGGCCCCGTTCCTCGGCCGGGTCCACCAGTAGATCGACATACTCGACGACAGGCCGTACTTTCATCCAGCGATTCAGCGCATCGATGCTCATGTACGCGGGCATCGCTATCGTCGTCTCGAAGATCGCGGCTACCGGGATCTGGCCACTCGGCCGCCGGCCCTCGAGCACATCCACCCAGACAGCGTCGCCGACGCCGACATCGAGCTTCTGCGCGAGAAAACTGCCGAGGACGAGCCCGGCCCGGGGCACCGGGATGTTGGTCCCCGACGCTTCATCGTAGATCGGCTGCAATCGGTTGTTGGGCGCCAGACCCATAATGCCCCCGCGATGCGTGTTCGCGCCAGACGACAAATCGGCGGCAACGGCTCGCCAGGGCTCGGCCGCCAGCACGCCCGGCAGATGTTCGAATTCCAGCACGGCAGTCTTCGGCTGTGGCTCGGCGAGACCCACACTCAGCGTCTGGTGCTGCGACAGGGAAAAGTAGTTGTCCGCGATGTAGTCGATCGAGTCGTCCCACTGCAGCGCCATGATCAGCAAACCGACGGCGGCCGCAATGCCTGTGCACGTCAGCCCGGCCCGCAGGGGCCAGCGGCCGATCTGACGCAATGCGATGCGCGTCGGCTGGTCGAGCCAGCGGCCCAACCGGTTGGCGCCGAGACTGCCGCGACGGTATACCGTGGGCGCCGGTGGCCGCATCGCTTCGGCCGGCGGGAGCTGAACAGCCCGCCGGACTGCGCCCAGCGCACCCAGCAGCGTGGCCACGAGGCTGACGGCACCGGCGACCATGAACGCCGTCGTACTCGGCCGATAAATCAGAAGCGGAAAGCGAAACGTCTGCGCATACAACTCGGTGTTTACCCGCCCCAGGTACGCCCCGAGCGCCCAGCCGACAGCACTGCCGAGAACGGCAATCGCAATAACGAACTTCGTGTAATGCCAGCCAACCTCGAGATTGCTGTACCCGAATGCCTTGAGCAGGCCGATTTCGCTCCGTTCTGTCGCGATCAGCCGGCCGAGCACCATGTAGCATAGAAAGGCGGCCACGCTGAGGAATATCGCGGGCAGAATCGACGACATTGTCCAGATCTGGTCCAGCTCATTCATGATGAACCAGTTCGAGATCTGATCGGCGCGGGGAATCGCGCTGACTCCGCCATAGCGCTCGAGGAGCACATCGATCTGCTCGATGACGGGCTCCGCCGCTACGTCGCGCAGCAGCGCCACCGAAATTTCATTGAACGAGTTCTCGAGATCGAACGCAGCCTCGAGCGCTTCGTCGCTCATCCAGATGATGCCGAAGCGCGCATCGTCCGGCAGCAACGCGCCGGGTCCGAGCGCGTAGATAAACTCCGGTGACAGCGCCGTGCCGACGACCGTTAGTTCGCGTTTGCGCCCGTTGATGATCGCCGCGAACCGGTCCCCCGTCCCGAGCGCGTGCGCCTCGGCGAACGGTTCGTTGACAATGACCTCGTCGTGACGGCCCGGCTCCATCCATCGCCCGCTCTGCAATGCCAGCTGGTTGAGCATCGGTTGCCGATCCTCGGGAACCGAGGTGAGCCTGCCAATCGCGGGCTCGATGAAGCCTTGGATGTCCAGCGTTGCGAACCTCGCGATGCGCGACTCGACGAACTGCACTCCGGGGATCGCCGCGATGCGCCTTGCAACCCGATTCGGTGCACGTGTCGCGCCCGCGAACACATCGGCGAAACGGTAACGCTCGTAGTAGGCCGCCGTCGTGTCACTCAGCGCCACATACGTTGACATCGACATGACAAGCACCGCGACGCCGGACCCGAGAACCATTGCCACGGCAATGACCTGGCCGCGCAGGCGCCACAGGTCCCGCACGAGTTTTCGGCTCAGCGAACGCATCGGCTCACCACGACAGCTCTCGCGCCGGCCGCCGCTCTGCGTTGACCTCAATCGAGGCAATGCGGCCGTCGGCAATGTGGATCACGCGATCGGCCATGCCGGCCACGATCGAGTTATGCGTAATGACGGCTGTGCTCGTACCGAGTTCGCGGTTCACGCGCTCGATTGCCTCCAGAACGAGGATTCCTGTCTTGCTGTCGAGCGCGCCCGTCGGTTCGTCGCAGAGCAGTATTTCGGGCTGCTTTGCGATAGCACGCGCAATAGCGATGCGCTGCTGCTCGCCGCCTGAAAGCTGCGCCGGGAAATGCTCCATGCGATCCTCGAGGCCGACGATACGCAGTGCCTCCTCGGGCTGCATCGGCGATTCGGCTATCTCCGTGACCAGCGCCACGTTTTCGCGCGCCGTAAGACTCGGAATCAGGTTGTAGAACTGAAACACGAAGCCGACATGCTCGCGCCGGAACAGCGTCAGGTCGTGATCCGCCGCTCGCGTGAGGTCGTGATCCTCGAAATAGAGTTCCCCGGAGGTCGGCGTATCGAGTCCGCCCAGTATGTTGAGGAGGGTCGACTTGCCGCTGCCGGAGGGCCCGAGCAGCACCACGAGTTCGCCCGGGCGCAATTCGAAATCGGCCCCGCGCAGCGCATGAATCTCGATCTCCCCCGTGTGATAGATCTTGGTCAGACCCTGCCCGACGAGACAGCTCGCGTTCCGGTCTTTCGTTGTAGCATCGATGTTGTTCACATTGGGCCGGGCGCCGTTGCCAATCCCCGGCTACTCCAGATCCAAGCCGGCCGGCAGCTCGACTTGATCAAGGTCAAACGGTTGCGCTGCCAGGTCGAGCGTATAGGTTCTATCCGGTGTCTTTACGATGACCGCGACCGGCTGCAGGCTGCCGATCAGAAAACACTTGCGATTCAACTTGTCGCTTTGCAGCGCCAGTTTCTCGACGGCGGTTACCGTGAGCGTGTCATCGGAAAAAACGGTTCTCGCGCGCAGCCTCGTCATGTGTCACCTGGACGTCCGCATCAGCATCATGGCCCGCCACATCGCCGGCGAAACGAGGAGTCCGAGCGCGAGGAACACAATCTGCAGCGGCACGACCCGCACGGTCCCGCTGCTGTCGACCTCGAGCGTGGCATCAAGGAAATCGGGTTCAATTGCGACGGTGATGTCGCCGGGGCGGGAACACATGCCTGACAAGGGTCCTAGCACTGCCCACAGCCGGCCGGTGTCGGCGGGGTCGCCGAGGCCCGTACGAACCCAGAACCGGACGTCCTTCTTGTGAATCGCCGACCACAGATCGGAAACGAATCGCAGCATCCGTCGACGAAACGACGTGTGCCGGATCGCAGCCATGAAGTTGCTCTTTCTGCCTTTCGATTTGCCCCACCAGGCGCCTTTCCCGGCAGCTGCGTCGGCCTGGTCCGGCTCGGATTTCTCGAGGTCAGGGGACAGGTCGGCGTGCACCAGCCCGAACGCCCAGTTCAGCCTGAGATCGGCTGAGAGCGTTTGCTTCCAGGAACACCGATACGTCAACGTCACCGGCAGCGCCAGCAAGATGACGATCAGCGACAGGAATATGACCGTCCCGATCAGCACGACATGTGCAGCGGGTTAGTGCTTGGTTTCCCCGGCCCTCGCTGCCGCCGCCTTGCCAACAGTCTCCGCGACCTTCTCGAAGGCGGACGCGGCCCCGGACTTGATCGCCTCGACGTGGACGCCGTCGCTGTTGATAACGACGAGCGCCACGGGTTTTACTCCGCCGCCGCCGCCCGTGCCGCCACCATGACCGCTGCCTTTCTCCTGCTCGGTACCCTCCCCGCTGCCGACGCCAAAACCGAAGCCGACGTTTACCAGGGGAATCAGGGTATTGCCTTCAATCTCGATCGGGTCACCAACCACGGTCTTCGAGTTGAGCATGCGTTCTATTTCGCCAACCGTCTTATCGAACAGATTCTCGATGTTGTCCATCATAATCTCCTGCAACAAGCTGAGGTCGAACACCTCGGAATCTTGTTAGCAGTGACAAACGGCGCTGTCTATACGAGCTTGCCACACGGCCCTCAACTCCGATGCCCGAAGAAATCGCCATGATCTGCCCATTCGCATCACCCTAATAAGGATCTTCAGTCCCGTGGCCAGTCGTCTCTGGTTATGTTTTACAATGACTTACCAGGACGCTCGTTGCCTTATTCGCAGTACCGTCCAGAACCATGCACAACCGATAAACGCAGAATTCCTGCAAGGATTTCTAGTTCGCGATGTAATCGTCGACTAGTTTCTTGCCGACGATTAATGTGTATGACCATTAATCAATGGACTTAGCACAACTATCTTTGGATCCGAGCTTTGCAGCGCTCGCTTCCGGCCAATACTATCCGCTCGGCGTTTCGTGCTGATCCGAAAACTTGCCGCTCACGAATGGCTGCTTTTGGTGAATGGCGAGGTCCGCTATGCCGCAATACCAGCCGCTCGAACGGCCGCTTTCGGGGTATCATTGAGTTCCGCTACTGACCCATAACAGTCATTCGCAGTTAGCTAGAAATGTATGTGCGAGGCGATACTCTTGTCCACCAAGAACCGGCTACGTGTGGGGGTAGTGACTCAAGGGTACAACCTGATGCATTGAATCTTTGCAGTGTGCCGTCGGGATTTCGGAGCGATTCGGATGGATTGCACGAGTGACTAGCGACTGGATTGCCAAGGCGCGGATGGGCGATCCGTGTATAGATTCTGGTAGACATCTGTTCCGAGCCGTTTTCGCAGTAACGACGCCGGCAGCCCGGAAATCGTCTTGATGTTTCTGGCGAGGTGCGGTTGATCCGAATAACCACACTCTTGCGCAACGGCGGCTAGCCCGTGGCCTTCGTCGATCATGGATACAGCTCTGTGGAATCTCATGAGAGAAGCGAACTTACGCGGCTCGATACCAACTGCGTCGTGCCAAAGTCGTCGGAAAGATCTTTCACTGATGCCGAGCGATTTCGCGATATCGTGTGCCTTTGATTGTCCACCGTTGAGCAACACAAGTAACTTTTCCAACCGATCGCTCTCAGCAGGGCGTTCCCGCAATGCGCGCTGCAACACGGTATTTGCCGCGCTAACTCGGCTCTCATCATCGATACCATCGGCTATTTCATCGCGGAGCTTAATACCAAAAGTGCCGAAGACTTCGTCGGGAAGCACCTCTTCATCAAGCATTTCCGCCATTGAGCGATCGCTGAACCGCTTGACGCCCCAAGGGCGAAATCTAATGGCAAACAGGTCTATTGGATTTTCGACGAGTAATCGTACCGAGCGATTCGCGGCGCAGTATAAGAATGACTGTGGTTGTTGCCTCCAGACGTCGGCTGCCTTCAGTGCCTGCGGGGCTTTTCCAAAATGGACAATAAACTCCGGCGCGGCGTCCGGGAGGATTGCCTCCAACTCGGGCACCTCGGGTTCCATCTGCCACGACCAATAGCATTCAATGTATGGACTGAGGGCTTTGTGCGGCATATAAATTTGCATGTACGGTGGCCGAAAAATTCAAGACTTAGTCAGGGATAGTGGTCAAGAATAGTCGTCAGTTCTGCTAATTGGAAATTCAAATGAAGGTATCACTAGTGTTGTTTGGACTGTCGCTGTTCTTACAGACTCAAATCACATCGGCCAATGATCTGGACTGGCTCGTCGGATGTTGGGAGTCTGCCGATGGCAGCGCGAAAGAAGTATGGGTCAGAGATCCAGATGGGTCGCTCATTGGCTTTGGCGTGGTTGTCGCCGACGGCGCAGTGGAGTTCTACGAGGTCTTACGCATTGTGGCAAATCAGGACGGCGCGCTAGCATATACCGCATACCCAGCCGGTCAATCATCAACGACCTTTGTTGAAGCAGCCGCGTCTAACGCATACGTCCTTTTCTCAAATCCCGACCATGATTACCCGCAAGAGATAGCGTACCGCCTTGAGGGCGGGAGATTATTCGCGACCATCTCGGCCCTGAATGGCCAAAATTCGCAAACGTTTGATAAGCGACGATGTGACTGAGATTGATCATCACAGCGTGAGAGAAATGTTGCGCACAAACTGGTCACACCTGATCAGGAAGGCTGTGGAGATTCCTTTGGCACGCTATTCCGGCGTCTAGTCAAGAGGGTCTGCTACTTTCACGCTATTTCAGAAAATGCGATCATGTTTGCCGGAATAACCAGTCCGGGGGCTTAAGTTGTGAATTCACTCAGATTGATAGCGGTACGAGCACTCGGTCCGGCACTTCGTGCGCTCATCTGCATTGCCGTTGTCTTGGTGACATCGGTCGCTTGCGCTGACCCTGAGGGCAGCTACGAAGGTAAGTCAAAGACGGGGCGATCGATATCGTTTCAAGTGCGAGTTCAAGGGACGCCCGACCAGATATTTCGATCGTGGGTATCAGCGGAGGGAATCAAGAGCTTCCTGGGAAGTGGGTCGAACGTAGATCCAAGAGTCGGGGGTCTGTATGAAATAGATTTCGGATTGACTCCGGACGGTCAGGTTGCAGGCCCGCGTAAAAATAAAATCCTTCAATACCTGCCTGGGCACGCGCTTGATTTCGAGTGGACGATGCCTGTGTTTGCGGCGGAGTTAAATGTCGATCCATTGCCAACCTGGGTGGAAATCCGGCTGGAACCCTCTGGGGAGAACGGTGACCAGACACTTGTGCGTCTCGATCACTATGGGTTCGGTGAGGGGCCGCAATGGGACAAATGCTATGACTTTTTTGAACGAGGTTGGTTCGACATTTTGTTCAGACTGAAGCTGAATCGTACTTTCTTTGTCTTTGACTGATGATTACGGCCTGGGTTCTCCGGCGCCATATGCGAAGAACCTCACGCTGGGCGCAAGAGCGACACGTGGAAGGCCGCCTAAATGTCGCCCTGTGGCCGACTGCCGTCGGTGACTAGGCACTCAATCGTGCGGCCGCTTCACTTCGCATTCCAGCCGGTCGGGCGGTGCTACAATCGAAGGCTGTTGATGACCCATTGCCGCCATTCGCCAATATGGCCCGCAGGAGAGAGTTATGAGCTACATCGACGGATTTGTTATCGCCGTGCCGACCGCGAAAAAGCAAGAATATATGGAGCACGCCAAGCAGGGTGACAGCGTATTCATGGATTTCGGGGCGACACGGGTTGTCGAATGCTGGGCAGACGATGTGCCCACTGGTGAGGTGACCGATTTCCGCAAGTCGGTTCAAGCAAAGGCTGATGAATCGGTTGTATTCTCCTGGATCGAATGGCCTGATAAGGAAACGCGCGATGCCGGCATGAGTAAGATGATGTCGGACGATTTCAACGACGAGCGCATGGATCCGAATAAAAATCCCGCGCCGTTCGATGGCAAGCGCCTGATCTACGGCGGCTTCATGCCGATCTTCGAGCTATGAAGGGGGCGATCGGAATATGACTTTGATCGCATCTGAATCGATAGAGATCGTTGCAGCGCCCGAAGCGGTGTGGGCCGTAATTGCGGACATCCAGAACGCGGTCAACGTGATATCGGGAATCAAGGCGATCGAGATTCTCGAGACCGCCCCTGGCCCGACTATTGCCGGACTGAAGTGGAAAGAGACGCGCGAGATGATGGGTCGGGATGCCGTTGAGGTTATGTGGATCACCGACGCAAGTTCGCCTACGTTCTACGAGACTCGCGCCGAGAGCCATGGCTCAATTTACGCATCGAGAATGGAGCTTGAGCCGTCCAAAGCCGGGACGCGTCTAACAATGAAGTTCAACTGCCAGCCGGAAACTTTCGGCGCAAAGACGTTGTGGCTCCTGACGGGGTGGATGGCGAAAAAGTCCCTATGCAAAGTCATCAGTCAAGACCTGGCGGATATAAAAGCGGCGGTCGAAAGGCAAAATTGACCCTGAGACAACGTTGGTGAATGAGGCTTTGATTCTTGAGTGAGCAAGGGAAGTTATCACCGCTCGTTCGGGCTGCCAGCGGTGTGATAGGCGTACTCGGCTTCGCAGCTATCCCGATCAACGCGGCGAATAACGGCGGCCTGCAGCTAACCTTTATCACTTTCGCGAGCTTTTGGGCAGGGTTTATCTTCTTATTTGTGTCGTTCTTCGGGAAGTACCCGTGGGACAGAAGTAAGGCCGAAGATTCTGACGAGTAAGCGGGCCGCTTCTGGCCGCGTGCTGCCGAATCGACGCGAATACCCTCGAAGGCAGCTATACTGCTCATAGCGGCCGGATGCTCAAAGCTACGTAATCCGGCTGCCGTTGACCCGGAAGCGACGTTCAGCCCTTGGTAACAAGAAATGACCCAAGACAGTGTGGCAGTCTTCTTCTATGGGCTCTTCATGGATGAGTCATTGCTCGATTCCAAAGGAATTATCCCGTCTGTCGCGAAAGCCGGATATGTAGATGGATACCGTCTACGAATTGGGACTCGCGCGATGCTTGTGCCCGAACGCGGTAGTCGAGCATATGGAATTCTCATGACAGTCGAGCGTGATGAGGCAGCGAAACTCTATGGTGATGAGACCGTAGCTGATTACGTTGCGGAATCGGTGTCGGTGACGCTACTGAGCGGGACCGTGAAGTCGGCTATCACCTACAACCTACCTCTCGGCGAGTTCGACGGAGCGAATGCGGCGTACGCAGAATCATTGCTCCTGCTGGCGACAAAATTAGGATTCCCGGTGGAATATCTGGATCAAATTAGGGCGGAAGGGAAGCGGCAATAGCTGTATGGCCGCAAGTAGCCGAACTGCTACCGTTGCCCGGTTTGCATAGTGACTTCCGCTTTGCGCTCGGAAGCTGCCCTTCGAGAAAACTGCGGTAAACTGCCGGCCTGTGACCCCTTCCGGACGGTCAGATCTTGTGTGCTAGTCTTGCGCCTTCACAAATAACAACAATGGAGAATCCGAATGAACCTGTATGCGATCCTGCGACGTGATGGATTTACTAACGGACCAACTCTTGAAGCCGCTGCAGCTAGATCAACTGAAGTCGGCAACGGTATGGCTGATGACATTCGGTGGATTCGGTCATATGTCCTCGGTGAAGAAAGCGGTACGCTTGGGACCGTATGCATCTACCAGGCCAGCAGCGAAGACGCGATTCGTCAGCATGCTGAAAAAGCCAATCTGCCGATTTCTGAAATCATTCCTATCGCCGATACAGTCGTTGTTCGCCCCGACCCCGAGTAGTGTTGCCGGTCGGTGGATAGCGGGCTTCTGGCCGTTTGCGGCATTTCGCTTCACCAGGCGCTCTTGTCGATGAGTAGGTTCAGCAACACCAGAGCATGAAACACAAAGCCTGCGATGAGCGCGGCTACGAGGTTCCCCCGACTTACATCCGGTTCGTTCTGAACAGCCCGCCACAGCGGCACTGACAACGGCAGAAATAGCAGCACTCCGCTTGCCGTCCCTGGCGAATACTCGCCAAATACGACCGTTGTTATCAGGTGGAAAAACGCGTTACTGAAGAAGAGCATCTGCACGGCTGCGCAGGTCAGACGGCTACCAGACCCGGCTGTCGGCCTTGACGCCACCCAGCCGAGAAGCAGGGCAAGCACGGTCAACACGCTCATCATGCTGACCCAGAAGGGCTCCGGAAGGGGCGAGAAATGCCGTGTTACCCATGCCGGAAGGTCGAAGAACCACTCGTCAGCGAAATGCGCCACGAACTGCGCCGGGATGACCCAATAGATCTTCTGAGCCTTCATCGTCCAAAGCATAGCGCAAAGTTGTTTGCGACCGGCCGCTCATGGCCGTTCTGAGCCGGTTATCCGAAGAGATTTTGACCGGCTCCTATGGGCCTGGAAGCCGCCGGTCGTCGATTTTGAGGTAATATTTCCGCTGATGACCCAAAGCAGCCGCTCGAACTATCTCTGGTGGTGCTCGCAGACGAATGCTCCACCATCTCCATTTCATCAATGAGAACGCGAAAACCATGGCAAAAATTTCAAAAAGTGAACACGAGAAATACTTGAACGAACAGTCTGCCAAGAAGAATGAAGAGATACGTCTTGTCGTGCCAAAAGTTGTGGCGTCCACATTTCGGCAGGTGGCGAAGAAAGCAAACATGTCAACCGCTGAACTCTTTGAGGAAATGGTGCAAGCGCACGCTTCTGGAATGAGTTTTCCTACTAAGAAGAAGTGACCGCTATTGGTTGTTAGGCGACGCTCGTGATTGATTTGCATGAGCGGCCGGTATGCACTCGAAAGCAGCCACCCAGGTGATAAACTGACGACAGGCTGCTGCTGACCCAAAGCGGTCGGTCGCAATCTAACGTGCACAGACGTGCTGGGATGGTTCACTTTCGCACATGAACTTTGGATGGGTATCTCAAATGCCAGATCTGCAGCCTATGCATTTGCAATACAGACCGGCATTGCCAGAAGACGCCGAGGAGTGCGTAGCCGTTCGGGGAAGGACGCGGCAAAACGCTGCCTCGGAAGAATGGCTACGCTCCATTGGGGTCACATCGGAATCTTGGGGAGAGAATATCCGCTCTGGCGCGCTGCCGGGTCACGTCTGCACCGTCGATGAAAAAATAGTTGGATTCTGCTTCGGCGCGCGTGAAACGGGAGAGATAGAAGTCGTTGCGCTGCTTCCTGATTTCGAGAATCGTGGTATCGGCGGAGAATTGCTGGACAGGACGAGCAAGGAATTGGCAAAGCTCGGACACACCCGGTTGTTCCTCGGATGCTCTCCTGATCCGGCAAGCAGGTCTCACGGTTTCTATAGACACCTGGGATGGCGTTCGACGGGAACCTTTGACAAATACGGGGACGAGATTCTCGAGAAATTTGTCGCGCCGTAGTCTTCTCTGACGGCTGCTTATGGCCGGAAGCAGCAGTTCGCCTGGCGACTGAGTGAGCGGCTGCTTTACTTCGCATACCAGCCTGTCGAAAAACATAAGTTATGATGGCTGCTGCTGACCCTTTGTAGTCATTCATAGGAATCGTCGATTACCCGCGACTTTGGCCACATTTCTAAAAATCGTTGGATTCTTCCTGATCGTCTTTGGAGTGATATTCACTTCAATGGGAAATCGGTTTCAAGATGGAAGGTACTGGTTTGGCCCATATGACAAAGTCTCAGACGCGGAGAACAAAAGAGAAAACTGGCTCATGGCGATTGGAGTAGCTTTTCTCGTCGCTGGCGTCCTCCTACTTAAGTATGGAATCCCTGCCGAGTAGATTTTAGCGGCTGCTTCTGGCCGTCTCCAGCCGCTCACCTGGTGATAGACTCACAGGCTGGTACTGACCCTTTGCAGCCATTCGGTGGATGAGTGAACAAGCGCAAAGTCGTTGAGAATTGGCACGCGAGGATACTCCAAGAGTGCAAGAGTCGTCTTGGTCGGGACCTAACTGCGAGCGAAGAGAAATTCGTTACTAGCCGCGGCGGATTCATCGCATTGGAAGTCATCGAGGACACGGTGATGTCTGTCAACGGCGCTGAGCTAGAGACCTATCTGAATTCAGAGAACAGCTAAGCTCGAAACGTCTCCTTCTGGACGGGTCCAGCCACCCGCCAGGAAGATGAACGAACGGCTGGTGTACCTTCGGAAGCAGCCGCTCAATAATTCTGGGTTAGAATGACGGCTTGTGACCCAAAGCAGCCGTTCAGATTAGGCAAAGATTTGAGCAAGAAAATCGAAAAAAATGCCATTCCCGGATTGGCGGCGCTCTGGTTGATCGCTTGCACGCCGACTCCCAGCCCGGCTGAAGTCACAGTAGAAAACTCTTTCGAAGCTCGCATTGCCGAACGTCTTTCGGTAGCCGAAAACGATGGCGCATCCGGCATTCTCCGCATCACCCAAAATGGAGAGGTACTATTTGAAAGTGGATTTGGTTCCGCATCATGCAGCCTAAATGAGGAGGTTACGCCCTCTCATGTGTTCATGATTGGCTCGATCACCAAGGAGCTAACAAGTGTCTTGGGATTCGTTCTCGAAGAAAAGGGATACCTATCATTCGACAAGACAGTAAGTGACTACATTCCCGATTTCCGCGGTGAAATCGGAGAGGTCAAAATCAGCCAACTGCTGCACCATACTGGGGGAGTTCCAGACCTGATTGACGCACTGGGACGACCAGTTCCGTATTCCGTTGACTATGATTACCTCCCGGTAGATCGTGATGATCTTATAGAAAGAGCTAAGCTTGCGAAGCTGATATTTGAACCAGGCGAGAGGGAAGAGTACTCAAACCTGGGCTTTCAACTACTAGCGGCGGTGTACGAAGTGGTCATTGGCGAGAATTACCAAGCCCTTCTGCATCAGTACATATTTGAACCAGCAGGAATGACCGATACTGGTTACTGGTTCGACGACGGCGTGGAACGTCAATTCGCTGATGGATGCCGGGTTGGTGGTTCGCATTGGGGTAATCCGATTGACGATTCGATGTGGGTTTCGACTGGGCCATCGTGGAATCTGATTGGTGCTGGAGGTCTCCTCTCAACTGCTGAGAGTTTAGGCCTTTTTTTTGAAGGTATCAGCGATGACGTTTACTTCCAGAGCACCGCTCAATCCGAGAGATACAAGGATGATCGAATGGTGTATTCGGATAGCCGCGAACAGCGCGTAATGGGATCGGCGGGTTCCAACGGAATATTCAACGCCGTAGCGTTCTGGGCAGATCGCAGCAGATTCAATATTGTTTTGGTGACGAATCGGGCCGATCATCAAGCCGAGGACCATTTGTTCCGGGATATTCTTAAAATATTCCCAGCCTCGTATTTTTCACCCGCCGACTAGCAATATTCTTTTCTGTGGAATGTCTGCTTCTGGCCGTAAGGCGACAGTCGCCTGGTCTACGCTATAATTTCCGCTACTGACCCTTTGCGGCCGTTCGCATACGGGCTTTTTCGATTCAGTTGGGGGGTGTGAAATGGATCTCGGAGCATTTTCAGTGAGCCTTGCGGTTAAAGACCTTACAGCGTCGAGAGACTTTTACGAGAAACTCGGGTTCGAATCCGTAGGCGGCGATCCTACACAAAACTGGGTGATACTGAGAAACGGCGATCACGTACTTGGCCTTTTCCAGGATATGTTTAAGGAGAATATCCTGACGTTTAATCCTGGATGGGGCCAAACCGGCAACGAACTCGAATCGTTTACCGACGTTCGTCACATACAGCGCGAGCTGAAAGAGCTTGGGATTGCGCTCATCAGTGAAGCTGACGAATCAAGCTCTGGCCCAGCGAGCGTAATGCTATCCGACCCCGATGGAAACCAGATCCTTATCGATCAGCATCGATAGCAACTTTGGCCAGTGACGACGGCATTTGGCCGTTCGGAGACGGTCGCCAGGAAGCTAACTGCGGGGCTGCTTCACCCCGCATAGCAGCCGGTCGAAAAATCTGCGGTAATATGACGGCTTGTGACCCAAAGCGGACATCGACATAGAAGACTAGAACCTATGCCAAGAAGAGCAATAAGGAGTGTTCAATGAATTGGGAGGCCATATCCGCAATCAGTGAGGTCGTCGGCGTCACAGCGGTCATGATTACTTTTATTTACGTCGCTGTTCAGATCAGGCAAAACACAGAAGCAGTCGCAACATCCACCTACGAGAGTGTCATGACTGGGTTCA
>Ga0316201_10001505_pt1 | contig 15805 bp, 13 predicted proteins | sample CS6wburrow_MG_FD_204516 | JGI IMG/M metagenome (GOLD analysis project Ga0316201, IMG submission 204516) | Coastal sediment microbial communities from Delaware Bay, Delaware, United States - CS-6 worm burrow | ecosystem: Environmental > Aquatic > Marine > Coastal > Sediment | place: USA... | reverse complement strand
AAATGAGCGAGTCCTTCTACCTGGCCATGAATCCGAACGACCAGGCGATCGCGGGTCGCGCTATTTACAACGTGACCCCGCCCGAAGCCAGCCTGTACTTCGTCAAGACGGAGTGCTTCTGCTTCACTGAGCAAATACTGCAGGCAAATGAAACCCGGGAAATGCCGGTTTATTACTTTATCCAGTCGGACTTGCCGGAGCACATAAAGGAAATAACGCTGTCCTACACTTTTTACCGGGATGAAAACGCGAGCGCCGACGCTTTGGCAAACGCGTCAAAAAAACAGCAGGCCCAATAGAGCAACAGAATAGAGATTGAAGAGGCTAAAAAATGGCACATCACGCTGACGACAGCTATTACGTACCCCACGGAACCAAGTGGCCGATTATCGGTTCGATCGGCATGTTCATCCTGATGGCCAGCGCGGCGTTCTGGGTGAACGACTATGCAACTGCACCCTGGACAGCACTGCTCGGCGCTTTGATCCTGATTTATATGCTTTTCGGCTGGTTTGGCGAGGTGATCCGCGAAAGCGAGGCGGGCCTTTACAACGCCCAGGTTGATACCTCTTTTCGCATGGGAATGGTGTGGTTTATCTTCTCCGAGGTCATGTTCTTTGCCGTCCTTTTTGGCGCCCTGTTTTATGCCCGAGTGCTGAGCGTGCCCTGGCTGGGCGGGGAAGGAACCGGAGCTGCCACCAATGAAATTCTGTGGCAGGGTTTCGACGCGGTATGGCCAACCGCCGGACCCGACGAATTGGGCGGACCGTTCCAGACAGTGCCCGCTTTCGGCGTCCCGTTCGTGAACACGCTGATTCTGCTGAGTTCCGGGTTTACGGTCACGATGGCGCACCATGCGCTGAAAAAAGAACACCGCGGCAAGCTGATTGCATGGCTGATCGCCACGGTAGTCCTGGGCTTCGTGTTCGTTCTATTGCAGGCTGAGGAATACAAAGTCGCCTACGAGCAATTTGGCCTCACCCTGGGTTCAGGAATTTACGGCTCCACTTTTTTCATGCTGACCGGATTTCACGGATTACACGTGACTTTGGGCGCCATTATGCTGACGGTAATCACGATCCGCTGCATCCGCGGTCATTTCAATCCGAGCCACCATTTTGGTTTCGAAGCCGTTGCCTGGTACTGGCACTTTGTTGACGTCGTCTGGCTGGGCCTGTTTATTTTCGTCTACGTTTACTAGCACAAGCGGGTCCCGCCCCTGGGGGCTGGACTGCGGCCAGGCTGAACAATTCTTGGAGGCCCGCCCCCTGGCGGGCTTCTCGCTATTCCGGTTCAGCTGGTTGCTCAGAGACGGGCACGCGAACCGGGCCGCTGTTGGGCTCGATCCAGCCCATCTGGTACGCAAACCAGAGAAACAGGAACAGGACCAGGGACAGACCGATGCGCCAGCTAAGCCGCTTCACGGTCCGGTCCCCTTCGCCATGGTCTTTCACTAGAAAAATCAGGGCAGAGCCCAGACTGTAAAGGATGACGATGAGAAAAACGATTATCAGTATCTTGATGACCATGATTGTCTCGACTGATCTTTGTGGTGAACTTTGATTATAGCGAATGACTGCCGCCCGGAGCGGAACAAAAGATGTATTTCAAGCCCTCGATCAAACTGACCCTGGTTCTTTTCATGCTCGCGCTGGTCTTTATCCGGTTGGGTCTATGGCAGATGGAACGTAAAACGCAGAAGCAGGCGCTGTTCGATCAATTCGGCAACGCCCCCGTGATGGGGCTCGAGCAGGCCGTCCGGTCGGAATCACGTTTTGCGCGCGTCGAAGTCTACGGCCAATACGATCCGGAGCGCCACGTGTTGCTGGACAACAAGATCCTCAACGGCCGCGCAGGGGTGCAGGTGCTGACGCCGTTCACACGCCCCGGCGGCAAGCAACTGCTGGTCAACCGGGGCTGGCTGCCGCTGGCGCCCGACCGGCAGACTCTGCCCGAAGTGCCCACGGCCGGCGGCCCCAGAACGATCAGCGGTATTCTGAACCGATTGCCCGGCGACGGCCCCCGCGTCGGAGAGGCCGACGTGCTGCTGAGGGACCGCTGGCCGCAGCTGGTCACCTATTTCGAGTTCAATGACGTGGAAGCCGCCCTGGGCGACCCACTGCTGCCCTGGCAGCTACAGCTTGATCCTGCGGACGATAGCGGTTTTGAAGGCAGGCAGTGGCAAGCCGCCGTGATGGGTCCCGAAGTTCATGGCGCCTATGCGCTTCAGTGGTTTTCGCTGGCGCTTGCCAGCCTGATAATCTGGATAATTCTGGGTGTGCGTCGTGCGCGCCACAGTCAACCGCCAGCAGCGGATAGAGAGGCCAAATGAAGAACAAACTTTCACCCCGGATTTCGCTTGTCATCATAGCGGCCGTTTTCCTGCTGCCGCTGCTGCTCGCCTGGTTCATGTACAGCGGTACGATCGACTACAAACCGGGAACGACCCGTAATTTCGGTGACCTGGTAGAGCCCCCGGTACCGTTAAACTGGGAGCAAATTCAGCTGATTTCGGAAGCGGACGAACCTTCAGTGCGGGCCGCCATCGACGTTTTTGACCAACACTGGGTGGTGCTTTACCGCGTCACCGGGGACTGCGGCCCGTCCTGTGTGCAGGACCTGACCTCGCTTCGGCAGGTACACCGCGCCGCCGGTCGCAACCAGTCACGCATCATGCTGACCCTGCTGCTGGAAGGCGAGGGCCAGGCGGACACCATGCAGTTGCTGCGTGAGATTTATTCCCAGTTCAACTTTGTGCGGGACCCCTCGGGAGAAGCCGCCTCGTCCCTGGACCAGGCCGCAGCTAAACCCATCGGAGCCTACCTAATCGATCCGCTCGGGAATATAATGATGACCTATGCTGCAGGAGCAGATCCCAACCACCTGAAACAAGACCTCAAGCGGCTCCTGACCTGGTCGAAACTGGACGAACAATCATGAACCCTGCCCTGCACCGCCTGGCGCTGCTGGCCGCCATCGTCGCTTTTGTCGTGATCGTACTGGGTGCATACGTGCGTCTCTCCCACGCCGGGCTGGGTTGTCCAGACTGGCCGGGCTGTTACGGACATGTGACCTGGCCCGCAGAACCCCACGAAGTGGCCCAGGCCAACCAGTCCTTTCCGGAACGCGAGGTAGAAATCGAAAAAGCCTGGAAAGAGATGGTCCACCGTTACCTCGCGGGCTTTCTGGTTCTGGGGGTCGTGGCGATCAACATCCTGGCCTGGAAGTCTCCTGCCGGCAACGGCGTTCGCAAACTTTCCGCCGTCCTGTTGGCGCTGATCCTGTTCCAGGCGGCGCTCGGCATGTGGACCGTGACACTGAAATTGCTGCCCCTGGTGGTCATGGGCCACTTGATGGGCGGTCTCGCCACGTTCAGCCTGTTACTTTGGCTGTCCTGGAGAACGTCGGAAACCGGATTAACTTCCAGAACACCGATGTTCAGGCAACTCCGGGGCCTGATCCTGGCGGCCTCGGCTGTGCTGATTGTGCAGCTCGCGCTCGGTGGCTGGACCAGCGCAAACTATTCCGCATTGGCTTGCCCTGATTTCCCAACCTGCCAGGGGGAGATGTGGCCGGAGATGAACTTTTCCGATGCTTTCGTGATCTGGCGGGAAGTCGGAGTGGACTATGAGGGCGGAGTTCTGGACCTTCGTTCCCGGGTGGCCATCCACATGGTGCACAGAATGGGAGCGCTGGTAACGTTCATCGTGCTGGGCGTACTGGCACTGAAGCTGATACTGCGCCCTGCCGCCCGCCAGGAAGGCATGATTCTGGGCGCGCTGTTGCTCGCTCAGGTGACTCTCGGAATACAGAACATTGTGCTGCAGCTACCGCTGATCAACGCGGTGGCGCACAACGGCATGGGGGCGCTGTTGCTGGCAGCCATGTTGTGGTTGCTGTATCGATCTTCCAGGCAGACGGGCTGACCCTGTTGTTCGAATCGGCAGCCAAGTACTACGAGTTGTGCAAACCGCGGGTGGTGATGCTCATCGTATTTACCGCGATTGTCGGCATGGTCCTGGCAGTTCCGGTCTGGCCGCCTGTGGGGGCACTGGTTTTCGGCACCATCGGAATCGGCCTGGCCGCATCATCCGCGGCCGCCATCAATCACCTGCTCGATCAGCGCATCGACGCGGTCATGGCGAGGACGCGGGGCCGCCCCCTGCCTTCTGGTCAATTACAGGTGGGCCAGGTGCTGACTTTTGCCTTGATTCTCGGCGTAATCTCCATGACGGTGCTGATCGTATGGGTCAATTTGCTGACCGCCGCGCTGACCTTTTCTTCCCTGATCGGTTACGCCGTCATTTATACCGTCTGGCTCAAGCGCGCCACACCTCAGAATATCGTTATCGGCGGAGCGGCCGGAGCGGCGCCGCCCGTGCTCGGCTGGACCGCGGTGACCGGCTCGGTTGATCCGAATGCCCTGGTTCTTTTCCTGATCATCTATGTCTGGACGCCGCCGCACTTCTGGGCGCTGGCGATTCATCGGCGCCATGACTATGCGGCTGTCGACATACCGATGTTGCCGGTCACTCACGGCCCGCGGTTTACTCGCTGGCACATCCTTTTTTACACCATCCTGCTGGTGATCGTCACGACTCTTCCCTACCTCACGGGAATGAGCGACCTGCTTTACCTGGCCGGAGTCACGGTGCTCAATGCCGGCTTTCTCTGGTATGCGTTCCGATTGCTCCATGACAATGACGAGCGTATCCCCATGCAGACTTTCGGGTATTCGGTAATCTACCTGATGGTGTTGTTCATCTTTTTGCTGGCCGACCATTTTCTGCAGGCCATCTTGCGTTAGAAGGTATTAACCCGGCGCCATTGAACTTAAAATATCGCACTGGCTCCAAGCAATCAGAGATTTTGAACCATGAGTAAAAATCCGTCAGCCCACAACGACGATTCTCCGCTTCACGGCCTGGAAGAGCACGGCGAGTTCATCATGCGGCACATTGGCCCGAGGGACGAAGACGTCGCGACCATGCTTGAAGCCATCGGCGCAGACTCTCTGGATCAACTGATTGCGAGCACGCTACCGCCGGCGATACAGCTGGACGGGCCGCTGGACCTTCCCGAAGCGATCACCGAGCTGGATGCGCTGGCCAGGCTGCGCGCAATGGCGTCTCTGAACAAGGTTCAGCACAGCATGATCGGCATGGGTTACCACGAGACCGTTTTGCCGGCGGTCATCCAGAGAAACGTTCTGGAAAACCCCGGCTGGTACACGGCCTACACGCCGTACCAGGCGGAAATCTCCCAGGGCCGCCTCGAGGCCCTGCTCAATTTTCAGCAAATGGTGAGCGATCTGACCGGCATGCCGATTGCCAATGCCTCCCTGCTGGACGAAGCAACCGCCGCCGCCGAAGCCATGACCATGCTGCTGCGCATGAACCGGAAATCGAAGTCAAAGCGCTTCCTGGTCGACCGGAACGTTCTTCCGCAGACGCTGGACGTGTTGGAAAACCGGGCCAGGTACTTCGGAATCGACGTAGTCGCGGGCGTTCCGGACGAAGCGATCGAGGAAGGCGAGTACTTCGGCATTTTGCTCCAGTACCCCGGACTGAACGGCGAGCTGTGTGATTACCGCCACGTCATCGCAAACGCCCACGACAAAAACGCGCTGGTCACGGTCGCGACGGACCTGATGAGCCTGGTGCTGCTGACACCACCAGGGGAAATGGATGCCGATGTCGTGGTCGGTTCTGCCCAACGATTCGGAGTACCCATGGGTTACGGTGGCCCGCATGCCGCCTTTTTCGCCACCCGTGAGGAATACAAGCGCTCGATGCCCGGCAGGATCATCGGCGTTTCTCAGGACAGCAAGGGCCGCACCGCCCTGAGGATGGCGTTGCAAACCCGTGAACAGCATATCCGCAGGGACAAGGCCACCAGCAATATCTGCACCGCGCAGGCACTGCTTGCCGTAATCAGCGGGATGTATGGCGTCTGGCACGGCCGTGAGCGGCTTAAAAAGATTGCACTCAGAATTCACCGGTTGAGCGGACTGCTGGCCACCGGACTGGAGGATATGGGCTACTCGAACTGCACGAAACACTGGTTCGATACGCTGACCTACCAACTCGACGAGAAAGAGGCCGATACGATTTACCAGCGCGCGCTCGAGGGCGGGATCAACCTGCGCCGGGAGGGCTCCCGGATCATCGGCATGAGCGTCAATGAAAAGACTTCCCGCAGGCATATCGACATCATCCTTAATGCATTTGCAGGGGACAGAGCCGTGCAGTCCGTCGACGAAATCGACCGGAACCTGGACAGGAACTGGACCGCTATCCCGGCGCCGCTGCAGCGCGCAAGCGATTTCCTGCAGCATCCGGTTTTCTACGCTTACCACTCCGAGACCGAAATGCTGCGATACCTCAAGCGGCTGGAAAACAAGGACCTGTCCCTCGCCCACGCCATGATTTCTCTGGGGTCCTGCACAATGAAGCTCAACGCGACAACGGAAATGATCCCCGTGACCTGGCCGGAGTTCAGCGACATCCACCCGTTTGCGCCACTGGACCAGGCCGAAGGTTACCGGCAGATGATCCAGGAACTGGAGAGCATGCTGGTGGCCTGCACCGGGTACGATGCGGTGTCCCTGCAGCCAAACGCCGGGTCCCAGGGTGAATATGCCGGCCTGCTGGCCATCAAGGGATACCATGAATCCCGGGGCGACATGGACAGGGATATCTGCCTGATTCCCTCTTCAGCTCACGGCACCAATCCTGCCAGCGCCGCGATGGCCGGTATGAAAATTATCGTCGTCAAATGCGATGAAAATGGAAACGTGGACCTGGAAGATCTCAGGACCAAAGCCACCGAGCACGGCGACCGCCTGGGTGCACTCATGATCACCTACCCGTCAACCCACGGTGTCTTCGAAGAGGACATTCGCGAGATCTGCGACGTGGTCCATCAAAAGGGCGGGCAAGTGTATCTCGACGGTGCAAACCTCAATGCGCTGGTCGGCTGCGCCGCCCCCGGGGAATTCGGAGCCGACGTCTCCCACCTCAACCTGCACAAGACATTTTGCATACCGCACGGCGGCGGCGGCCCCGGAGTCGGCCCGATCTGCGTCGGTAAGCACCTCGAGCCATTCCTTCCGGGACACTCTGTTGTGCCAACCGGCGGGAAATCAGAGAAGAACAGGGCAGTTTCGGCAGCACCCTGGGGCAGCGCCAGCATTCTCCCCATATCGTGGGCCTATGTGACCATGATGGGGCGGGAAGGCATGAAAAAGGCGACACAGGTCGCGATCCTCAACGCGAACTACATCGCCAGCAGGCTGGCGGAGGCATTCCCGGTTCTGTACACCGGAAGAAACGGCCGGATCGCCCATGAGTGCATTATTGACCTGCGGCCCTTCAAGGAATCCTGCGGAATCTCTGAAGAGGATGTTGCCAAGCGCCTGATCGATTACGGCTTCCATTCACCGACGATGTCCTTCCCCGTGCCCGGCACGCTGATGATTGAGCCCACCGAGAGCGAGTCGTTGGCCGAAATCGACCGGTTCTGCGAGGCCATGCTCGCCATTCGCGAGGAGATCCAATCGGTTGAACAGGGGCGGCAGGACGCTGTGGACAACGCACTGAAAAACGCGCCGCACACGCCGGCCGACCTCGCTGCAGACTGGAACCATGCCTACAGCAGGGAACAGGCGGCCTACCCGGTCAAGGGGCTGTACCAAAACAAGTTCTGGGCGCCGGTCAGCCGCGTAGACAATGTTTTTGGAGACCGCAACCTGATTTGCTCCTGTCCGCCGCCGGAGGCATGGGTTACCGACCCGGACGACTGAAGCCCTCTAAAGCACGAACTCCTCCGGCGGGCATCGCCGGTTGTAACTCGAGGCCATGACCCTGCCGTATGCGCCCGTGTTCGCAATAACCATGATGTCGCCCTCCTCGCTGATCGGCAGCATGCGGCTTTCACCGACCACGTCTCCCGATTCGCAGATCGGCCCCACTACCCGGTAGATTCTCTCGGACGGCTGCTGCAGGCGCGTCAGGTTTGCAATATCGTGATAGGCGCCATACAGAGCCGGCCGTATCAGCGCGTTCATGCCGGTTGCGATGCCGAGGTACTGATACTGCCCCTTGGTCTTCAGCTGGGTCACGCGAGCCAGCAGTACGCCGCACTCAGCAGCGAGATAACGCCCGGGCTCCAGCCAGATATCCACATGATGATCTGCTATCGCCGCAGCGAGCGACTCATTCATTGCCGCCAGATCGAACCCGGCCTGCCCCCGGCGCTCGGGGACACCGAGACCGCCGCCCAGGTCCACGACCCGGGCGTCGGGAAACAGCGGCAGCACCTCGAAAAAACGCTCGAGTTGCTCTCGCCACACGTCCGCGTTTTGCACACCGCTACCGGTGTGGGCGTGCAGGCCGATTACGCGGCAATCCAGCCGTGCAAGCGCTGTGCGCAAATCTTCGAGGTGTTCCAGCGAGATTCCGAATTTCGAATCTGCTCCGGAAGTGATGACTTTTTTGTGGTGGCCGTAGCCCCGGTCAAGGTCCAGGCGCAAAAAGATATCCTGCTGTCTGAACAGGTCCGGCCATTGCTGCACCACCCAGGAATTATCGACCGTCAGGCGGATTCCCATTTCCAACGCGGCCTCATACTCCCCGCGCGGAGCGAAGTTTGGTGTGAACAGAATATCGTCCGGGCCTGCTGAAGGAACGCTCGACAACACATGCCGTACTTCTTCGAGGGAAACACATTCAAACCCGAGGCCTTCTGCAGCAAGGGACTGCAGCAACGCTCCGTGATCATTGGCCTTGACCGCGTACAGGACCCGCTTGACCGCTTCGAGGCTCTTGATTCGCCGGGCGGCCTGGCAAGCTGTCGCGAGATCATAAACATAGGCGCTCTCGCGGCCGTCCATCAGCGCCGTTAACCGTCCGGATTTCGCTATCCACCAAGGAACCGGTTCATCCGCCGGTCTCATCTCACGGGTCAACTGCTTCCAGCTGGGGCCGAATTCGGGCCTGTTTTCGGCAACTGAGGCAACCAGCAACTGGTGCAGCTTCCGCACCAGGCTCAGCGCATGTTCCGGATCGACGACCAGGGTCAGGTTCAGATCGTTGGCTGACTGGGTAACCATGTGGACGTGACGGTCCTGAAAGACATCCAGGGCGGCTGAAAGCCGGCCGAGGATCGTGCGGATGGAATTTCCGACCAGGCTGATGGAAACGCAGCCGGACTGGATTTCGACCCGGCATAGCTTTTCGAGATCATCCAGGAAAGCCGCCATGCGGGCCTCGTCCGAATGGGCGGGCACCTGCGGATCCAGGCTCACGGTCACGGTCGACTCAGACGTTGAAATCAGGTCTACGGAGTAGCCGTGCCGCTTGAATACCGCAAACGCGTCGGCGAGGAATCCTGCCTGGTGCCACATGGCCGGGTTCTCCATGTTGATCAGCGTAATGTTCTCGCGGCTCACCACGCCCTTGACCTGTGCCTCCTCCTTTTCCGAACGCGCGGCAATACGAGTACCCTGCTCTTCCGGGCGGTTGGTGTCCTTGATGTATACAGGAACCCCATGGCGCCTGGCCGGTTGGATACTGGGCGGATGAAGTACTTTGGCGCCCATCGAGGCCAGTTCCTGGGCCTCACCGTAACTCAGGCGGCTCAGCAGCCTCGCCTCCGGAACATCACGCGGGTCGGCGCTGAATATTCCGGGCACGTCGGTCCAGATTTCGAGCCTGGCAGCCGACAAGCGCGCCGCCAGGTAGGCGGCCGAAGAGTCGGATCCGCCTCTACCGAGCAAACAGGTCGTATTGTCCGCTCCCCCGGCGATGAAACCCTGCGTGATGTGCAGTCGACCGCCTTTCGCCAGCCTTGCGGCCAGTGCCGGATCGGCATGGTCGTCACAGCGGGCGGCCAGCACTTCGGATGATGACTCCGGAGTGACCTGCAGCAGATCGCGGGCGTCTTGCCATGATGCCTCCAGGCCTGCTGCCTCCAGTACCTGGCAACCGATAGCGCTGGCGAGCAATTCGCCGTGGGCCATGATCAGGGCCTGCTGTGGCGGAGTCAACGGGCCCTGGTCGGCTTCTTCCACCAGCTGCGCCAACCGGTTCCAGTGCAAGTCGAAGGTCGCCGACGGTTCCAGTCCGAGCCTGTTCAGGAGTTGAACATGGAGCCCGGAAAGTTCTTCCAGAACCGCCTTTCTGTCCCGCAGGGCATTCGCGGATACGACTCGGGTCAACCGGTCGGTCACGCCCGACAATGCAGACACGACCAACACCAGGCGATTGCCGTCCCGCAGCGTTTTTTCAGCCTCGCTGCAAATCGTTTTCCAGCAGTCGGCAGAGCTGACGCTGGTGCCGCCGAATTTCATGACAACCCATGGAAGGCTGTGAACTTTTTTCATCATTCTTTTCTCCAAACGAAAACGGCCTCCGCTGGGGAGGCCGTTTCAGTTTTTCAGGCTCAATGCGGGTTCAGGCGGTAATGGACGCCCTCATCTTTCGTAGTGCATTGGCTTCGAGCTGGCGTATGCGCTCGGCCGAAACGCCGTAACGGTTTGCCAGTTCCTGCAAGGTCATTTTGTCGTCCTGCAACCAGCGACTGCGAATGATGTCCTGGCTGCGCTCATCCAGTTCATCCAGGCCGGCGTACAGCAGCGTATTGTTGTGCTCGGTCAGATCCGATGACTCGACCTCCGTCGCCGGATCCTCGGATTTGCTTTCCAGGTAGGCCACCGGTGCGACGTAAGGCACTTCGTCGTCCGCGTTGGGCGGCAGGTCAAAGCCCACGTCCTGGCCGGATAACCTGGACTCCATTTCCAGCACTACTTCCGGCTTCACGCCAAGGTCCTTGGCCACGGCATTAACCTCGTCGTAGCTCAGCCACCCCAACCTCTTTTTGGATTTTCTGAGGTTGAAGAACAGCTTGCGCTGGGCCTTGGTCGTCGCAACCTTGACGATGCGCCAGTTCCTGAGGATGAATTCATGCATTTCCGCGCGAATCCAGTGCACGGCGAAAGAGACCAGGCGTACACCGTGGTCCGGGTCAAACCGTTTGACCGCCTTCATCAAGCCAATGTTACCCTCCTGGATAAGATCGCCCAGGGCGAGTCCGTAGCCCGTGTATCCTTTGGCCACGTGAACCACGAAGCGCAGGTGTGCAAGCACCATTCTGCGGGCCGCTTCGATGTCTTCATCAGCCTGGTAACGGCGGGCCAACTCCTGCTCTTCCTCGAAAGTCAGGACCGGAATCTTGTTAACCTCCTGGATATAGGAATCCAGGCTCCCGGTCCCCGCAGGAACCAGCAAATGGCTTGGTACGAGATCTTTGCTCATTAATCCTCCTGGGCAACGCACAAGTTTAACATATTTTCACGGTTTTCAAACTGAAAAGCCCTCTCGGGTGGCTACTTGCTGCTCCCTCGAAAAGTGCCGCACCAATGAAGGAGTCCAGCTTCCCTGCTCCCGGCTGCGCCGGAAGGCGGCTGCGCTGGACGGCATGCAATGGACGCGCGGCTCCTTTGCTTCAATCCGGGAGTTTGACAGGACAAACGATGATATGTTCCCCGGAAAAAAGCTGTATTTTCAGCATTTGCCGAGCATGCCCTGTTCCCGGATCTGGCGCAGATACCGCTGCACCGCCACCCAGGCCCCGAAAAACCCCAGTAAACCGCCGGCGGACATGATTATAAGGACACCAGTGAGGCCGACACCCTGTACGGTGAACGTGTTGCCATAAGCATCCAGAAGGCGTTCGAGCGGCTGTCTGAGGTAAAACAGGCAGAGGTTGAATAGCAGGAGTGCAAGCAGCGCTCCGAGCATTCCGTACCAGAACCCGGAATACAAGAAAGGCTGCCGGATGAACCCGTTGCCGGCCCCGACCAGGCTGAGAACCTGGATTTCCTCTGAGCGGCTCGCCACGTCAAGCCGGATCGTGTTCGACACGATGACGACAACAGCCAGGGCAAACAGGAACGTAAGCACCAGGACGAAGGCTTCCCCCAGTTCCAACAGGCCCGCAAGCCTCTGCAGCCACTTGAAGTCCACCTGCACCAGTTCCACTTCGGGACGGGCGCGCAACCAGTTGTCGAGCCCCATCACGGCCTCTTCAAGCCCCACACCCGCCGCTGTCTCGGGCGTCACCAGCAAAACCCAGGGCAGCGGGTTTTCCTCAAACAGTTCAAGTGCCTGGCCAAACCCGGAAGCAGCCCGGAACTGTTCCATACCCTCTTCGGGAGAGACGATTTCCGCACTGGCCTGCAGTTCCCGGTCAATAACCGCCGCCAGCGAACGCACCTCATCCTCCTTGATCTCATTTTGCAAAAAGACCGTGATCGTCCCCCACTCATCCTGCTGCAAGTCGACCGCGCGCAGGTTCTTTACCGTGACATAGAGCCCCAGCGGCAGGGCCATGGCTATCCCGAGGACCAGCACTGTCATCAATGTTCCCAGCCGATGATTCATCAGCGTCCCCAAGCTGGAGAACAGGCTGTATAGCTGCCGCCGCCCCCAGGCCCGGGCCTTTCTGCGCAGTGGGTAAACAGGACTCATGCGGCGGAACCCGCAATTTCGGCCGCACTGATGTCATCCACCAGGCTGCCCTCCGAAAGCACCAGCACCCGGCACCCCATGGACCGTATCAACGCCAGGTCGTGACTGGCGATCAGCACGGTGACACCCTGTGAGTTCAACTGCCGGAAGAGCCCGAAAAGTTCTCGTGACAGGTCCGGGTCAAGGTTGCCCGTCGGTTCATCGGCCAGCAGTATAGGCGGCATGCTGACAATCGCGCGGGCAATTCCGACGCGCTGTTGCTCGCCTCCCGAAAGCATGAGGGGCCAGGACTTCTCTTTACGGAGCAGGCCGACTTTATCCAGCGCGGCGCGGACTTTCTTTCTTATATCCCCGTAGCGCATTCCGGCAATCATCAGGGGCAGTGCGACGTTGTCGAAAACCGTTTTGTCACTCAGCAGCTTGTGGTCCTGAAAGATCATGCCGATCTGCCGGCGCACCTGCGGTGCATACCGCGGCGCCGTCCTGCCGAGATTTCTACCATTGACCAGAACCTGTCCGCGCGTGGCTTTTTCCAGCATCAGAATCAGCCGCAACAGCGTACTTTTTCCGGCGCCTGAGTGACCGGTGAGAAAAGCCAACTCGCCGGCTTGCAGGTCAAAACTAACGTCCCTCAAGCCATATGCGCCGTTCTGGAATCGCTTGGTAACATGCTCGAAAGTGATCATTTAGGTGCTGAATGTTAGCCCGGCTGTCTGTAAGCGGACAGGATCAGCGGTGCCGGCGCCGCTGCCCGTCCCTGCCATGCCGCTGCTGCGGACGTTTATTGCCGCCCGATCTGCGCTTTGGCCGGGCCGATACCCTCTTGATTTCCGGCATGTCTGCCGCGTTCGCCTGTTCAATCTCGATGGCATAGCCTATGAATTCCTCGATCTCCGGCAGATGGAACGCGTAGTGCTCACAGGCAAAACTGATGGCTTCACCTTTCGCTCCCAGTCTTGCCGTGCGCCCGATCCGGTGGACGTAATCCTCAGCATCCTGCGGTAAATCATAATTGATCACGTGGGTGACATCGGGGATGTGCAGGCCTCTCGCCGCAACATCGGTCGCCACAAGCACGGGCAGTTCGCCGTCATGAAAACGCTTCAACAGTGTCTGTCGCTTCTTTTGGGGCACCTGTCCGGACATCGCCGCCGCCAGTATTCCGTTGGCGTTCAGAGTTCGTTCCACCTGGTCGGTCGCCACGCGCGTGTTGGCAAACACCATCACGCGTGCGTCGGTCATGCCCCGCAGCAGGCCAATCAACAACGGCAGCTTTTCCTCGTTGGCGGGATAGTAAACCGTCTGTTTCACATTTTCGGCCGTGACCTGCGCGGCCTCCGCCTTGAGCAGCTCTGGCTCGTTCATATGTTCGTAAGCCAGTTCCAGGACCCGGTGCGAAAGGGTGGCGGAAAACATCAGGCATTGCCTTTGGTCGCGCGGCGGAAGCCTTCGCAGCACATACCGGATATCCTTGATGAATCCAAGGTCAAACATCCGGTCCGCTTCATCCAGCACCATGACGTCGATTTCCTTGAGATTGAATACGTGCTGCTTGAAATAGTCGATGATGCGTCCGGGCGTTCCAATCAGAACGTCGACACCCGCCTCCAGGCTCAGTCGTTGCTTCTCATAGTCGACCCCACCGTATGCAAGACCGAATCTCAAGCCGGTTCCGGCTCCGAGCAGCAGGGCGTCCTTGTGAATCTGCAGCGCCAGTTCCCGGGTAGGCGCCAGTACCAGGGCCCTCGGGTGTTTACCCGTGTGACCGGGACTTTTTTTCAGCAGCCGCTGAAAAATAACCAGTAAGAAGGCCGCGGTCTTGCCGGTCCCGGTCTGTGCCTGGCCTGCCACATCCTTGCCGCTCAGCGCTGGCGGCAGCGTCAGGGCCTGGATAGGCGTACAGTGCGTGAACTTCGCGTGGGCCAAACCTTCCATGACCGTGGGAAGCAGGTCCAGTGAAGAGAATTCGGTCTCGGTCAGCGGGTTAGTTGTTTTGCTAGAAGGCATATTGTAATCACTTTGATGTTGCGGCGTTTTTGGCCGGACCTATGTCAATTAGTTTATCTTTCAGGAAGCAGGGGGCTTGAAATTTGCTGCCGGCGCCTTGAAATCGTTGGACGGTTCAGTTGAAATACACGGATTCGTTAAACGGTTTTACCGGACCCTTGAATTAACCATATTAACCGCGCCGCTTTCCATGCGCCAGTACGAAAGCCGCGTCAACCCTGGAGAAATATTGTGAGCGAGAAAATCAAACACGTCACTGACGGCAGCTTCGACCAGGACGTCCTGAATGCCGACGGTCCCGTGCTGGTAGATTATTGGGCGGAATGGTGCGGGCCCTGCAAGATGATTGCACCGATCATTGAAGAAATTGCGGACGAGTACGGCGATCGCCTGACCGTTGCCAAAATGGACATCGACAGCAACATGGCAACACCCCAGCAATACAGTATTCGCGGCATCCCCACGCTGATGATATTCCGGGATGGAAAAGTACAGGCCACCAAGGTCGGCGCCATGACCAAGGGCCAACTGAAGGCATTTGTAGACGAGGTCGTATAAAAAATTGCGGGGTTTGGGCCGCTACGGTCCGAACCCTGCCACTCGAAATCCGGGAGAAGCGCTGGACGCTTCGTTCTAATCGTGCTAATTTTACTCTATCTGTAACTGGACCCCCCCGTCCGGTTTGTACACTTCCCTTTTTGAACGCCGGCCCATTGCCGGAAAAACCGTCGTACTGATCTGAAAAAATCATTCTTTGCCACCACTACGGGCTCAGCCCTCCAATCCGAAAACCTTCTTATGAACCTAACAGAACTCAAGCAAAAACCGACTTCCGAATTACAGGAAATCGCTGACGAAATGGGACTGGAGGGCGTTGCCCGCTCCAGAAAACAGGACATGATTTTTTCCATCCTCAAGGCCCATGCGAAAAACGGCGAAGCGATTTTCGGAAATGGAGTGCTTGAAATTCTCCAGGATGGGTTTGGGTTCCTGCGCTCCGCTGATTGTTCCTACCTTGCCGGTCCCGACGACATTTACGTTTCACCCAGCCAGATCCGGCGGTTCGCGTTACGCACCGGTGATATGCTCTCGGGCAAAATCAGGCCCCCAAAGGACAGTGAGCGATATTTCGCACTGCTGAAGGTTGAGGAACTGAACTACGAATCGCCCGACGCAGCGAAGCGCAAAATCCTTTTCGAAAACCTGACGCCCGAGTTTCCCACCCAGCAATTCAAACTGGAGCGCGGAAACGGCAGCACTGAAGACAT
>Ga0316201_10001504_pt1 | contig 15807 bp, 11 predicted proteins | sample CS6wburrow_MG_FD_204516 | JGI IMG/M metagenome (GOLD analysis project Ga0316201, IMG submission 204516) | Coastal sediment microbial communities from Delaware Bay, Delaware, United States - CS-6 worm burrow | ecosystem: Environmental > Aquatic > Marine > Coastal > Sediment | place: USA... | reverse complement strand
AATAATATCGCCATGCCAAATTCTTTTTGTATGGATTCAAGCAATTCAAGGATTTGCAATTGTATGGTGACATCCAACGCCGTCGTGGGTTCATCAGCAATTAATAAAGCGGGATGACAGGCTAAAGCCATCGCAATCATAACGCGCTGACGTTGCCCGCCTGATAAGGTATGGGGATAAGCGTCAAAACGTTTATGAGGCTCAGGAATCCCAGTGTGTTCCAAGAGTTCTAACATGCGGCGACGCGCAAGCGATTTGCTCAAACCTTCGTGTAATTGCAAGGGTTCTATGAGTTGTGTGCCGATGGGATAAACCGGATTAAGCGAAGTCATCGGCTCTTGAAAAATCATAGCAATCTCTTTGCCACGTATACGACGTAATTGGGCCTCATTCAATTCAAGCAAATTGTTGCCCTGAAATTCGATTTTGCCGCTAGGATAAGTCACTTGTTGGCGATCATGCAATTTTAATATGGATAAAGCAGTAACTGATTTACCTGAACCAGATTCACCCACTAAAGCGACTGATTCTCCGGGATCAATGTGAAAACGGATACGATGCACGACTTCAGTGCGCTGTGCTGAGTTGCCAAAGGCGACGGATAAATCCTTGATGTTTAATAAAGGTGAGTGTTCTGTCATTGTGATGAGTACAAGGGATTGTTTATCAGTTATCAGTTATCAGTTATCAGTTATCAGTTAAAAAAAGCTTGATGTTCAGTATGTTCAAGGCCAACAGATTTATCTGACAAACTATATAACTCATAATATTTGGGCGTTCCAAATGAGTACAACAGATTAGTAGAATAAACAGATTGTTTATACGGGGATACTTGAAAAAGGGGTTTGACTGAAAAAAAAAGCCTAAAGGAAACTCAAGGCACAGCACTGGGAAGATTTGGAAACAGGGCAATCACAAGGGATTGGCCCTACAGACAATCTGTTTTTTTTAGGGGCCATTCTACCCCTGCTTCAATTTTAATGGCATCCAAAGTTATGTGAATAAGGATTCAAGATCACTTAGCCAACGGTATAGCCTTTTTTCTTCTAAAAGCGGTACGCCAAGATAAAATTCACAAGCATAATACCCTTCATCTTCAAAACCAACAGTATCAATATTTCTTTGATGTAGAGATTCTATGGCCTTTTTTTGCTCCGAACTATTGGCAAACCTACGCCCTTTTTTAAACGGCACATTCGTTTTGATCAGGGTATAGTTATAATTTTCAAAGACTTTTTCAATTTCAGAGGAATAAAATGCGCGATAAACAACAAAACCAAATAACGGTGATAAATGCTTATTGGATATAATGGAAAATATTTGCTCAAAGAAATATTCGCCAATGTATCCAAGAGAGCCTGTCGCAATAAACAGATCGGTTTTTTCAATAATGGGTTTCAATGCCACCGGTAAGGCTTCATGCCTCATATCAAAACAATACGCTTTTTCACAAACCTGAACGCGCTCTGAAAAATCCATGGCCTGTTGAGAATTATCTGAAAGATAAAATTGATAATCTGTATGACAAATCTCTTGAGTCATATAGAATTTTTCTATTTCTGCCCCTGTTGGGGTTTGCTCATTCTTGAGGAAAAAATCAATGAGTTGCTCCAGTGTTAAGTCATGGCGCAAAAGTGTAGACATAATCCCATAAGATGCCCCAATATCAATAATGTTGACTGGACGTTGTAATTCAGTCTGTAACTTTTTTAATAAAGGGCGAAGGTATTGGAGCGCATAATCAGGCACACCATATTCTTTTTCAGATATGATTTTGAAATAGGCTGCTGGTGTTGGTTGAACATAAACATCTGACCAATCTTCTTTCGCGCTAATATCCATGTACTCCTTTCCTTTCTACATTAAAGTGATTAAAGGCCTTGACAGGCTTCCTAAATCAATACCATTTTTAAGAGCCAATACGATACCCGTTGCTTCAGCGTAATTGTTCACCTCAATCACATTATCCAATTGAATCTTGGATTGAGAAACATCCAAAATGGTTTTATTTTCACGCACTGCAATAACAGGCACACCATATTTTTGTGCTTGTAAAATGGGTACCCCTCCCAAACAAGTGCTGGGCACAACAACAGCTAACAAATTATTGATATTGATAATATCTGCTATGCGGGTGTGGGATTGTACTTTAATCTGGGGTGCTTTTTGTAAGCCGACTAAGACACAAGCTAAACCACTTGTTGAGGCCATTTCTCCAGCCCCCCTCGCATCAACCACATTGTGTTGCAAATCCAATTCTTTGATATTGAGTAAGGGTGCGTGAGCAACCGGTATTTGAAAGGTTTTCATAATGAGGTGTGAAATAATGGCTTCAACACCACCAACGGGATTGGGACATTCACCTACAAAATGCTTTGCATACATATCAGCCGGCAAGTCTTGAACATCCGTTGTGACGGCTATCGCATCAGATCCCTTTTTAATCAATGCTTTGCTGGCATTCAATAACACTTCAGGGTTATCAACGGTTCCAACAAAGGCCCCCACTTCATTTTGATGAGATCGACTGTGAATCCGTTGATCTGTGATAATGGGTTCGATGATATTCACACCATAGATGGCTCTGACAGCATTAATAATATTGAACAAAATGTGAATTTTCCACTCTTCTGATTTTTCAATAATCAGCCCGACTTTGTTGGCATACGGCAGATAAAAATTGACCTTTCCCTGACAAAATAAGTCGATAGAATGGCCTTCTGCATAAACAACATTCTTCTTTAAGTTGATAAAATTGGAGGCATTAACGGTGTTGGGATTGGTTATTAAATAGTCAACGCTAGAAGCTAACAAATTAGCGGTTGGTGTCGCGTCACCCGCATACCCTCCAATACTACAACCAATACCAGTTGGTACAATATTTAAAACAACACTTTTCCCCGGATAATACTGTCCCTCTACATTTTCAGTCATTTCAGCAAACTGTTCAGCGTAAAGTGTGGCTTCGACAATAATGTCATCTGAGGTGATTTGGCTAATATACCAGCGAATGGCTTGTTTCCCGACAACCTTTTCCACAGCCTCAAGCAATGAGATGTTGGAGGGTATGTCTGATTTTTTGATAATATACTGTCTATTATTAATCATGAATGAGTTTAGGGTTATGAACTGATGAAAAAAAGCGTTTAGTAGCAATAATCAATAATATTTAGGGCTACCCTGGTTTAAAGTCACTTATTTTGACACTTCTCCTTTCTCAAACGAGCCGATTACACGAGCATACGATACTGATAGAGTTTATCATAAAAAGGTAAGCATTCTTCAACAATAGGTTTTAAATGCTCAGGTAAGGTGATATCCTGTTTGCTAAAAGGAATAAATCCACTTGAATTAAAAAGTGTTGTATACCACGTTTTCGCCCAGATCGGATCGGTTTCTCTCATCCCCGACTGCCAAGTCAACATTTGATCAGAATAACTAACGCCCAGTTTAGTGCATAATGCTTGCAAAACCTTGTCAGGATTTTTGAGTAAGTCAGTTGAATCCACAACAATGGGGACATCTTCAGTGAGTGCCTGAATGAGCATGAACAGATGATAAAGTTCTGCCAGGCCAATTTCAGGCAAAGTAAACTTTTTCGGATAATTGTAGATTTGTTGTCTGGAATAAATCATTTCATTAGGATGTCTGATTAAAAAAAAATTGTCGAAAGACATTAACCAATCTAATTCCCTATTTTTAGGCAAATTATTGGCTGTATGTTTTTGAAATGAAAAAGATATCCCTTTAGGTAACTCACCCGTTATTTTCATAATCACTTTTTTATAATCCGTCTCATAACGTTCAATAATTTCTAATCTATGGGGATGATCGAACCCTTGTGTTAAAAGATACGGCGGATAAAATGGTTCATCAAAAATAACACATCCATCCAATTGTTGAAAAGCCCGCGTAACAAGTGTTGAACGGCTTCTAGCACAAGTCCACATAGCAATATGCTTATTTTTTGCCATATAACTCCTATCATGTTGTTTGAAATTGATTTTGGCGTTTCATTCCTTGATTTCTTTTAAAGGAAGCATTGCATTTCTTCTACCAAGTGTCACAAAAATCATAATACTCAAAAGTGAAGTCATAATATCAAGATGTAACAAGAAAGCACTACTGAGACTAAATATGCCGGGTGCCAGTGTCAATGCAAAACTCTTTTGCAGATTGGCTTCCAATCTTTTGGCAATCTCAAAAAGCTTACATAACTGAGAGAGACTGCCATCCATTAAAACGATTTCAGCCGTATCTGTCGCAATCGAAGTTGCACCTTGTAAAGAAATCGAGACATTCGCTTTTTTCATGGCAATCGTATCATTAATCCCATCGCCTATGAAACAAACCGATTTTCCCTCTTTTTGTAATTGTTCAACGATCTCTGCTTTGTGTTGTGGAAGAACCTCATAAAAATAACTATCCATATCCAATTCTTCGGCTAATTTTTGCGTCGGTTGCTGATGATCACCGGAAACAATCGCCATAAATTTGATCCCCTGTTGCCTCAATCCAGCCATAATGGGTTTGATTTCGGTTCTGACTGAACTCTGAAGTTCAATCACCCCAACAGCTTGATGATTGACGGCAACCACCACGATAGAATAACCGTTGTTTTGAGACTGTTCAATAGCCGTTTTGAGCGTTTCAGAAAAAACGATCTTTTCTTGACTCAGAAAACGAACACTGCCCACTCGAATCAGTTTGTCATCAAGATTAACCGTTATGCCATAACCCAGTTGATATTCGGAATCCTCTATTTTGGGTAAAGTGATACCCGCGTCTTTAGCTTTCTTAAGAATAGCTTTAGCAATCGGATGGGTTAATTTGCACTCTGCGGCTGCGGCATAAGTTAAAATCTCTTCTTCTTGATAATTGTTACACACTATAATTTGCCTAATATCTGGCTCTTCATGGGTTAAAGTGCCCGTTTTATCAAAAAGTATAGTATCTACCTTGCTTAATTCTTCAAGAACGCGTCCATCTTTAATCAAAATACCCTTATGAGAAGCCAAACTGATGTGGCTAAGCGTCCCAAGCGGCGCTAAAACTCTAATACGATTTCCAATATGACTATACATGAAAACAACCGTATTCGTTGGGCCTAATATCGGCAATAAAAATCCTGACAGGACGAGCATGGGAAAAGTCGCTTTATTTGCCCATTGTTCGCCCTTTAACTGAATTTTGGATTTAAAATCAGCCGAATCAATTAAAATATGGCCAATTTGAGCAATGGTTGTGTCTTGCCCCGCTTTTTCAACTTTAACATAAATTTTACCCGTCACTAAAAACGTAGAGGCAAATACCTGAGTCCCGACTTCTTTTTCTACTGGTTGCGATTCGCCAGTTAAAGCATGTTGGTCAATCGTTGCCATGCCTTCTATGATAAGACCATCTACCGGCACGCTCTCACCCGTTTGTACGACAATAATATCATTGACTTTTATTTTTTCGAGGGGGACTTCGATTTCAACATTATCTTTTAACATCCATACACTAGTCTGAGCGTGTTGATTAAACACATTAATGAGCCTATTTTTAGACTCGTTTTTAACCTTAGCAACGGTGTATTTACCACGATGAAACAACAGAGTTGTAAAAGCGGCAGCAAAATACTGATTAATAGCAAGCGTGATCATATCTGCCGTAAAAAAGAAAACATCCACATCAACTTTTCGTTGCTTAATCAGTGTGTTTTCGACTTGTCGCATATAGGGCAGAGTCGTATAGAGGTAAAAACAAAAACTCAAAAGTACTAAATTGGGATAAAAAATAGGCGCTAAAACAGGATGAACAAATTGTCTTAAGGCCCCAAGTCCCATAGAAACCCCACTGAATTTAAGATAATGTTGGTGTTGTTTCTCAACGTTATTGACTACGATTTCCTTTGATTGTTTTTTGAGTGCTTTGGGTTTTATCTGTTTAAGACTTGTTGATTTTTTCTTGTGGTTATATTTTTCAGAAATTCTGATTCCTATATAACTGGTCAATAAAATACCGATTTCTAATATCATTTTTCTCTGTTCTTTTAGTTTAATTCAAATCGTTATGGGGTTATTTTGTAGTCCCTACATTTGATGTAGAGACGCGATGCTTCGCGTCTCTGGCTCGGAGATGCTAAGCATAGAGAGACGCGAAGTCTATAGAGACGCGAAGCATATAGAGACGCGAAGCATCGCGTCTCTACAAGAATCCCTTATCCCTAGCTCATTTCTTCTTCCAAAACGTCTTGGACGATGGCACCCAACTCTGCGACCACATCTATTATGAAGGGCTTGCCATCACGGCTTTCCGTCAACCAAGGATCCATGATGACAGAACGCATTACCGCGATGGAGTCGGCATCCCATGATGTACTTGTTGGATCGTCGTTCTTCATCAGACGGCCTGCGTAATCGTTGAAAAACTTTTCCCCATAGCCGGATAACGAAAAAGCGGTGGTGCTGGTGACGAAGCTGTAATCGTGAATATTGTCGTGCAGCTTGACACCACATCGGTCGTAGATCGCTTTATTAAAGTCGTTCGCTTTATCGAGGCTGGTGTTCCAGTTGCCTTCCTTGTCTCTGAAATTGAAGGCAAAGCAGATGATATTGAGATCGGCACCATTCTCTTTCAAGAGTGTCATTGCCTTAGGATCGCGGATTAATTCGTTGTAACCCTTTCCGTGTAATGCTTTGAGGGCAGCCTGCAGTTTTTCCTCACTCAGCGAGTGGTTTCCGGTATGAGGTACGGGCACGACGTAAAAATCCTTGTACATCCAATTCAGGCCCAGCAATGCGAGATGGAACATTTTGCAATTGAACAAGGTTCTCCCCAATAGGGTGCCATAACCGCTCTGATCAGTCGGAATCACAGCGTGGCTTAAATAGACACCTGCTGCCGCTGCACCGGGCTTGGAGCCTTCGATTCCGTACCGCCCCATGATCAAATCTTCTTCAGGGTAGTCGTGCGTGCTGTTAGAACCGCCTTCATCCCCGTTGCTGTCTGGATTGGTATACGGCGCTTCAAAGGCGACCAGACTACGCATCAGCTTATTACGGTAGCAAAGGGCACCGGCTGGATAGGGAAGATAACCTGTCTTGTGGGGATCGACTGTGATGGTATCCGCTTCTAGCAAGTGTGCGTACTGTTTATGTACATAGTCACTCATGGGTAGAACCGGTACTGGACCGTTTTCAGTGCGGGTTTTTGTTTCCGACTCACTTGGGGCGAGGAGCATGGCGGCGAAATAGCCGCCCCAGGCGGCATCCGCATGAACGGCGAAATCGAGCCCGTCAGCGTGCAACGCTGTGCGGATATTCAAAATATCCTCAAGAGGATCGACGTTACCCTCTTCGGTGGTTCCGAACACTGCGGTGACACCGATCACTGGCTCAAGATTGGCCTGACATTCCGCCAGTTTTTGCTGCAACACGGTGGTATCCATACGACCATAGCGATCCAGCGGTATGGCACGCAGATTATTCGCACCAACGCCAAGGATCGCGGCACCCTTAGGAAGAGAATAGTGCTTGGAGGCGGGGACGAAAAAGACAGGAGGGCGTATCGGCTTGCCGTCTACTGGGGGCAACAGTTCGTCGCTGTAAATGCCCAGCAAACCGGCGTTCTGAAGCAGGTAGGGTGCCGTGCTGTCTTCCAACTGCTGCGCGGCCTCTTCCTGGGGCAGGGTTGTCAGTTCGATCACGCGTGCCGGCAGTGAGAGCGTCTCATCTAGGGTCAAATTCAATAATTCCCACGAATTAAGTTCCGTTATCCTTTTTCTCGAACCATCGGGAAGCATGACCATCAGTTTTTCACTTCCTGGTAGGCTTTTCGATTCCACCGCTTTTTTGATCGCTATCGGATAATACTTGGCGTTTCGTGCCGCCCACAGGGCTTCAATATTGGCCGTGGTTCCCCCACAGGTCAAGTGTCCCCAAGCTAAAACGCCTTCGCCCGCTGTCTGATAGCCGAACATGCGACACAAATCCTGTCCGGCCAGATACTCCAGAACGGTCGTGACAGGAGAAGCTTCTGTAGCCGTGTTATTTTGATTGTAGAGCATCGCTGCGACGTAGGCCACCATGCCAGGTATAGTTTGGTCCCAGGACATGTGCCCTTGATAACGCATACTGGAAAACGGGACAGAATTCTTGAGTTGTGCCAAAAGTTTGAACAACTCACTCTTGGTGCGTGCCACCGCGTCCAGATAGCCTGCATCGCGCTGGATCGCATCGGTGATGACGGTAGGATCTTCTGGATGAAAATTGCGCCGCCAATAAGCGTGATCGGTGATCGCCTCTTCCACCAACTTCATGAACATATCTATGTTTTCCGCCCGCGGCCCCAAAAACCAAGCGGCAACTTGGCGCTCTCCATCCCCATCCTTGCTCAGATCGAGGGATGCACTGCTGTTCGCCTGTGGTCGATCCAGTTGCTGAGAGCATTTTGAGGCCACTGACTTGTTCACCATTTTAATAAGGCCACTTCCGATAAAGGGTTCTTTTTTCATTGTTTTCTCCGTTGTCAGATATCGAAATAAACGCAAAAGACGCAAAAGACGCTAAAGGTAAGTAGGGACACATAAATCTTTGAACCGTGTGGTGTACGTCAATTCATTGGTTGTTATGTCTCTAAAACTTGTAATTTTACCAACAACAACTCAAATAAAGCCGCATAAACACCGAGCTTGTTGTAGATTTCATCAGCCAAGTCATCATTATAGGTATATGTTGTTAGGTTACGTTTTTGGACGATTTCAGCAAAGGTTTCTTCATCAGTAATCCAACCTTGCTCAAAGGCTTGTTTAAAACACGCCTTAGGGGATTTGCAAACTTCCAAACCCTCAGTTCTCAGCGCTTCTTGAATTGATTTCCAAGCTAACTCATAAGACAGTTCATAGCGTTTGATTGCGGCATCACGTACCGTTGGTGTTTTATCTTCTTTCAGAATGGACTTCAAATTTTCCATCGCTTTGATAAAACTGCTCAATTTAGGTTTGCTGTTCATAACCGTTTACCATATTGTCCGATTTCTTGTTTTAATAAGTCATTTGCTTTTTCTAGTTCGACTAAATCAATGCTATAAAGCGTGGGAAATTCATCTAGCCAATCTCTAAAAGCCACTATTTCTTTTTCAGTTAATTTGCCATGATGTTCTATGGCTAAATCAATATCTGATTGTTGATAAGCAGTACCTTTTACCCAAGAACCAAACCATATCAGATTGGCCTTATCAGCAAAACGATGGTAAAACTCTTGTGCAATGCTATTAACAATGGCTTGAACGCGTTCTAAAATCATGTCATATTCTCGATGGATCGTGCTGCAATGTGCGTGCGGATATTCAATACCCTGTTATTCTCTGCGAGAATAAATTCATTCCCATATAATGCTTTCAAAAGAACAACTGTCCCACTTTGATTTGGGTTTGAACCAAGCTATTTTTCGAGTGGCGTTTCGCTTCCCTCCAGTTGTGGTACAGATGAGAACATAGCAAATTACAAATCTCGCTATGTTCTATTCCCTGATATACCGCTTAAATTTTCATAGCTCAAACAAAAATTTCCAATTTAAAAAATAAAACCGGCATCAGGCAGGCTGATTATAGATGTACTTCAAAAATTGTCAATCGCATTTTTTTTAATTCACGCATTGGACATAAGCCCAAGATAGGTCGATCCTGGACACATTTAATAGCAGGTTTTATGAAACTAAGTCATTGATTTTTATATCGTTATCGTTCTTCATTTCAAGGAGTGACGGGGATGAAGGGACAAGTCTAATCTTAAAGCCGATATACCAATCCGGGGATGAAGTCAATCCATTGTACTATGATTGTATTCCTTCCCCCATTCAAGAAAATCAGTCTTTTCCATCGGTGCGGCGTATAAATAGCCTTGAGCGATATCGCAACCATGATCGCGTAAAAAATCACGTTGATCAAGGGTTTCAACGCCTTGTGCAATCACGGTTAAACCCAAAGCATGTGCCATGTCTATAGTTGCAACCGTTATCGTTGCATCTGCTGGCGATGACATGATGCCATGAATAAAAGACTTATCAATTTTTAAGCAATCAGCAGGAATTTGCTTAAGGTAATTCAATGAACCATAACCCGTTCCAAAAGCATCAATCGTGACACGAATACCGATTTCTTTAAATCGTTCCAAAATTTTGATCGCCGAATGAATATCCTCCAACACCAAATTTTCAGTTAATTCTAATTCCAAACATTTCGGCTCTAAACCCGAACTTTCTATAGCCTCCGCTATGATATTCACTAAACGTTTACTGCGAAATTGATAAGGGGATAAATTGACAGCAATACGGTTTATCAACAACTCAGCATCCCACCAAGCCTTTAACTGCTGACAAGCCGTTTGTAAAACCCATTCTCCAATCGGGATAATAATCCCCGTATCCTCAAGCACAGGCACAAAATCAATGGCTGAAATCAAGCCATTTTGTGGATGACGATAGCGAATTAAAGATTCTGTGCCCACGATTTGCTCCGAAGATAACTCGATTTGGGGTTGGAAAAATAGAATGAAATCTTTTTTTTTAAAAGCTTGATGTAACTCCGTTTCAATTCTCAAACGCGAAATAGCATAATGATGCATCCCCTCACGAAACACAGCATAACCCGATTTACCCATCGCTTTAGCACGATACATAGCCGCATCCGCATCTCGCAATAACTCCATAGCATCTTGTTGCTTGCTATAATAAGCAATACCAATACTGCATGATGTCACCACCTCATACCCATCCAGCAAAAATGATTCAGCCAACACCTCATTAATCGTCACTGCCAAGCGAGTTGCTTCAGCCATATCGACTATCTCATCCAGCAAAATCATAAAGCCATCACCATCTGCTCGCGCCAACGTCGCGTTCGGCGTTAAAAAACCCTGCAAACGTCTGGTAATTTCCATTAATAACCAATCACCCATATCATGCCCTAAACTGGCATTGATCACCCTAAATCTATCCAAATCAAGCAATAATACCGCAATCCGATAGACTTTACGCTGATGAACACGAACGATAGCCTGTTCCAAATATTCCATAAATAAATAACGATTAGGTAATCCAGTCACTTGATCATGCAACGTGCTATGATTCAGTTGCTGTTCTAAATCATGGCGCTCACACAAATCACGCCCTTCAATCAATATCCAGATAATTTCTTTTTGAATATTAATAATTGGCGTTAATAAAAAATTTAAGGTAGCCGCATGCCCATTCTGTTTTTGCGCCTCAATTTCACAATGCGCAAACTCACCCTTCGCCGCTGTAGCAATAGCGGTTTTAAAATGCGCTTGCGTTTTTTGAGCTTGTTTTAACCAAGGCAGCTTCCAAAAAGGCTGGCCTATCACCTGTTCATGTTGACAACCCATTAAAGTCAAAGCCGCCTGATTGATATCATGTAAAATACCATTAGGTTTAAGCAAACCCATAAACTCAAACGCCTTATTAAAAATAGCTTCAAATTTATGTTCTTGTTTTTGTAAAACGATCAAATTAGTAAGATAACGCACAATGCGTTCAAGCAACGGCCAACTTAATTGCTCTTTATTCAAAGAATCCGTCCAATATCTATCCAACAACACCGTATCGATAGACTCATCGTGTTTCGTCAATAAAATTGTTGGAATGCTTGTAAACTGATACAACCAAGCCAAAAACTTTTGCTGCTGCGCTTTTTGCGCCTCGTAGCCAATTAAATAAACATCATAACGATTTTTTTTAATTTGCTTTAAAGCAATATCATAATTAGGTGCCCAATCAATATTCAGTTGACTGCTTTGATCATCCAACAATTGCCGCGCTTTCAAATAATCACGGGCATTTTCTTCAACAAATAAAATACGCATATCAGTTATCAGTTATCAGTTATCAGTTATCATATCAGATTTAATCAGTGTCAATCTGGCCATTAATCAGCATCATCAACCTTCTACTTTAATTAACAATTAACACACACAATTAACAATGTTACCTTTATTAAAACCACGTTATTGGCTGTTATGGCTTGGAATAGGCTTCCTATGGAGCTTAACCCATCTACCCTACCGCTGGCGATTGGCTGCGGGCCGACACATTGGGCATCTTGGCTATCGATTCGCCCACCGCCGCCGCAAAATTGCTGATATTAACCTAAAGTTATGTTTTCCTGAACTCAACGAGACAGAACGGCAAAACCTATTACAGCGACATTTTGAATCATTAGGCATGGGATTGCTAGAAATGCTTGCTGCATGGTGGTTGCCAGATAGCACTTTAAAACCATTAGGCGATATCGAAGGCCTTGAACATTTGCACACAGCCCTAGCAGAAGGGAAAGGCGTTATTTTGCTCGGTGCCCATTTTACATCAATAGAAATCGGCACCCGCTTTTTAACGATGCACACTGCAATTCATGCCACCTATCGCCAACACGAAAACCCATTAATAGAACATTTTATGAAAACAAGCCGAGAAAGCCATGCAGAAAAGACCATTCCTCGCCATGCTGTCCGAGACATGTTACGCAGTCTCAAACAAAACAAGCCCTTATGGCTGGCAACCGACCAAAATTTTGAACACGGCGTATTTACCCCCTTTTTTGGCATTGCAGCGGCCACCAACACTGCGGCCTCGCGCCTTGCCCACATCAGCAAGGCAAAAGTTGTACCCATTTTTATGCAACGCATAGCCGATCAAGGGTACAAAGTCATATTACAACCCGCACTAGAAAATTTTCCCAGTGGCGACAACGTGCAAGATGCCTTACGCATGAATCAACTGATTGAGGAAGAAGTCAGAAAAGCCCCAGAACAATATTTATGGGTACATCGGCGATTTAAAACGAGGCCAGAAGGGGAGGCATCTATATATCAATGAGCAATTATCAATGATGTCAATGTGACTCCATTTTTTTTCAACATTCGAGCTTCACAGAGAAGCATAGAATTTCACAAAGAAATTAAACCTCTGTGGTAGTCTATAAAACGAAGTCTCTCTGTGTTGAAAAGACAAAATACCATTTATCACTCATTATTAACCACTTATCCTCAATGAGACTTTGATAATGTAAATATAAAGTCTAAACTGATAAAGTGATTCAGCCATTTGCGGGCCCTATAGATTTGGAAACGCTGATGTGATCATTGATTATTGAATCATTGAGAAAACTATCTTTTCTTTGTAACCTGTAGTAGAATCATTTTCTCTTTTAACGCTGTTAAAGGTAGGCTGGGGACAGGATTTTAGCAAATACTAGGTCAAAGTTTTGCTTTGAAAGGACATCACTCATAACCTGAGTAGTTCAAAACCATTTTATACATTTATACTAACCATTAAGAGGTTTAAATTACATGTCAAATACGACTACCAAAAAAGCCATCAAAAAAGCACTGATTGGCGCAACAGTTTTAGCTTCAGCACCCGCGTTTGCAAAAACCGGTGGGGGTTCAACAGAAGGAAAAAGCCAACTGGGTGTCAATCACCTGTCTTTGGACCTGACTCCTGGCCGCGGTGTCACCGCTTGTGCCAGCGATGCTCAAGTCGCTACAAAGACGGGTAGTAACCTCACCCCTAATGATCTGATCCTAGCTGTCGATCCTTTTGCCAGCACCTACATCGAAGTCGGGTTTCATGTACGCGATATCATCGCATCCAAAGATGATCACGTCTTGTTATTGGTTTACAGCCCCACAACATCGCCTTCTCCGCAAATTCCCACGCCCAAGTCAGAGAATAAGTTACAGCTTGACGTGTCCGCTTTGGAAATTCTCGCGATCTATAACCTCCCGAAACAAGCGATGCTCTCTCAACCCAGCACACGTTTAGGCGCGGCTAACCCAGCACCGCATTCAGAAGTCAGCTTCAGCGTCAACTTAGACACTTCTACCCTGCCAGTATTCATGCAAGACAATGAAAAGGCGCATCTCCAAGCCGCGTTGTTAACCAAATCCGCTTTTGAGGCAGGGCAGTATGATAGGATGATTTTGTCTGAGCTGGATACCATTGCGTTTGTGAAGATGACTTGTCCAACGGCCAATCCAGATACCAATGAACCGACTGAATATGCAGAGGTTGCGGTAGATGATGCTGGAACGATGACCGTCTCTGATAAAAAGGGCAATGTCACCAAAACAACCATGACAGGCAGTATGTCAATGGGTGCCACCGTTATTACCAAGTAAGTATATTGGCTTTTGTCGTACATAACACCCTTACCCTAATCCACTTATTTATTCACGGAAACAAGACGTTTTTGTCCTAGAGAGTAAGGGCGCATAAAAACGAACGAACCATTTACTAGAAGGGGGGTCATACGACCCCCTTTTTTTTTGCATCTTGGACACCCCGTTTTCATCATTCTGGTAGTCTCTACAAACCTAATAAACCTCCTTTTACAAAACCCTACAACAAACCACTATGATACTCACTAATCACGGCAAATCATTACAACTGCGTCAAACGAAACCCGAAGACGCACCCATTTTATTACGGGCTTACCAAGACAACTCCTTCATTCGTCTTTATCGTTCAAATAATGCCGAATTAACCGAAGAAGAACTCGCTAAAATGTTGGCAGAACGTTTAGAACATCAGCCAACCGAACTCGGTTATATAGAATTGATGATAGAGCATAAACAACACGGGCCTATCGGTGTCGCCGTCCTCGGCGACTACACCCCCCTCCATCGACGCGCCGAATATCTCATCGGATTATTTGAAGCAGAACGCCGCTCAATCGGACATGGCACCGAAGCCACCCTTCTAGTGCTAGATTTAGCCTTCAACCACTACAAACTGCACAAAATCTATACCTATGTTTATGAATACAATGAAGAATCCGAAAAAAGCACCGTCAAATTTGGATTTAAACAAGAAGGTATATTAGAAGATCATCACTACCTGATGAAAGATAAACGGTTTGTCAACTTATACATCAACGGCATGACAGAAGAACGTTTTCGCAACACAGAACAAATTCGCCGCTACTCCCAACGCCTATTAGGCAGAGATGTCACACAAGCCCCTCAAGTGATCAAACTGACAGAAGAGAATCAGTTACCACTAGAAGCAGGGAAAAAGTTTCTGGAAGGGTGGTTAGCCAATGCTAATCAATCAGACGAATTGTAGGGGGCCGGTAACGGTTTTTTGTTGCCCACGACCACGAATTGTAGGGGGCCGGTAACGGTTTTTTGTTGCCCACCAAATACCTACGATGACAAATTTAAACAGAGAGATAGCCACACAATGAAAAAAGTTGCGCCTTTACGTTACGATGTGATTTTCAAAAAGGCCTTTAGTCAACCAGCCCTTTTCACCGCCTTAGTCAAAGATTTTGTCGGCATCGAATTAGAAATTGATGAGGTAGAGCATGACAAAGCTTTTGTGCCAGCCGTGGGCAAAGTGGCCCTGAAATTTGACTTATTTGCCCAAGACAAAAAGAATCGGGTGATTGTCGAAGTACAACATGCTCATTATTCAGACACTTACGAGCGTTTCTTATACTATCAATGTAGTGCCATGGTAGAAACCATTGCCAGTTCTAGCAATTACCGTTTTCCCATGACGGTGATCACCTTAGTTTTTTTTACCGGTAAAAAGACACCCAGTCCAGACAGCGGGATTATAGTACATGACTTTGAACCCAGAGATTTGGTGACGGGTAAATTGCTCAATGAGATTTATCCGCGAAAACATAAACTGATTTTTGTGTTCACCAATGACGCAACGCATACCAAAATACCAAAGCCCTATCGCGAATGGATGCAAGCGATTTATGATAGCCTAGATGAACAAGTGGATGAGACTTTGTATA
>Ga0316201_10001503_pt1 | contig 15807 bp, 18 predicted proteins | sample CS6wburrow_MG_FD_204516 | JGI IMG/M metagenome (GOLD analysis project Ga0316201, IMG submission 204516) | Coastal sediment microbial communities from Delaware Bay, Delaware, United States - CS-6 worm burrow | ecosystem: Environmental > Aquatic > Marine > Coastal > Sediment | place: USA... | reverse complement strand
TGTCCCTTTTTGTCATGGTAAACTTCTGCGGTTTCGCAAACGAAGGTTGAACAATGAACAGAGTCTTGATAGCGCTTCTAACTCTCACCATCAGCTGCTCGGCTGCCGCCGAAGGTTTCTCTTCGCTGGAAGAGCAAATGACCGGCAAGGATTTTTCCGCAACCGGTCTGGACAAGTTGACGGATTCTGAACTGGCGGCACTGAACGCATGGATCCGGGCCCGCTCGCTCGCGACCCTCGATGCTCCTGCCGCAGTGACCGACGTTGCCTCCGATGAGGAGGACGAAGAGGAAGAGGACCAGAAACGTACGACGATCTCGAGCTCTCTGGTTGGAAAGTTCAGCGGCTGGGACGGCCAGACCGTGTTCGAGTTGGAAAACGGAATGATCTGGGCACAGGCGGACAAAGGCAAGTTCCATATCAAGGAAATTGAAAATCCGGCGGTGACGATAGAACCAGGTCTGTTTGGCGCATGGAACCTGAGCATCGAGGGTTACGACGAGGACTGTCGTGTGAAACGGATCCAGTAGTCCGTTCCGCAAGCCGGGCTGCTGCGCTTACAGGTTCCTTCTCAGGTCACTGCTCACCTTTGGTTTTTGCCGCATGGCTTTTCGCAACTGGCGTGCGTGAAACAAAAACGCCCTGACAACAAGATAACCCAGCGCGGCGACCCCCATCAGGATGAAGGGGCCGAGCGATGACGGCTCGGCGAATCCTCTCGAGTCCCACCAATACCAACCGAATCCAGCCACGAAAAGAGTGATCACAACATAGCTGATCATGTTCAGCCGGTAAATCCGGTCGCGTAGCCTGCGAGCCCGAAAAACTTCCAGATCAGCCTCGGTGACTTCTCCCAGCTGGAAACCGCAATAATTACAGATCCTCGCCTTGCTGGAAACGTTCCGGTTACATTCAGGGCATGAAATGATGCTCATGTCATTCTCCGAAAAATCTCAGTTCCGCGCGCAACCCGCCAGACTTCCGGTTGCTGAAGTGAATCGACCAGCCGTAAAGCTCACACAGACGCTTGACGATGGCCAAACCCAGGCCGGCGCCCTTGCCGCTGATGTTCTGGCCGCGGTAATGGCGGTCGAACACCCGGCTCAAGTCCTGCTCTGGAATGCCCGGGCCGGTGTCTTCCACCTTGACGCGTCCATTGCCAATAGTGATGGTGACCTCTCCTTCCGGCGTGTAGCGCATCGCGTTGCCTATCAGGTTACCGACGGTTACCGCTACCACCGATTCCGGGGCAATTACACTGACCCGGTCATCCTCAATCACGCGCAGCGTGAGCGGTTTATTACCAACGAGCGGTTCGTAAAGGTGGACCACTTCGTTGACGATCCGTCCGACGTTGTGGGCTGAACTGTCCTTGTCAATCCCCTGCTCAGCGCGCACGAGATGAAGCAAGGCCGTCGTGATATCGGCCGACTGTCTGGCCGCGCGCGCAATCCGAAGCAGACGAGTTCGGACTTTTGGCTCCAGGTCCGGTTGTGCGAGCAGCAGTTCGGTGGCGCCGGTTATCACAGTGAGCGGCGAGCGCAGTTCGTGGCTGACGTCGGCGTTGAACTCGCGATCACGTTCGACCAGATGATGCAGGCGGTCTGCGTAACTGTCGAGGGCAGCGGCCAGCTGGCCCACTTCGTCATCGGCAAAATGCGCGGATAAGCGCCCCGGCTTGCTCTCCTCGGAGAGCGTATCCAGCCTGGCGGCCAGATCCGTTACCGGCTTCATCACGCGCCGCGACGACCAGGCACCCAGCATGAAAGACAGTGCTGAGAAAAGCAGCACGACCCCCACCAATGCGATGATGAGTTGTTTCTTGATCCTGCGGTTGTCACTGACGTCATACAGCAGGAAGGCCCAGAGATCATCGTCTTTTTTTATTGCCGCCTTGAAAACGCCATCGGCAATATTGACCTCGTGAACTCCCGACGGCAATTCCCTGACTTCATCACTGACAGTCCGGTTTGGATCACCGGGGCGCGTGATGTAACCCTGGATACGGGTGTAAAACGGCTCGACCACCGAGGGGTCAATGCGTAGCTGGCTGACGTAATCGTCCAGCTCGCGCGCCAGGGTTGCACCGATCAGCTGATCCTCCAGATAGTTCTGGAGCGCCAGCGTACTGATGGCGAACAGCGCACTCAGCAGGGTCCCGAGCAACAAGAAAGAGAGAACAATCCGGCTTCGTAGCCTACGACGATACTGCATCCGGCTCCACCAGGCGGTAGCCGATTCCGTGACGGGTCTGAATCAGGTTACTGCCAAATGGCTTGTCAATCGCGCTGCGCAAGGAGTGGATATGTACTCTCAAGCTGTCGCTGTCCGGCATTTCCTCCCCCCAGACTTCCATCTCCAGTTCCGCCCGTGACACCACGTTAGGCGATGCCTCCATCAGGGAATGGAGAAGCTTGAGTCCGATCGGGTTGAGGTAGATTTCCTGGTCGCCGCGACTCACGCTGAGCGTGTCGAGGTTGTATTTCAAATCTCCGACCTGCAATTCCCTGCGATTCCTGCGGCGGCCCCGCCCGGCCAGAACATTCAGCCGGGCTTCCACTTCCTGCAATTCAAACGGCTTCACCAGGTAATCGTCCGCGCCGGTATCAAATCCAGCCAGCTTGTCTTCCAGCCGGTCCCGGGCCGTCAGCATCAGGACCGGAGTTTCCTTGCCGGCTTCAGCGCGGAGTTTCCGACAGACTTCCAATCCGTCCATGCCCGGTAGCGCGAGGTCGAGCACAATGGCATCAAAATCGTTGACGACAGCCAAGTGAAGGCCGGTAACACCGTCGCCAGCAAAATCGACCGTGTGGCCGTGATCTTCCAGATAATCGCCGAGGTTTGCAGCGATATCCGGGTTGTCTTCAATAATCAATACACGCATTGATTAGAATTGATCTCCCAGAACTTCGACACCCTCCAAACCCTTGGCCAGCGTCTCGGCGTCACCACCTTCATCGAGCTTGATCATCAGGCGGACTTCATTGGCCGAATCAGCATAACGCAGGGCGTCGTCGTAGGAGATCTTTCCTTCCTTGTACATGTTGAACATGCATTGGTCGAATGTAATCATGCCGTGATGGCCAGAATCCCTCATTACGAGTTTCAGCTCATCAATTTCGCCCTTGCGAATCAGGTCCTTGATCAGCGGCGTCGCCAGTAACACTTCAAAGGCGGCCCAGCGCCGCGAACCGTCCACGGAAGGAATCAGCTGCTGAGCGATCGTTGCCTTGAGGTTGAAGGACAGATCCAGCAGAATCTGCTCGCGCTGCTCTTCCGGAAAGAAATGCAGTATTCGATCCATCGCCTGGTTGGCGTTGTTGGCATGCAGCGTTGCCAGGACGAGGTGGCCTGTTTCCGAGAAAGTAATGGCGTGTTCCATGGTTTCCCGGGTGCGAACCTCACCGATCAGGATCACGTCGGGCGCCTGCCGCAACGTGTTCCGCAGGGCAACTTCGAATGATTCGGTATCGATTCCGACCTCGCGCTGGGTCACCAGGCTCTTGCCGTGCTGATGCACGTATTCGATCGGGTCTTCGATGGTGATGATGTGGCCGGTCATGCGCTGATTACGGTAACCCACCATCGCGGCCATGGAAGTAGATTTACCGGTGCCGGTTGCACCCACGAACAGAATGATTCCGCGCTTCTCGAGCGCCAGTTCGGACATGGCGTCCGGGCAACCCAGCTCTTCGAAATTGGGAATTCGGGTTTCGATCCGGCGGCAAACCATGCCCGTCATACCCTGCTGAACGTAGGCGCTTACCCTGAACCGGACGTCCGGCCCGAGCGAATAGGCAAACTGCAGTTCCTGCGTATTGCGAAACTCCTCCTTCTGCCGCTCCTGCATGAGGCTGAGCACGACCTCCCGAGATTTTTCCGGCGTGAGCAAATCGGTTGAGATGGGTTTGATTTTACCGTGGACCTTGATGCATGGAGGGGCGTCGACCGTCACGAAAAGATCGGAACCGACTTCGTCATGCAGTTGTTTTAACCAGTTATCAATAACTTTCATCTTTTCGTTCCTCCCTTACTGGAACATCTTCTTGTCAACGGCTCTTCTGGCTGCTTCAAGCCGGTTGATGATGCCCCTCTGAACGAGCGCTTCGAGCGCCTGGTCCAGCGTTTGCATCCCCACGTTCTGTCCGGTCTGAATGGCAGAGTACATCTGCGCTACCTTGTCTTCCCTGATCAGGTTTCGAATGGCCGGCGTGGCAATCATGATTTCCCAGGCGGCCACGCGTCCGCCACCGACGCGTTTGAGCAGGGTTTGTGTAATGACCGCACGAAGTGATTCGGAGAGCATTGAACGCACCATCGATTTCTCGCCGGCCGGAAATACGTCGATGATTCTGTCGACCGTTTTAGGCGCTGAACTGGTATGCAGGGTTGAGAAAACCAGGTGACCGGTCTCTGCGGCCGTCAGCGCCAGCCGGATAGTCTCGACGTCACGCATTTCGCCGACGAGGATGATATCCGGGTCCTCGCGAAGCGCGGCGCGCAGGGCCTGGTTGAAACCGTGTGTGTCCCGGTGAAGTTCGCGCTGGTTGATCACGCATTTCTTACTGCGATGCACAAATTCGATCGGGTCCTCGATGGTGAGAACATGCCCCTCGACCTGGTTGTTGAGGTGGTCGATCATCGCTGCCAGCGTCGTCGACTTACCCGAACCGGTTGGCCCGGTCATCAGGATCAGGCCGCGGGGCGCATCGATAATGTCCCTGAAAATGGGTGGCGCGCCGATGTCTTCCAGGGTCCAGACCGTATCCGGAATCGTGCGGAACGCCCCGCCGACCCCGCGATCATGATGAAAACAATTGACCCTGAACCGTGCCAGTCCCTGCACGGCGTAAGAATAGTCGACTTCCAGGTTTGCCTCGAAATCACGACGGTGTGCATCGCTCATGGTGCTGTAAATGAGCTCCTGCAACTGAGCCGTGTCCAGCGCGGGCAAAGTCAAACGGCGAATGTCCCCGTCTACGCGAATCATCGGCGGCAAGCCGGATGATAAGTGCAAATCAGAGGCGTTGTTTTTTACCGAAAAAGCAAGCAGCTCAGCAATATCCATATTGTCTCCTTGTAGCTATCCGGTCGCGTTACAATACTTCAGCATTGACACGAGGATGCATGTTTTCAGTCCATGGCCTGATACACACCAGACATAACCATAGATCAAGCCTTGTCTGCCTGCAAGATGAATAACTTAAAAGAGAATCTTCAGAAAATTAGTGCGCGTATTGCGTCGGCCTGTGATTTGGCTGGCCGGGACCCGGCTGAGGTATCCGTTTTGGCGGTGAGCAAGAAGCACCCAGCCGCACGCATTCGGGCTCTGCATGAGCTCGGACAGGTTTCCTTTGGGGAAAATTACGTCCAGGAAGCCCTCGCCAAGATGGAAGAACTCGAGCTGCTTCGGCTGGAGTGGCATTTCATCGGGCCTTTACAGTCGAACAAGACCCGCCAGGTGGCGCAGCACTTCCAGTGGGTGCAAAGCGCTGACCGGCTGAAAATCCTGAGACGACTCTCCAGCCAGCGCCCTGAGGGGCTCACGGACCTCAACGTCTGCATCCAGGTCAATGTCGACCGTGAACAGCAGAAAGCCGGCGTCATGCCGGAGCAGGTCAGTGAGTTGGCCCACGCGACGCTTGCCCTGCCCCGAATCCAGTTGCGCGGCCTGATGACGATCCCGCAGGCCGGTTCGGCCGGACATGACCCGGCGAACAGCTATCAGCGAATGCACACTTTGTTCAGGAGCCTGCAGCAAGAAGGTGTCGAAGTGGACACCCTGTCCATGGGGATGTCGTCGGACCTGGAAGCAGCCATAATGAACGGCAGCACGATGGTCCGGATAGGCACGGACCTGTTTGGCCCACGGCCGCAGAGCGGTAAAAACTGAATCGAGAGGAATTCGAATCACATGTTAATTACCTTCATTGGCGGCGGGAACATGGCCACGGCCCTGATCAGCGGGCTCGTCAATCCGCCCCGGGCACACCTGGGAATTCGGGTTTGCGATCACAACCGGGAAGCCAGGGACCACCTCGAAAAGACTTTTGGCATAGTGACTTATACCGAAGCCCGCAGCGCCATCGAGGGGGCAGACGTCATCGTTCTGGCCGTCAAGCCTCAAAACATGCCGGAAGTGCTGGCTGAGCTTAAGGGTAATACCGATCCGGGACAGCTAATTCTCTCGGTTGCAGCCGGTATCACGATATCGAGCATCCGGGACGAACTGGGAATGGAATCGAACGTCATACGCTCCATGCCCAATACCCCCGCGCTGGTAGGGCGCGGCATCACCGGAGTGGTTGCCGCACAGCAAAGCAGTCAGCTACAGCGTGAGCAGGCGGAGGAAATTCTGTCTGCCGCCGGTGATGTGGTCTGGCTGGATGATGAGTCTTTGATGGATGCGGTTACCGCGATTTCCGGAACCGGGCCCGCTTATTTTTTTCTGCTGGCGGAAGCCCTCGGTGCCGCAGCTCGCGAAATGGGCCTGCCGGCCGATACGGCCGACCGCCTGGCCTCGATGACCTGTTTCGGCGCCGGCGCCATGCTGGCCAGCAGCCCCGGTGAAGCCGAAGAACTAAGGCTCAGGGTTACCTCGCCCGGCGGAACGACGCAGGCTGCGATGGTCGTCTTGGAAGACGGTGAATTTCGTGAACTGGTGCTCAAAGCCGCAAAAGCAGCCAGGGACCGCAGCAGGGAGTTGGCTTTAAAATGAACGGATCCGGCCTGAACGCGCTTTCCTATCTCATTGGCACACTTGTGGACCTGTATATAACGGCGGTCCTGTTCCGCTTGCTGCTGCAGTGGGTCCGCGCTGATTTTTACAACCCGGTATGCCAGTTCCTGGTCAAGGTCACCAATCCGGCCATCGTTCCGTTGAGACGGGTAATACCGTCCATAAAGCGCCTGGACACCGCTTCCGTGGTCTTGCTGCTGGCGCTGGAATTTTTCAGCGTCTGGGTCGCCAGCCGGTTAGGCTCATCTCCGCTGGAGTGGGAACAGATCGTGACATTCAGCATCAAGAAGCTGGCCGCCACGCTGCTGATGACCTATTTCTTCCTGATCATCGCGGCCGTGATCGTCAGCTGGGTGGGCGCCCGGATGCGACACCCCGTCATTCCACTGGTCTACCAACTGACGGAGCCGGTGCTGGCACCTTTCCGAAAGGTGATCCCACCGATAGCCGGTATTGACCTGTCACCGCTGTTCGCGCTCATCGCGATACGTTTTTTGCTCATTCTGATACAGTGGTAAGCCCTTTTTCGCTGGAAATAAGGATTCAGACAGATGAAACAGTTACTTGCCGCACTTCTTTTGCTTGGAACCCTTTTTGTTCCGCTCGACGGCGAAGCGCAGCAGTCGCAGGATTTCGGGGATTACGTCGTTCACTACAATGCTCTCAACACCAACCTGATCCCACCCCAGGTGGCCAAGGGCTATGGAATACAACGGTCCTCGAATCGAGCACTGCTGAATGTCACGGTGCTGAAGAAAGTGATGGATACACCGGGTACTCCGGTCGCCGCCCAGATTTCAGCCAGTGGCACCAACCTGACCGGACAGGTGCGCGAAATCGATCTGCGGAAAGTGGAGGAAGCAGAAGGCGCGATTTACTACCTGGGAGTGTTTCCCGTTCACAATCTCGAGACTTACCGCTTCAATGTCGAAGTGTCGATCGAGGGTGAAGCAGAACCGCTGGTCGTCAAATTCAAACAGCAATTCTACACCGAGTAACCGGAGCCGCAGGCGACCCGCCGGCCCCGGTTGGGTAAGTCGAGCAACGCGAGCGGTACCAGAGGGGCCGTGCGCCCATTGCATGCCGTCGAGCACAGCCGCCTTCCGGCGCAGCCGGGAGCAGGGAAGCGAGACTCCTTTCAAGCCAGAATTGTGACGTCCAGCACCCGGCGATGCGGCCTGGCCCGGTGTTCCCACAAGTAGACCCCCTGCCAGGTTCCCAGCGCCAGCCGGCCGTTGCGCAATGGCAGGGTGAGTTCGGTGCTCGTCAACACCGACCGGATGTGTGCGGGCATGTCGTCCGGGCCTTCCATGCGATGCAGGTAAGCGGGGTCGCCATCGGGCGCCAACCGGCTGATGAAAGTTTCAAGGTCGCGCCGGACGTCGGGGTCCGCATTCTCCGTCACCAGCAGCGATGCGCTGGTGTGACGGAGGAAAACGTGGCAAAGACCGGTTTGCACATCGCTCTGATTGACGACGGACTGGAGCTCGCCGCTGACCTCGATAAAACCGCGGCCATGCGTGGCTATTTCAATTTCGAAGATCAGGGGTTCAATCTCTGCATGGACCACGTCCCGTTTTCATACGAATACAGAAAACGATCGTGCAGACGAAATTCCCGCTGCGTCCAGAATTCGACCCATTCAGGACTCAGCACAAACCCGGTCCAGTAAGGGGGCCGCGGTACTTCCTTGCCGGCATATGACTGCTCCAGCTCCTGCACCCTGGCCAGCAGCGTTTCGCGGCTGTCGAGCGGCTCGGACTGGTGCGAGGCCCATGCCCCAATCTGGCTGCCGCGATCCCGGGTTGCAAAATAGGCATCCGCCGCCTCGTCGCTCACCTGCTGCACGGAGCCCACTAACTGCACCTGGACTCCGCTGGCCTTCCACAGGAAAGTAGCGGCGGCCCGGGGACAGGCGGCCAGTTGTCGGCCCTTCCTGGAATTTACGTTGGTGAAGAAAACGAAACCGTCTTCATCCAGGGCCTTCAGCAGCACCGTTCTCGAACTGACCGTGCCATGACCGTCACTCGTAGCCAGCACCATGGCCGTGGGTTCCGGTTCACCCGCAACACGCGCTTTCTTGAATTCCCGATTGAACCTGTCGATTATCTCGGCTGAAAGACCCATGAGAATCACGCGTTCGCGGCTTTTGCCCGTTCGAGGCGGCGGGCCTTGGCTTGCGGAAGCGTTCGCAACCAGACCAGCCACACCACCAGCGCATCCAGAATAATGAGCGCTTGCCACAGGTACAGGTGAAACCATTCAAAAGCTACCTGGTTCCACTGGCCCATGTAAAACAGGCTCACGATCCGGACCAGGTTCAATCCCTGGATCATGAAGAACCCGATAATGAAGCCAATGATTTTGTGCTTGATGGGCGACGGAAACGCGAATATGGCCGCGAAAAGAATGATCACGGCCTCCACGCCGTTGCAACCACGCTCGATGCGCACGCCGAAACCCGTGGTTTTATCCCGAATCACGTTGGATATCGACATGACATTATCGTCGAATAACTGAATGATCCACACGCTGACATCGGCGATGAAAGATGTGAATGGCAGGATGACGTATTTTTCTGCCGGCTGTAGAATCTCCAGCGTGAAAAGTCCAACCAGTAAAACCGTGAACAAGATAAAAAAGCGGATCATAGATTGTTGCCAAGGAGCCTTTCCGGAATCGAGGCAATATAACTCAAAGTTACGTCCAGTTGCACGTTGCCGTGGTCGCTGTGCGTAAGTCCTTTACCAATGTTTACCTAATCGGACCCATGGGTTCGGGAAAAACCACCATTGGCCTGCGCCTTGCCAGACTGATGGGAATGGAATTCTTCGACAACGACCATGAGCTGGAAAAACAGACCGGCGCCAGCGTCAGCCTGATTTTCGACCTGGAGGGCGAAGAAGGATTCCGGCGTCGGGAAACTGCGATGCTGAAAAAGCTCACGGCAAAGGAAAACGTGGTCGTTGCCACGGGCGGCGGCACGATATTGTCGAGAGAGAACCGGCAAATGCTCAAGCAGAGCGGAACCGTTGTCTACCTGAGGACTTCCGTGGAACAGCAAATCGGGCGATTGAGCCGGGATAAAACAAGACCGTTGTTGCATTCCGGTGATCGCGAGGGGAAACTGGCCCGTCTCGCCGAGGAGCGAAATCCGCTTTACGAGGAAATTGCGGACGTGGTGTTTCCCTCACGCAACCGTGGCCTGGATGCTGCGGCACGCGCTCTTCACGAGGCGGTCATGCTGCACTTGAACCCTGAAACCCGCTGAACCGGACCCTGTAATGAAAACCGTCAACGTCGAAGTCACGAGTAATGCTTACCCGGTATACCTGGGCCACGGCTTGCTGTCTGAAAATTCACTCTGGGACCGGCATCTGGGCGACGGCAAAACGTTGATCGTTAGCAACGATGTGGTTGCTCCGCTCTACCTGGACACGCTGAAATCAGGGCTGAGCGGTCGTAAGTCGGACGTGCACATCATCAGCGATGGGGAGCAATACAAAACCGCAGAAACCTGGTACGGCATCATCGATAAACTGATCGGTATGCAGGCGCGCAGGGACGCCAATGTCATAGCGCTCGGCGGAGGGGTGGTCGGTGATATCACCGGGTTCGCGGCCGCCTGTTACATGCGCGGTATTCGATTTCTGCAGGCGCCAACCACCCTTCTGGCGCAGGTCGACGCCTCCGTCGGCGGAAAAACCGCTATCAACCATGAGAAGGGCAAGAACCTGGTTGGCGCGTTTCACCAGCCCGCAGCCGTCATCATCGACTCGGCCACCCTTTCGACTCTGGCTGAAAGAGAGTTCCAAGCCGGCCTGGCGGAAGTTGTGAAGTATGGCGCAATCCGGGACGAGGCTTTTTTCAGTTGGCTGGAAGATCACGCAAGTTCAATCCTCAGCCGAGACGTCAGCTCGCTGGACTCGCTCATCTACCATTCGGTATCGAATAAAGCCGAAATAGTAGCTGCCGACGAAAAGGAAGCCGGTATCCGTGCCCTGTTGAACTTCGGGCACAGCTTTGGGCACGCCCTGGAGGCGGAAACGGCCTACACTGAATTTCTGCACGGCGAGGCCGTGGCGATTGGAATGGTTACCGCCACCCGCCTGAGTGAGTCGCGTAAACTTTGTGCTACAGGCGCCGTCAAGCGGATATCGGATCTGCTGTCCGGGTTCGGACTGCCCACGGCGCTGCCTGCGGATATCTCCCTCGAGGGACTGCAGGATGCACTCAATCTCGATAAAAAAGCGGTGGCTTCCGGGTTGCGGCTGATTCTTTTGACAGCCATCGGCGAAGCAATCATAGATAATGACAGTGAGCCGCTGGAAATCATTGCCGCGATGGAGCAAAGCCTTGAACCGGGCCGATCAGGCACGACGGAGAATATCTGAATGGAACTGAAGAACGACTGCATTTTGAGAGCGCTCATGCGCCAACCGGTAGACCGGACACCGGTCTGGATCATGCGCCAGGCGGGCCGCTATCTGCCCGAGTATCTGAAAACCCGCGCTGAGGCGGGGAGTTTCATGAACCTGTGCCAGACGCCTGACCTGGCCTGTGAGGTAACGCTGCAGCCTCTGAGGCGATTCAACCTGGATGCCGCTATCATTTTTTCAGATATCCTTACCATCCCCGACGTGATGGGACTCAAACTGTACTTCGTTGCCGGCGAGGGCCCAAAATTCGAACACCCTCTGCGCACGGCCGAGGACATCAGGAAACTGCCCAGTCCCGACGTTAACGAATCACTGGGTTACGTGATGGACGCCATTGCGCTGACCCGGCGGGAACTGGACGGCAAAGTTCCGCTGATCGGCTTCAGCGGAAGCCCCTGGACCCTGGCAACCTATATGATCGAAGGCGGCTCCAGCAAAACCTTCAGCAAGGCGAAGAAACTCATTTACCAGGACCCCGCCCTGGCCCACGAGCTGCTGGAAAAACTCGCTGCTACCGTCACCGATTACCTCAATGCCCAGATCGACAGCGGCGCCCAGGCCGTTCAGATTTTCGACACCTGGGGCGGTGCATTGTCCGCCCGGGCCTACCAGGAATTTTCATTGCGCTACATGGCACAGATTGTCGCTGGCCTGAAACGGGAAAATGAAGGCAGGCGGGTTCCGGTTATTCTTTTCAGTAAAGGCTGCAATACACAACTCGAAGCGCTCGCAGACACCGGTTGTGACGCGCTGGGCGTGGATTGGACCATAACGCTGAACGAAGCCAGGCAAAGGGTCGGCGACCGCGTGGCGCTGCAGGGTAACCTGGATCCGTCAATACTGCTGGCAGACAAAAAGGTCATCCGCCGCGAAGTCAACGAAATCCTGAACAGCTTTGGACAGGGCAACGGACATATTTTCAACCTGGGACACGGGATTACGCCTGATGTGGATCCGGAAAACCTGTCAGCGCTGATCAGCGCCGTGTGGGAGTTGAGCCCGGGTTTTCACTCCTGAGCGCCAGCCGCTGCCATTCCAGTGCGAGTTCGAGTAAAACCTGGCCCAGCCTGGACTCCAGCACCGGTGATTCGATCGTCTTGACCGGTAGCGGCGCCCCTTTTGCTACTTGAGGAGTCAGTACCAGGCCCGGAATGGCCCCTGCTGTTGACGTTTCTTTTTCGCTGATCGCGAGGCAGAGCGCTCTGTCCGGACACGACTCGGGGCTTTCGATACAGCGAACACCCAGCCGAGCCAAAAACCCTTCCACACTCCGCTGCAGAGTATCGGTGAGATCGAGGAAGCAACAGATCCGTTTCAGCAGCGCGCTGCGTGAAACAGCAGAACGGCCTGTTTTCGCACTCAGAACATCGGGCAGCGTGACTTCGAAGCTGGCACCACCGGCTTCCCTGTTGGCGCATGTGATGGCGCCCTGCATGGTTTTAACCAGCTCTTTGCAGATGTGCAGACCGAGCCCCCGGCTGTCCGGACGGTCGGCTTGCGGTTCACCCCATTGTGCGTAGGCCGTAAAAATCCGTCGGGCCTTTGCGGGATCGAAGCCCGGCCCGGAATCGCACACCCTCAGGCAAAGCGAATAACGGCCGTCGATACCGGGAGTAACCGGGGCAGCCTCGATGGTTATCACGCTGTTGGCAGCGAACTTGATGGCATTTCCCACCAGGTTTTCCAAGATCTGTCGCAGCAAGCAGGGATCCGCAGACCAACGCCTGGCCAGGTTGGGTGGCGTGACCAGAAACAGGCGGTTGCCCCTGGCCAGGGCGGCCGGCGTGTTACTGATCAGCACCTGCTCCAAAAGCTGCACTCCGTCGATTCTCGTGTCTGACGGCAATTGGCCCGGCACCGTAAAGGCGGTGTCAGCAAGCATTGAACTGATCAGAGACTGCATTTGCTGGCCCGAACTGGAGATGGCGCAGAGCCACTGGCGCTGCTCAGCGTTCAGCCCTGAGCCGGCTAGCACCTCGGCCATTCCCAGAATACCGTTAAGTACGTTTGCCAGTTCGTGACGCAGGACCGCCAGTTGATGGTCCGCCGGTAAGGCGGAAAGTGTCGTGCTGGTTCCGTGCCCCATGATCTGAATCCCCTCTGCACCGCGAAACATTTTCCGTTATCGGAAAATGCGGGGCGCGCGGTGCCCGGAAACGTTAATCTACCTCTTGGGCGAGAACCTGGCAACCGAGACTTCGGCAAGACCTACTTGATATTTTGGCGCGGAACCGTCAAATTCGTCAGGCCATGCCCGTCCGTCTACTCGTTTCAATTGCCATCCTCATTATCGCCTTCCTGGTGCTTTTCCTGGTGCTCATCGCATCGGAGACCGCTTTGACGGTCTGGCATTACCTGAAAGAGGCCCCTGCCTGGATACAGCTGGGTTATGCGGTAATCCTGGTCGGATTACCTGTTTTGACGCTCGTGTTGTTCTGGAATTGGTTTCGCCCCGCAAAAAAGAAGAAAAAGGCGGTACGGCGTGAGCTGAGTTCAGAGTCACTCGAAGACGAACTGCTTGAGTCCGCGCGGCAGGGAGTAGACGTTTCACCTGCACTCGAGGAAATCAGGGAACAACGCCGGCGGCGCAGCACCGGGGAGATTTACATAGCGGTATACGGAGAAGTCAGCAGCGGCAAAAGCAGCCTGGTCAAAGCGCTGCTGCCGGAGGCGGAAATTGATACTGACCCCCGTGCCGGAACGACCCTCGCTATCAAGCATTATTCATGGCAGGCCGCATCGGGAGACCGCGTCATGATCTCCGACCTGCCAGGGTTCAACCTCGAGAACGATACCGAGGCGCTGGAAGAAACCCGGCGGTCCCACCTGGTCATCTTTCTCTGTGACAGTGACCTGACGCAAAGCCAGGCAGACCAGTTGCGGCCGCTGGCCGCACAGGGAAAACCGGTAATCGTGGCATTGAACAAGTCAGACCGGTACTCGGAGAACGAATTGAACGCCCTGCTGGATGAGATTGGGCGTAAGACCGGGTTACCGCGCGCTGATGTCGTCGCTGTCAGCGCCGGCGGCAAAGAGGAAGTCATTCGTATGCTGGGGGAAGGCATCGAGGAACGCACGTCCCGCGACCGGCGACCGGAAATCGCCTCGCTGCGCCGATGCGTTCAACGCCACCTGGACGGAAACCGCGAGTTGATGGAATCCCTGCGTGATACGGCCGTGCTCACCCTGGCCAGCGAGAAGCTGGACGCCGCCAAAGACCGGCACCGCGCGGACAAGGCCGACGAATTGGTGAGCAAATATTCGCGGCGCGCAGTGGTTGGAGCACTGGCCGCTGTCGCACCGGGATCGGACCTGGTGATCCAGGGTGTACTGGCCACACGGCTTATCAAGGAACTGTCCAGGCTTTACGACGTGCCGGTGAAAGAAATCGAGATTGAGTCGTTTTTGGAACTCGCTGGAGGAAAAGTCAGAAACATGGCGGCCCTCACGCTCGCCATTGCCGGTAACGCATTGAAAGCATTCCCCGGGCTCGGCACGATTTCGGGAGGGGTGATCCATGCGGTCGCCTATGGCATGATTTTCGACAGCCTGGGCAAGGCAGCGGCAGAAACTATGGCCAGCCGTGGAGAACTGCGGGCCTATCCCGCGGCGGAAGCTTTCGAGGACCTCTTGCATGACCATCTGGAATCGGGTGCAGTCCAATTTGCGAAACTGGCTGTTTCCGGGAAAAAACCAAAAGACCGTTCATCCTGAACAACATCTGCTGGATGCGCATCGCAATATCAGGGAACTGGTCGAGGACCCGAACATCCCGGCTTCAGTGCGGGCGGAATTGTCCTCCGAATTCGAGGAAATTGAAGCCATCTCCAGCAAACTCCGAAACGGTGAAATTCACATCGCCGCTTTTGGAAGGGTCGGTGTGGGCAAATCATCACTGCTCAATGCCCTGCTGGATCGCACGGTATTCAGCACCAGTCCTCTGCACGGCGAGACCAGACAGGAGAACCGTGTTGACTGGCAATCGCTGAAAGACGGCCACGTCGTCCTGATAGACACCCCGGGAATAGACGAACTGGACGGGGAGGAACGGGACCGGCTGGCGCGCCAGGTAAGCAGGAACGCCGACGTGACGATGATGGTTTGCGAGGGAGATCTCACAGACTCAGAATTGCAGGCCCTAAGGCAATTGTGCATGACCAACCGGACGGTCCTTCTCGTTCTGAACAAGTCAGACCGCTACACCTCATCGGAACTGGAGGTACTGCTGGACAGGCTACGGGAACGGTGCGCAGAGCTGCTGCCACCGCAACGGATCATTTCGGCCAGCGCCGACCCACGTCCAGAGACGGTTATTCACGTGGACAGCTCCGGCAGAGAGCAGGAAACCCGTCGAGCAGTCCCGCCGGATGTCGTCCACCTCAAGGAAAGGCTCTGGTCTCTTCTCGAGCGCGAGGGCCAGGCGTTAGCCGCGCTGAACGCCGCCATGTTCACCAGTGAGCTGGATGCAAAAATAGCAACGCGGATCGTAGCGGCGCGCAAGTCCGTGGCAGAAAAGATCATCCGTAATTACTGCCTTGGCAAGGGGTTGCTGGTCGCATTCAACCCCGTACCGGTTACGGACCTGCTGGCGGCAGCCGGTACCGATGTCGCCATGGTCATCCACCTGGG
>Ga0316201_10001502_pt1 | contig 15808 bp, 12 predicted proteins | sample CS6wburrow_MG_FD_204516 | JGI IMG/M metagenome (GOLD analysis project Ga0316201, IMG submission 204516) | Coastal sediment microbial communities from Delaware Bay, Delaware, United States - CS-6 worm burrow | ecosystem: Environmental > Aquatic > Marine > Coastal > Sediment | place: USA... | reverse complement strand
CGCAAACCGACCACAGCTACAAGTGGGCAGGGGGCGGCTTTGTCGCCTCGACCAGTGATGTAGCGCGCTTCGCCATGGCCCATATCGATGGCGGCTATCTGCGGGTGAGTACGATGGAGGAAATGTTTACTAACGTCCTCACCAGCGCAGGCAAGAGCACTGATTACGGTATTGGCTGGCACATTGGCTTTGAACTTTACATGGAAAGGTACAGTGCAGACTTGGACGCCATTCGTATCATGCAGGCACACCCAGGTGCGGTGATGCACTCCGGTGGCAGCATGGGTGGTTCGACCATGATGATCCTTTGCCGGGATCATCAGCGCGCTGTCGCCGTGGTTAAAAATGTCGATGGCGATGATAGCTCCAGCCATTTCCTGCTGGCGCTCAGAACACTGGATATTTTCCATCAACACCCGCAGTGATGCGGGCCGCGATCTGAATTCCAACAGGGGCTTTTGGCCTGCAGCTGCAGGGCGGGACGAATTGCCTTGAACGGAAAGGGATTACTCCGACAGCTGTTGCCCACACACCGAGGTAATATCGTAATCTTGCGGGTCTGGTAACTCACCCCGGGCCACCAATTCCAGAATCATTTTCTCGGTGGGGGTTTGCGTATCCTGTTGCGCGTAGTGCGCGCGTTGTCGCACCACCCAGTCACTGTCCAGCGCCGGGCAATAGCCGGCCATGGTAGTGCGTATGTTCTTCCAGCGCATCGGGCTGTAAACGTTGGGATTCCAGGATTCGTCCCATTCCGGCTGGATGTAATCACCGATATCAAAGCTGTCGGAGAAGTGCCAGCGGCCTTCGCGCTGGTAAAGCAGCGGCTGTTCACCATGGCACAACTGCCGGTAGAATATGAACCCCTGGTAATTGGACTCCAGGTCAGCGGGTGAAAATACGCCGGTCATCTTCGTGCCCTGGATCCAGCGCTCAAGATTGACGCCAAATTGAAATAACTCGTGTTGCAGAGCGTCTTCTGAAAGTTCTTCCCGGTTTTTCATCCAGTGTTTGTAATACCACCAGCCTTCGGAAAAAAAATGTGCCAGCTTGTCTGAGCCAAAGCGTATGTCATTGACCTGCAGAGTGGGACTCGGCTGGAGCAGGCGCCCATAATCGAGAGTGAATGTTTTTGCCAGCAGATAATTTGAGCGATAGTCCTTATCTGCCTCCGGGTCACGCGGTATTCTGTCGACCAGGTCGCTGGACAGAATCCACAATTCAATCGGCTGGTATATGGAATGTTGCAAACGTTTTTGCACCTTTCCAACCACGGATTCACAGCCCCTGGAGTCACCGGCAGAGATGGGGTCCAGCGTGAACTCAAACTGTAGTTGCACCCAGGCGTTCAGGTACTGGCTCGAGTCGTCGATGGGTTTCCCCCAGGCGTAAAATTGGTCGGTTTCCAGTGCCCGGGCGGGTGCGCTTGCCAGTAAAGCTGTGAGCAGCATCGGCAGTAGTAGTAAAAATCGCGTTCTCATCCGGATCAGAAACCCCAGCCAAAGCCGGTCGTTATTATCCAGTCTTCCCCAAACTCTTCGCCGGGGCCTGAATACAACGAGCGCAATACGCCAGCTGAAATATTAAGTCGAATGATTGATACGCTCGCTTCGATACCCGCGAGCGTTTGCGACTGGGGGTAAAGTGAACTGTCACCCCAGGTGCGCAGGACCACCCCGCGAACATTCCAGCCGAAATGAACCGTGTGCATCAGGCGCCTGGTTCGACCGGTTTCGCCGATCAGCGTACCCCAGCCAACGCCAGCCTGGATGCCGTACAGGCCCGGTTCAACCTCAAAATGCCAGCCCTTGATCGCGCAGCCTATCGAACAATCAACACTCCTGGGTTGTTTTACCCACATTGCGCCCAGGCCGGCGGATAGCCGTTGCGTGTCATGCCACCGGATTCGCATCAACCCATACCAGCGCCGTTCCATGCTGGTGAGTTCTTCCCGCACCTGCTCCATGGCCTGGTCCTGGGCGACGGTTTGTGTATCCGCCGCCGGCTCCCTGGAGGAGTCTTCCGCAAGTGCCTGCGTGCCTAGCAGCACCATGAGCATCAATATGCCTGCGTTGCGTAATTTTGTCGGCTTTTTCACTGGATACCAGTTTCAGTATTTGGTGGTTAAAAGCGTTGAACAGGTTCAGTTTACTCCATTTGCCAAACCCGGTCATTAAGGCTATTTGGCCCAAGCCCGGCAGTCATGGCTTCAAACACATGGGCCTCGTTACTGGCGACGGTCGCGTGGTGCTGGCTGATGAAGCCTTCAGAACCGGATACCGCCACCTCGGCCTGCGCTGTTGCTGTCATCATCCCGGTTAAAAAAATACTGATAATCAGACGCATAAGGTCTTCACCACTGGACGTAAAGTGAATAGTCTATAAGATATTATGTGCTGATGCCCGTCCAGACCCGCGGTGAGTTTTAGCCTGCGACAGGAACAGGTCACGGTAACCCCGGTCACTTTGGATCCTGGAGGCAAGACGATGACAAACCAGACCGCAATTCGATTCGGCTATCCGCAAACCCTGGTTCGGGAATACGAACACTGGTTGGTATTATTGCGCGAACCGCAGGCAACGCTGGGCTCCCTGGTGCTGTGCGCGAAGTGTGACGCCACCGAGTATTCGGCCATTCCAATGGAAGCCCATGAAGAGATGGGCGGGGTTGTGCGCGACATTGAACATGCTTTGAAAGCTGCTTTTGACTACGACAAGATCAACTACCTGATGCTGATGATGGTCGACCCGAACGTCCATTTTCATGTCATACCACGCTACGCCGAACCACGCAGCGCCTGTGGCCTGACCGTTGCCGACCCTGGCTGGCCTGCACTGCCGAAACTGGCTGAAGCACAGGAGACCACCCCGGCACAACGTGACGCGTTGCGAGCCCTTATTTCAGAACATTGGTGAGCCGGTGTTGAGGCGGTTTTTCTGGATTGTCCTGCTCACCCTCAGCCTGACCACGATCAGCCAGGCGAAAGGCACTTACCTGGGCAAATTGAGCGTCAACCCCCAGGGACCGGACTCAATCGGCAACGCGGCCGGGCTCTACGGGTCGAACCTCTCACCATTCAGCATCCATAATCCGGCCGGGCGTTATGGTTCGGAGGTTTCGAACGTAAGCGCAACCAATCCGCACGCGACACGCCCGCCCAAACTCTATGACAGGAACGGCATTTACCGTGGGCGTTTGAGTGCGAATCCCCATCTTCCGGATTCCACGTCAAACCCCTACGGCCGCTATGGTTCGAAGTCCAGCCCGGACTCCATCAACAATCCATATGGCGCCGGTGCGCCCGGCCGCCTTGATAGCCCGAACAATCCCTACGGTGAGGGCATGAGCCTGTATGCGGATGATGATGTTCATGAGAAATAATGAACCAGGCTCTCATGTCTTACCGGGTATGCGCCTGGCTGAAGCCTGGAGCGATAAGATGAACCCTCACACTCTATTTGCTGTTCTGCCATAATCTGGCAACTGATCTTTCCGGGAGAAGAAAATGTTTAAATTCGTATTGGCCGCAATCCTGCTTGTTATGCCCGCTCTGTCTCCGGCGGATGCTGCAACCGGTGGGCATGGGGAAAATAGTGACACAGCGGTGGCACAGCTAATCGGGGAACTGGGGCTGCGGGAATCTTCCACAGCCGTAAGGGATATGCCAGGTTGGCGGCCTCCCGTAAAAATCCTGGTCCGCTTGTTGCCCGATGGTCAATTGTCCGACTTTCAGGCCGTTGCGCCCGGTGTCGAGCTCGTCGCGGTGGAATCTGTCGAGGAAGCTGCAAAGAATGTTCCCGGCGCCCAGGCAATTCTCGGCTATTGCAGCCAGCAGGTTTTCAGCGCCGAGCCCGCATTGCAGTGGGTGCAGGTTTACTCGGCAGGTGTTGAACGGTGCCTGGCCAACGATGGCATACGCGAAGGCGACAAGCTGTTGACCAATGGCCAGAAAATCGGCTCACCGGCACTGGCCGAGCATGCCGTTGCGATGATGATGATGCTGGCGCGCGGCCTTGATGTTTACCATTCCAACCAGCTAAAAGGTTCCTGGCAAAGGCAGACCGGGTTGGCGAGGGCGGATCATGTCGAGTTGACTGGCAGGACAGTGCTTGTTGCCGGCCTGGGTGGAATCGGGACCCAGGTTGCGAAACGGGCCCATGCGCTCGGTATGCGCGTGATTGCAACCCGCGGCAGCCGGCGTGAGGGTCCGGACTATGTTGCCTATGTCGGTCTGGCGGATGAGCTGAACCAGTTAGCCGAACAAGCCGATTTTGTCATTAACACGGTACCATTGACCGACAAGACGCGCGGAATCTTCAACAAGACCTTCTTCGATGCCATGAAATCCGAAGCATTTTTCATCAGCGTGGGCCGCGGCGCGAGCACGGTAACGGACGACCTTGTCAGTGCCTTGGAAAGTGGAGCAATAGCTGGTGCCGGGTTGGACGTCACGGATCCCGAACCATTACCGGAAGGGCATCCGCTGTGGAGCATGCCGAGAGTGATTATCAGCCCGCATACCGCTGGCAGGTCAGGCCGGTCTCTTCAACGTCTGTCACTGTTGGTGCGGGAAAATCTGCGGCGCTACGTAGCCGGTGAGCCAATGCTGTCAGTCGTGAATATTGAACGTGGTTATTGAGTCAGTGCGAATCCCGGCCGCCCGCACAGCAAAAGAGCAAGGCCTGGTCGACTGCCTGAAATACTTTTTGTGGGTATTGCTCCTGGTTGCCAATGTCGCCAGCGCCAGGGAAGCTGGCTCCGCGCATCACCCTGCTGTCGCGCAGTACATGGCCAACGAAGGGGTGATGGTGATGCAGGGTGAGACCAAGATATTGTTCGATCCGCTGTTTCGTAATGCCTACGGCCAATACCAGTTGTTGCCCGAGGCCATGGAGAAGGCATTATTTGCCGGCCAGTCGCCGTTTGATGGCGTCGATGCGGTGTTCATCAGTCACTATCATGGTGATCATTTTTCACCTGGGGACATTTTGCAATTGTTAAGGGCGCAGCCGGGTATCCAGCTGTATGCGCCAGCCCAGGCGGTGGCAGGATTACGCAAAATTGCCGGAGAACAGGATCAACCCGTTTTCAACCGCGTCACGGCCGTAGACCTGGCCTACAAGGACGCCCCGGTTAGGCTGAATATGCGCGGCCTGCTGATAGAAGCGGTGCGAATTCCCCACTCCGGCTGGCCCACCGGGCGGCTCGACGTGGAAAACATTTCCTGGCGCATTACGCTGAATGACGCCACCACCGTGCTGCACATGGGTGACGCCGACCCCAACGACATTCATTTCGAGCGGGATGCCGCCTATTGGGACAAGCGTCAAACACACATGGCGTTCCCGCCTTACTGGTTTTTCAGTTCCACCTATGGCGGGGAGATTCTCGACAACCGCATAAAAGCCGCCCACAACGTGGGAGTTCATGTGCCGGTATCCGTATCGAGGATCCCGGCACTGCGGCCAGCGGAGTTGCGCGGTTTCGATTTATTCACCGAGCCGGGTGAGCGGCGCGACATTCCGCTTATGGTCCCTGCGGGCGTGGCAGAGGTAGTCAACCGCCAGCAGTAACGCGGGTCAATGACTCGACGGTATGCAAGCCTGTTTACGGGACTTCCACCAGGCGGTCGAGCAGCGGGAAATACAGAGCCGTTTTAACTGGCCGGGACTCTGTCAATTCCAGCGCGGTTTTATACTCCAGCAGTTGCTTGCTGTAGCGCCTGGATTCATTTTCCAGAAAGTTATCCAGGTCGCCCCCTGCATGGCTTGAAGTCTTGTAGTCGATGATCCAGCGAATGCCGTTATCTACAAACGTCCGGTCCAGCACCAGGCGTTTCGGCCCCGCCTTTTTATCCAGTAACGCCGTTATTGCAAATTCACAACGGGCGGCTTCATGGTTGCCCAGGATCCACCTGCCCTGTTCGGATGCAAGGCAGTTTCTGATGGCCTGTGAAACCGTCGCGAAGATACTGACGGCCTTATCCTTTTTAATGCCTTCACGGGCCAGCTGTTGAAAGCACCAGTTTCTGTATGTGGATACACCAGCGCCTGCTTCCCACTGGTCAAGGCCCTGCTCAGCGATCATTTGTAAAATGCGGTGGACCAGGTTGCCGCTGTGACGGGCATCTTCACCGGCCCAACTGAACTCGATATAGTTTTGACTCTCAGTAAAGGAAGCGACGCTGGAATCAATGGCTCGCGGAGGTTCGGGTAGCTGCCAATCTGCCGCAAGCCGCCGGTAAGTTTGTGGAAAGCCGGTTTCACGGCTCTCATGCTCTTCATTCCCAGCGTTCCCGGCTTCCTGTAAATGACCCGCGGCGGCCTCGATCAATGGTGTTTGCTCCGCTTGTATTGCCGGCCACAAGCCGCCCAACAGGCTATTACCGTTGGCCTTGATGTCTCCATTGGCGGTCGGCTTGATCGCGGCGAACATATGCAGCCGGTGTATCGCACGCGTTGCAGCGACATACAGCAGGCGGCCGTCTTCGAGCCTCTGGCGTTGTTTCTCTATCCCGGAAATAAACCTGATCAGGTCGCCCGATTTCTTCAGTTGCTCCTTTTCCATGTTGTTTCGCATTGGCGACATGACGATCCGGTTTTCGCCGGCCAGCTCAAACCAGCGCAATAATTTTGCGCCATCACCGCTTGGCGGGCGGTTGAGGCCAGGCAGGATTACCCTGTCAAACTGCAGCCCCTTGGCAGCATAAACGGTCAATACCTGCAACTTGCCGTCGGCACGGGCGTCCGGCTCGGCCGACAGGTCGTCGAGGCGCAAGGCGAGGGTATCCCGGTCGATGGGCAGGTTTTCATTTTCAAGCGTTTCCAACAGGTCGAAGAATGTCGCCGCGTCAAGCAGTTCGCTGTCGTTGTTGATACAGGCTGGACCGCCGAGCCTGACCCACGTGGACTCGACCAGTGACCGCGCGGGTCGCCGGCCACGTTGCTCTACCGCCCGGGCCAGAACCGGCCCGGCCCGGCGCAGCCGCTGCAGGCCATCGCCGGTCAGGCTGGTTTCCGCATTAGCAAGCTCGCCGGCCGCGGCCTGGATTGCATCCATGATGATACTATCCGGGTCTCCGCTAACCAGCGTGTCCAGGTCGGCCAGGCTGATACCGATAGCGGGTGAGCGCAGGATAGCCAGCCAGGCGAGCCGGTCAGCCGGCTGTAACAACGCCAGCGTCAGCGATACCAGGTCCTGGATCAGGCTGGTCCCGGCCAGGGGAGTAAAATTGATAGCCTGGTAGCGGTAGCGGGATTGGGTGGCTTTCAGGCGGTCAAGTTGCGCCAGTATGGCGCTGGCATGGCTTCGCGAACGGACCAGGATGGCTATCTTTTCATCCACGTCGCAGCCGCCGATCAGGTCGACAACCCGCCGGGCCTCCTCTTCGTCATCACGTTCGGGCAGTATCCGGATGGTGACGTTCCCGTCGCTTGATACAGCGGGCTTGGTGCTGGCTTCGCTGTAGCAGACCGCCCCCAAAACCGGGTCGTCTGTGCGCGGCATGACAACAGGAAACGTCCGGTTGACCCAATCGACAATGGGCCTGGTCGAACGGAAGTTGACGCTCAGTTGCAGCGGCACCAGTTGTATATGATCAAATAGGGTGCCCTGCCATGCCTGGATGAACAAACTCACTTCCGCCTTGCGAAAACGGTAGATGGATTGCATCGGGTCGCCTACCAGGAACAGGGTACGGCCGTCGCCGTCGCTCCAGCCCGCCGTCAGCCGTTCGATCAATTTGACCTGGCTGATGGAAGTGTCCTGAAACTCATCGACGAGCAAGTGCTGTATGCGGTAGTCGAGGCGCAGTGCAAGCTCACTGGGTGCAAACTCAAACCCCAGGGACTGTATTGCCCGTTGGGCCATTTCACCGAAGTCCACTTCTCCCGATTCCGCCATGACCAGGTTCCACTCCTGGACGGCACGGATTAGAATGCGCATCAATGACTCGAGCGATTCCCAGGCCTCGTCGTCATAGGCCGGGCTTGGCAGGGTGCGGATGGTCGCGAAAGCCTCACGCAATGCGTCGTCATGGCGAATTGAGTCGAGCAATTCAACGAAGTCCGTTTTCCAGGCGGCGAAGCTGGTTTTGTCTGCATCGCAACGGGCGCTTGACGGGGCGGGGAAGCCGTCGTTTTTGTTAGGTGCGGCCTTGCGAACATCATCGGAGCCTGTAAGCAGGCCGTTGATCATGGTTTGCCAGTGCGGCAGCGCCCGGGCATTGGTTGGTAAATTGAGATACTCGCAGTCCGGCCCACCGCAAGCCTCGAGTAAGGCCTCGAGGGCTGTGGAATTGGCAGCAGCGTTGCTGATCGCGTACCGATAAAAGCGGGGCAGCGCTGCCAGTAAGTGATCGGGACTTAGCTCACGCGCCTTGTCGAGCTGGATTTCCACCAGGTATTGCAAGGCATCTTCCATGCCCTGCCGGTCAAAACCTTTGCCCTTGCGGACCTCCAGCAGGTGGTTGATCCACTGCTCGCGGCTGGCGAGCATCGCCGTGAGCAACTCCACCAGCCTGTCATATTGGTTGTCGTAGCGGTCCAGAATGCGGACGACATCTTGCCGCAGGTCATCGCTGCTGTCTTCAATGGCGGCCATGGTCCGTGTCGCGGCCTTGCGATACAGCGCCGTGGCATCGACGCTGATCTGCTGACCACCACCGAGCCCGGACAGCACCGGCAGCTGCCTGGCAAGTTCGCTGCAGAGACTGTCTATGGTGCGGATGCGCAACCGCCCCGGCTGCTCAAGCAGGTTCCAGCCTCTTTCCGCATCACGCTCCAGGACTGCCAGCGCCAGCTGACGGCTGATTTGCTCATGCGGCTCCAGGTCTTCGTTTTCTATCGGGCCATTGGTCTGTTCCTGCGCCGCGCGCAGACGGTTGATCAGGCGATGGCTCATTTCCGCAGCGGCCTTGCGGGTGAAGGTGATCGCAACCACTTCCTCGGGATTGTCGACGCGGGCCAGCAATCCCAGCATTCGCTGGGTCAACAGTTCGGTCTTACCTGAACCGGCGGGGGCCTGGACGATATAGGAGTGGTGAAAATCCCTCCCGAGTTTCCGCTGTTGCCAATCAGCCGGCCGGCTCATGATGAGGTCTCCTGGTGTGGGACAGCCCCGGCCGGTTTACCGCGCTGATCGAGTTCGCCGATGCGACAGATAGATTGCAGTTCGCAATAACTGTTTTCGCAGGTCTTCAAGCCGGATTTTGGATCAATTGCCGCTTCACCGGCGAGAAAATCCGCCATCAGGCGATGTATAACCTCACGCCACGTCCCGATGGTCTTCGGCATTTCACGACCCGCCTCGTCGAGGTACTGGTCGCGTTTGCCGGCTTTCGGTAAGCCGGGCAGTATTCCCTCCTGCCGGACCACGCCTTTGTAATGGCAGCCGTCATCACGAATGACGCCGAAAACGACCGCGGCGGGCGTCCTTTCAGCGCTAATGGCATAAAGCGGTAACTGCGGATCCTCCGGCCTGTCGCCGAACCACTTGTGAGGATCAACTTTGCCGGTTTTGTAATCCACAATGACCTCCTCGCCGGACGGCAACCTGTCGAGACGGTCGATGATTAGGCGAATGCCCTGGCCCTCAATTTCCGGCAGGATTTCTTTTTCGAAGCCCGTGACCTCAAAGGCTTCACGTTGCTTTTCCAACTCGAGAAATGCCATGACGTGGCGCTGCACACGTTCGGCTTCAACACCGCGAAAAGAGGGCCGCAGCCGCAGACCCCGATCTTCGCTGGTCACCTGGTCAACATGCTTCTGAACGATTTTGCGAAGACTTTCATCGTCCAGCGCCAGCAAGGCAGACTGACGCTTGATTTCCTGCCAGAAAAGCTCAAGAACCCGGTGCACGAGGCTGCCATGCAACATCGGGCTGATGCCGTCTACCGGTGTCGCGAGGCTGTCGGCGCCCAGCCGGTTGCTTGCAAAAGCCCGGAAGGGACACAGCGCCTGGTGCTTGAGGATGGAACTTCCGCCCCTTGCAGTGTCATGCACGAGCCTGCCCGGTGAGTCCAGCGGCCCGACAACCGGCCTGGCAGCGCGGGCGACGACCTGACACCAGGTGTCGTAGGGCAGGCTGTAAAGTGCGTCGCCGGGAGGAAGATCCTCGAAAGGCAGCAATGGGCTGGGTAAAACCTTCTCTCCCTCCAGCTGGGCAGGGTAGCTGAAAATGCAGTCCGGGGCTGTTTCAAGCAGTCGCCTGGTAACGGTCCGTGCTACTTCCAGTTCGCGTTGGGGACTCGAGTGGGGTGTGCGGGCTGCCCGCTGCAAGCTGCCGGGAATGAACGGGTTGGGCCGCGCCGCTGGCGGCCAGTTGTCATTATGGAGCCCCAGCACCCACAGATGGTCAAAGCGCAAGCCGTTGATTTCGTATAGGCCAAGTACCTGGACCGGTGACGGTGCGGTACGCTCCTGGAATATTTTCTCCCGGCACACCTGCTGCAAGTGGCTAATGGCGGTTTTTCGATGCATGCGGTCCGTGGTCGCATCCAGCGAGGCCAGTTCGCGCAGCGCTTCTTGCCACTTTTGCAGCGCCTGCCAGACCTGGTCTTGATCCTCAAGTCGTTCCGCAGCCATCGGCCAACCCAATTCAGCCAGTAACTGATCAAAGGCTTCGGCCCATGCGGAGGCGGAGCGCGAGCCCCTGTTTTCTCGTTCAAAGCGGGCCAGCTTTCCAAGCACCAGGCCCAATTCCGGACAATTCCAGCTAGCGGGCTCCCACTCTTCGGGCGGCAGTTCATGGTGCCGGCTGTCATGCTTTTTAATTTCGGTGGCGCGATATTTAACCTCGTTGAGGGTCAACTGGCGCGGGTAGTTGTCGCGCAGGCACTTTTCCAGAAGGGCCCGGTTGTTTTTCTCAGCACCCGCACCACGTAGCCAGGGAGACCTCAGAACCCGGCCAACGTCCTGGATATCAATGCGTTTATCCAGCATTTTTAACAGGTCAAAGGCGGCGCCAATCACCGGCACCCGCATCAGTGGTATGCCCAACGAGAAATTCCAGGGTTTGGCCAGCTGAATTCCGTCGTCACAACCGGGCGTGAGTATGTCCTGCAGGTGCTGCTCGACAGCCTGCCGCCGGGCCTGTAAATCGGGGACCACGATGGCGATCCTTGAGCCCGGCTCCTTTTCTACCCAATAGCGCACCCAGCGTGCCATGTTCAGCAGTTCCTGCCGGTTGTCTTCACATTTGAAAAGCACGGCTTTGTCGTTTCGGGGTGTGATGGTCAGGCGACAGACCTTGCTATCGTCTTTAATCAGTGCCGACAGCATGTTCGCCTGCAGCGGGTTAAATTCGTCAAAGCCAAGCAGGTCTATAACGGGCGATGTCGACAACAAGCCGTTACCTATGGCCTTGTTTAAAAGCTCCATGCGGTCTTCGGGGCTTATCCAGCGACCCGCTTCACAAAGCCGCTCGAAGGCCCTGTTCCACCGGACAAAAGCGCTATGGTTTTCGTTATCGCTGCCAAACCATGCCGGGTCCTGCAGATCCAGTTGCCATTCGACAATCAGTTTCCGCGTATCACGCAGTTGAGACACCAGTGATTCAGGCCGTAAGAGCCTGTGCGCCAGGGGCTCGTTTTGTAAAGCGGTTTCCCACAGGCTGGCCAACTGCCGGTTGCCGGGCACGGCGCGGTCGGCTCCCTCGATCCCACGCAGGCCTGCGCTTTCCCAAAGCCGGTCCACCCACAGGTTCCAGCTGATGATTGCAGGACTCTCCCACTGGCAGTCACCCAGCCCGATTCTCCAGAGACTGTACTGGCTGGTCAGGACACGCGCCAGCCGGCTATTTCCGGTGACCAGCGTGTTGCCTGCCCGCAGCCGGGCGAACAGGGTTTCAGGATCGAGAATTTGAGTTGAAAGGCCCGAAATTTGAGTTGTCTGCCCTGCACCGGAAGTAGCCATGCGCCTATGATACTGGTTGAGTTCTCAAAAACTGAGATACTTTTTGAGAAAAATCTGTCATGGCCGTGAGATAACGGCGGCAGAAATTGATTGGGGCTTTGGTCCGGAACTACAATTGAGGTACCGTGGTCTAGGAGGTAACACTTAAGTAATTGACTGTGAAAGCATTAAGAGACATAGCTACCTACCCGTCCCTGTTGGGCAGGGCCGTATTCATGTTGACAGGCGTTCTGTTGTTGAGCGCTTGTGCGACACAGCAGCAGATAGGTTCCGCCCCGCCGCCACTGCTGTTACACCAGGGTACTGATGTAGAAGTTGCCGATGTGGACCTGCTGGCGGTGTCGCCGGTGATGAACGAATTTCTCGAGCGCTATATCCTGCAGTATAAAAACCGGCAAACCCGGGTTCACCTGTTGACCACCGCTGTCACGAGTTCTGGCGTGCTGGGCTTTGACTATGACGCTAGCCGCAGCCTGTCGGCACAGGAAGCCTTTGACGCCCGGGCGGGCAATTGCATCGGGTTTGCCAACATGATGGTTGCCCTCGCCCGCGCGTCCGGACTCAGGGCAAGCTACCAGGAAGTGTTCAGGCGACCCGTCTGGTCGAGTCGCGGTGACACGGTGCTCTTGATGAAACATGTGAACGTGGTGGTCGAAGGCACCCGCATGGATTACGTGATGGATGTCAGCGGTCTGGACATTCACCCGTCGGCCCGCCGCAGACTCGTTGATGATAACTATGCGAAGGCCCTGTACCTGAACAACCTCGGTGCCGAGGCTTTGCTTGAAAATGACTTGCCAACCGCTTACGCCTTCATGGCCAAGGCCATCGAAATCGCTCCAATGGTGACGGACTCCTGGGTCAATATGGGTGTGGTCTTTGGACGTAACGAGCAACTGGATGACGCCATTACGGTATTCAAACGGGCCCTGGAAATCGATCCTTACCAGTATTCGGCCATGAGTAACCTGTACGAAGTCTATGTTGAACAAGGCAATCTCGAGGCTGCCAGCGTATTGCAGCGCAAGGTCGAAAGGTATCGCAAAAATAACCCTTACTACCTGTTGCACCTGAGTGATGAAGCCCTGGCGGAGAAACAGTTCGATGAATCCCTCGAACTGCTGCGGCGCGCGATCAGAAAGCAGAATGATGACCACATGTTGTATTTTGCAATGGCCCGGACCCAGTACCTCTCTGGTGAAAGGGCGGCAGCTGAAGACAGCCTGGGGCGGGCGCGTGAACTGGCTCCGCAAAAGATGGTGGCGTGGTACCGTCGCCCGCTGGACGAGTTGGTCGCCGAGCACCAGGCTCAACAGGACTCATTGACCCCTTAATCACGTCGAACCGCTTTTTCTGTTTCAGGAAACCTTGGTGAGTATTTTCAGCGCTGTGGCCAGTGGAGCCGGAGCGTTTCAATAACCGAGGCTTGTCAATAGCTCCCTTGCGATTTCCTGCGTCCGCAGGTCCTCTACCAGGCGGCGAGGGCCCACCTCGCTGGCAATAACCTGCCGCAGCAGGCCGATGGCTTCCACGTTGTCTGAATCACGGAACTTCAACAGGGCCTCGGCCAGGTATAACTGGCTAAGCAGGCTGTCCGGCGCGATCTGAAGGGACAGGCGGATTTCACTGATGGCCAGGTCGCGGTCCACCCAGCCGGTGAAAAACGGGATTTTAGGCACCCGGAAATGCAGGCGCCCGCGCAAACGGTGGCTGCCGCCTTCCTCGACGCTGGCATCCATCAACACCATGACCTCGGCGAACTGGTGTATCTTGCTGACAACGCCTGCGAACAGAGAGGCCAGTCTGCCGCTGTTTTGCGCCCACAATCCCCAGTTGGCTGAAGACCAGAAACACCACTCGGCCACCGCCGGGTTGTCGCCCACTGCACTGAACACATCGGCAGGCTTCATTTTATAGAGGTTACGGGGCAGGCTGTACTCGCGCTCTATCTGTAACCTGCCCGCTTCGGCGATATCCTTGCCCCGCGCGAACAGGTCATGGCGTTGCTGCCTGTCATGGAGCACATACTCACCTTTGAAATGAAAGGCTCGCAACAACTTCCAGCGCGCTTCGAGGTTTTCCGGCTCAGCTTCAAGAGCCGCCGCATAGGCGTCAATGGCCTCCTGAATGGGCGCATCAGCAGCCCGGGAGCCTGCGTGGCCCTGAGACCGCGCCGCCCATGCCGCGTCGCCGCTGGCGATCAGCTCGCCTGGTTCGGCCAACGCCTGCCCGGACATTGTGCACAGGCAGAAAAATATCAAAAGAACGGTTGCCAGGCGATTGATACAGACGTGGTTCATGCCGCTGGAGTTTACTGCATTTTGCCAGGGGAAATGACCGGCTATGAGAAAAGCGCGTGCCGGGAAGACTTGCTCTGAATATGAATTGACCGGGTAAAGCAGTGTTATCATGCGGCCTGCCAGCGGGATATAAAAAGCGAATAAAGGAGATGGTCAAAATGACGAAAATGCTCGGTGCAAATTCAGAAGTGGGTGTCTTGAAAACGGTCATGGTGTGCAAGCCCGGTCTGGCACATGAGCGCCTGACCCCCAGTAACTGTGCGGACCTGCTTTATGATGACGTCATCTGGGTGCAACAGGCCAGGCGCGATCATTTCGACTTCGTCTCGAAGATGTCTGACCGTGGCGTCAATGTGCTGGAGATGCACGACCTGCTTGAAGCGGTGCTGGAGATGCCCGAAGGCCGGAAATATATCCTCGACAGGAGAATTACGCCCGGTTACGTGGGCCTGACGGCTTCCCGGGTGATTCGCCCCTGGCTCGATGAGATGCCTGCACACCAGTTGGCCATGCACCTGATCGGTGGCCTGGCGCCCAGTGAGATGCCATTTGCCGACGAGCGAATATTTACCTCCTTTACCGATGATGACGGTTTCGTTCTGCAACCACTGCCCAATACCACGTTCACTCGCGATACCACCTGCTGGATATACGGTGGCGTGACGCTGAACCCGATGTTCTGGCCGGCACGCCGGCAGGAAACGCTGCTGACGGCCGCCATTTACAGGTTTCACCCGTTTTTTACCGGCAGGGAGTTCGAGGTCTGGTGGGGCGATGCGGACGTGGATCAGAAACTGGCTTTCGTGGAAGGTGGCGACGTCATGCCCATAGGCAACGGCTGCGTACTGATCGGGATGGGTGAGCGCACCACTTACCAGGCCGTTGGCCAGATGGCGGAGGCGTTATTGACAAAGGGCGCCGCCACGCGGGTGGTCGCCTGCCAGATGCCGCATTCGCGTGCCGCGATGCACCTCGATACCGTGTTTTCGCTTTGTGATATCGACAAGGCCACTGCCTATTTTGATGTCTGTAACCAGATCGAATGCTTCAGCATTCGCCTCGGTGACAAGGAGGGAGAACTGGATATCCACCATGAGAAGGGCCACCTCTTCGACGTGGTGGAAGACTGCCTCGGCCTCAAAAAACTGGAAATCGTGCAAACAGGTGGCAACCGCTTCCAGCAGGAAAGGGAGCAATGGGACGATGGTAATAATGTCGTCGCGCTGGCACCGGGCGTGGTTATCGGTTACGACCGTAATACCTATACCAATACGCTGTTGAGAAAGGCCGGTATCGAGGTGCTTACCGTATCCGCTTCCGAGCTGGGCCGCGGGCGGGGTGGCGGTCACTGCATGACCTGTCCGATTGAGCGCGAAGCCATTTAATTTTGATATCTTAGCCGGTGACAATTGGTTTAAAATCCGGTCATCCATTATCACTTTTTTGGGGAGCATCATGCGGCATGTAAATTCGGTTCACGATCTCTCGGTTGAGCAAATCAAAGACGTTCTTGACCGGGCGGAGGGTATGTTACCCATCGCCAGGGGTGAGGCGGTTAACGATTGCCTCAGGGGCAAAGTGCTCGGCAGTATATT
>Ga0316201_10001501_pt1 | contig 15808 bp, 13 predicted proteins | sample CS6wburrow_MG_FD_204516 | JGI IMG/M metagenome (GOLD analysis project Ga0316201, IMG submission 204516) | Coastal sediment microbial communities from Delaware Bay, Delaware, United States - CS-6 worm burrow | ecosystem: Environmental > Aquatic > Marine > Coastal > Sediment | place: USA... | reverse complement strand
AGGTAATGGACTGGCATAAAAAATGGAGCGATGACTTCCGGGGTATTTACCATGTCAATTTTTATAAATATAGCTTTTTAAAAAAATTGCTTAATAAGCACTGAGTTTATTGTCGTCCTGCGAAATGGGAACCAAAGGTCTCATAAGATCCACCATTAAACGGCATCTATCGTTTAATGCATTTGCCCAAGGTTACTGGGGGAACTAATTAATGATTTACGTGAACGAGAGCGTACAGCATCTTCAGCAGCGACTGTTGGAGCTTCAATCCATCACTGACGAGTCGCGCAACAAAACAGGCTCGCCTTTGTGATTCGACTGGTGGTTGACGGGGTCGTTTACGGCTTTCAAAAATTTGGTGGTATCAATACCATGTTTAACGCCATTCTTCCTCGACTCGCCAGCGCGCACGATGTCTCAGTGAATCTTCTTCTTCCGCGTAGAGTGCTCGGGGAAGTGCCCGGTCCACCAGTCAATAGGGGTTACCGTGAGATTATTCCCGAGGAGACTGGCATCAGTTGGAAATTTGATCATTGGTTATGCGGACCGACTTCGCGCGTCGTGAACCCGCTGTATCGGAATATACAGCTCGGACTAGGCCCTAACACAGTCTATCAATCAACCTACTTTACCTGGCCAGATCGTCGAGTTGCTCACCTGGCGACGGCCCATGACATGAATCACGAACTCTTACCCGAGCTTTATCGCAGCGATTGGGGGCAATGGCTGCGTAAGCAATACCGCGAATACTTACAGCGTGCCACTCGTATTGTTGCGGTATCGGCCAAGACCAAAAGCGACATTGTCAGGTTTTACCACATCGATCCGGAACGAATCGATGTAGTACACCATGGTGTGGACAAATCGTTCTTTTATCCTGATCGCGAGCGAAGCCTCAGCGATATGAATATTTCTGATGGCTGGCCGGGGCGATACCTTCTTTACGTAGGAATGAGACAGGGCTACAAAAATTTTCCAACGCTGCTTAGAGCACTGGCTGACATTTCATCAGACCTTTGCGCCGGCGTTGTTGTCGCGGGCAAAGAATGGAAAACTTCTGAACTGGCAATGATCCGAACACTTGGCATCGAAGACCGCATTCATCTTGTCGATGGTCCAACTCAGGATCAGCTTCGTCGACTTTATTCCTCGAGTCTGGCGTTTGTGTTTCCGTCGATACATGAGGGCTTTGGTTTGCCACTTCTGGAAGCAATGGCCTGCGGGACAGTTGTCCTTGCTGCCGATACAGAAGTTTTTCGTGAGGTTGCTGGCGATGCTGCGTTGTATTTCACACCAGACAATTCAGATGAACTCGCTGCGCTTGTGGCAAAGGTGAATGAAGCCCGCGAACGTGACTTGCTGTTGCAACGCAGCGCTTTGCGAATACAAAACTTTTCGTGGGACCGTTGCGCTACGCAGATGTATGATTGCTATAGGCGTACTTTAGTAGACTGGAGAAATTCTCGATAACAATATTAGTGCCGATTTACGCGCTCAAAGTATTGAGTTTTCAACTAGCTTTTTAGCTTTCGCGAAACATGCCTGATATTATTTTTTAATAATATTTTTAGAACCGAAAATATATTTTCGTTAAACAGTTCCGACATTTTTCTCTTCACGTAAATGGCTTCAGCAATACTTAACCAAGGTGACATCCGCCAGAGATGCCGAAGAAACCAATTCTTACCTTCCTTTAAAAAAACATTTCTCTCATTTAACGCTATACCCCGTTCATTAAAGATATTGGTGTCTAACCAATCCAAATATTCTAATGAAGCCACTATTTTTTGGTGTGCGAAACTGGATTTAACCGCTGTAATATTATCATCACTCAGTCGCCAACCTACTTTGGCTCCATCAATAACTGAGATTCCCTTTCCTTCAGAGAAACAAACCCAAGTTGCATCATCGGCACACCATGCGGCAGGGAAATCTACAAACCCGTCGTATTTATTGTAGATTTCTCTTTTAAAAATATATTCTGAAACAAAGCTATCTCTATTTCCGGTTAACCTGGCAAGCACAAAATCCTTCGAATATTCGCGCTCAGGGTGTGCCACCGTGTTCCTGAGCAATTCACCTTCTGCGTCTATCACTTGGGTATTAAACCGAAATATATTCTCATCGGCATTAGCTTCAATAGCCTGATAAAATAATTCTACGCACTCAGGCGCCATCACATCGTCATCGGAAAACAGGCAAACCCACGGCTCGCAGGATAATGACACACATCGGTTCCATTGTTTTATTAATGATTCTCTACCTACGTTTTCGCTAAATCGTTTATATACAATATCGATATCATTATCAAAGATTTTGCAGACGGCACCAATATCATCGGGACTTGAATCATCTCCAACATAAACTCGAAAATTTTTATTGGTCTGGTTTGCCAGAGAATTTAATGCCTCACGGAAAAAGCTTCCTTTATAGGCGGGTATAACAATAGCCAAGCTAACATCCATATTTTATTACTCTGGGCTTACACACAACGCCAACAAACTCCAGTTGTGATAAATGAGCCATTCTACAAATCCCTTTTAAATTTAAATAGTAACCTTCAGCCCGCCACCTGGCTTTTTAGAATTGGACGGAGTTTAGTTGCTCAATACTTGAATTAAATCTCTAAATACCACTTCTTCCCGAAAATGCTCGTATGCGAATGTATATGAGCGGTTGGAATATTCCGTTCTTTTTTCAGAAGACTCTATCAAACTGATTAGTTTACTGGCCATGTCCTTATGATGATCGCAAACGATAAATGCCTTACCGGACTTGTCTTCTATGCCTAACGCACCTGCCGGCGTAGTCACGAGCGGCAAAGAATAGCAAAGGGCTTCAACAGTTTTGATTTTTAGTCCGCCACCATACATGACCGGATTAATAGCAATGTCTGCCTCCCTATAAACATCATCTATTTGATCAACAAAACCATGCAACTTAATATTCACCTCATCACCAAATTTGCCAAGCGCTTCGCAGATATTCCCATAAATATTCAACTTAGCTTGTGAGCCACACTGATCCTGAACAGCGGGCCATGCATTTTTTATGAACCCCTCTATCCCGTCGACATTTGGCTCCATTGAAGAGCCAATGTAGGTAACATTAATGACATCTCCAATTCTAGCTTCTTTTTTATTCATCTTGAACGGATGCATTACCAGCAACACGGTTAAACCGGGCACCAACTTCTCAAACTCAAACTTATCTTTATTTTGAATGGCCAGCACAAAATCAAACTTTGAAAGCTGAGCACCCTCCTGTTGAGGGCTGATATTGATATCGTGCGCCCTGCCCATCTCGTTAAATCCGCGTTTCCTCAGATACATAACATCATGTGTATCAATAACTTTAACGATTTTCTCCTTTTGTATCTCACTCAGTTGATCTACCAAATAAGCCAGACGCACGTATTCTACCTGTATGACATCGGGCCAATATTGGTTAACTACGTGTTTGAACAACAGTTGATAATCGTCTCTAACAAAATCAGACAGTGTCGGTTCATCAAATTTGGAGGGTACATCTACTTGGCTATTCACGGCATTAACAGTTAGCGACTGTGAACCACTGACCCAGCTTTTGATCAAATGCTTCACCCGGTTGGGGAGCAACTTCACAGCACGTTGAGTTATTACATAATATAAACGGTGCCACAAAGGAATGTAGGAACTCCCGTTTTCAAAGTTCACCAGCTCCATGTCAGAAAATTTTGCATCCAAAATTACAGTGTCAGGCTCGTACAAATAGCCGACAAATAATACCAACACGTTAAATTCTTTTTTTATGTAGTATTCGTAAAGCGCTAATATCCTACTGTGCGAACCCAGGCTTCCTCGCCAGAAGCGATTGTCTGTCACCAGCAATATTTTTTTACCGGGCATTCGCATTTCCATCTGAAACGAGCATCTTAGCAACTGTCAGATAAAAGAATTTATCAGTTAAATTCTTCAGATCGAAATGATGCCAAGGATCGAGATGTATCCTGTACGGCTTCTTTTTATATTGTGAGCCACAGGCACCGAACATTATTCGTTTTATTTTTTCCCCAGAAAAGGGAATTTTTCTTTTCTTACTCGTAGCGGTCACATATCCACAAACTATTAGACCTATTAAATGCTCAATCGTCTCACTCGCAGTAATCTCAAAACCGCCGAAAAGCTCAGGCAAATAGCCTCGAGACACGACCATTAGTATGGATGGTGATGTTTGCATGATTTTTCAGTTTGAGTGAAAGTGGATAGACTGGGAATTTAAAATAAGGAAAACAGTAACGCTGTTCTGTGATTACGTCGTTTAATTAAGCACACTTTCTTATAGCCTTGTGACAATAGCACGTAACAACCTTTTTAAAGCTCCTATTTTCTTAGCAGGCTTGACCAATACAAGAAGATTCCTACATTGCTCTAGATCTCTTCGTCCTGCTAATTCAAGGCTTCTTTTAATTTCGGAAAAAATAGACACATACTTTTCGTAATTTTTGTTTAAATTAGTTATAGCCTTCTTTAGGTCCCCTGGTCTATCAAGAGCGACACACAATTCAGGAATACCATTTTCTTCAAAAAAGCTACGTATTTTTGGGTGATAGTTAAAACCGATGACAGGCTTTTTCATGCGCGTAGACAAAAGAACTGCGTGATAACGCATTGCAACAGAAAAATCAGAATCGGCAATTGGTTGGTATGTCCAATGGTCGGAAACATTAACCAAACCTAGTCGACTCAAGAAATCTGCATCATTGAGTTTGATATTGCTGTCGTGACTAGATGACCCAAAATACAATGGCAATGCGTTTATTGCCAGCCCCATCTCCTCAATTGCAGAAACGATATTTTGCGCAGACCATTGCATCGCTTTCCAGTCACGAAGATTAAAAGCAACAGAACGAATTTGACCACTACTTACAATTTTTGAATGATGTGTCCAAGGCACCCACCAAAATAGATCAACACCGACTTTCACACTTGGATGTTCATCAAACTCCTTAAAAGTAGCCAAATCCCTAACGTGAAAAAATGCTGCTCTTTCTATTAATTTAACTGTTCCGCGCTTTACCTCCTCATCGTGTTTGCCAGCAGAAATTCCCATTATAAACAGTGGGACTTTAAGCAGCTTTGCAACATTTGCTGCATTTTGAAACACAGGAAGACCAGGCCAAATACTACCGCCTCCTACGACGACAAGATCACATTCGTTGAGTACAAGCGAGCCAGGAAACCAGCCAGAAAACATTAATTTATGCTCTTGAAAAATGTATGTCATGGCTTGCTCAAGCAAGTCATCGCCGGCATTTAGGTGTCCGTAATAACCCATCACAATAATTTTAAGCGGTTTTGTATTCATTACTTGATCAGAAACTCCATCTTTTGATTTACCAGTTTAATATTGTGTTCCGAAGCACCTTGAATTAGTTGAAGCCTAGTTTTGGCGACCTTCTCGCTCACGGTTTGAGGAGAATTCAATTGTTTGATCAACATATAGGCCAATTCATCAGGAGTAACGACCTCAACTACTAACCCACTTTGTTTTGTTGCCTCATAGACAGGATAACTTGGGTAAGACTTTTCCCAACCATGAGTAACGATCACAGGTTTATTAGCTGCCAGCGGTTCCAATACATTGTGGTTCAGGCCGACAAAACAAACATCCGCGGCCGCATACATATATTTCAGTTCACCCATAGTATCCAAAACAAGTACCGAGGTGCCTGAAAGCTCACCTTCTTCGTATTTGCTTCTAAAACTGAAACCTAGTTTTCTTTTGTCTAACATCTCGGAAAGCTGGGCCATACGTTCATTGTTTTCCGGGTGTCGAGGTGTTAGCACCAATAATGCCTCGGGAAACTGCTTTAGAACCAATTGAAAGGCATCCAGGACGAAATCCTGCTCGCTGATGTTGGTTACACAGCCCGCAACAATTACTGGCCGGCCTGAAGTTTTGATCGCCTTCAGCAAGGGTTTTAACCCCGCTGGTGGCAGCCATTTGCCGGCCTCGAGGTTTAAGGCATCGAATTTAATATTCCCCGTGACCTCAACTTTCGCAGGCTCAACACCCAGCGCTATAAGTTGCTCGCGAACTTCCTCCGTCTGGGCTGTAAATAAGTCGATCGCGCTCAGATAAGCATCACCGAGAATAAATTTTTCAATCGCATCCATTCGGCAACCCGGTTTTTCGCCATACAACCAGCAATTCACAGCCACAACTGGTACAGTCAATCGCTTCATCTTATAAATTACCCGGAAGGAAAATCGGCAGGGAGCATCGTAGAGGGCACACGGTATTTCAGCGAGAATAAAAAGATCAGGTGAATAAGTATCTACCTCTCTTTCAACTCTTCCGTCAACACCATGGTCAATAACCAACGCCTGCGGAAACACTTTCAGAAAGGGCTCTGTGTAGTGAGGGTGGTCAGTCAGGATTACGATTCGATCATTGCCGCGCTCATTAAGCAGCTGAATTAAAAAGGGTTGTATCGCGTGCAGTTCGCCAATAGTCGAAGTAAACACCCACAAATAACGAGCACCTGAATTAGTCCGTGCAGCACCTGCTGGAATATAATGCTGCAATGGTGCAACCGCCTGCCTTTGCAAGCAACCAGCAGACCATTCAATGGCCTGAAAAAGTTTAAAACGCAGAAAAGCTAACAAAAAAGGTCCCTTTAATTCATTACTGAGAATTGGCTAACTTTTTTTCTAATAGCAAAGCATCTATAAAAAATTTGGCCGCCCAGTTTGGGTAACGATAACTAATGTATTCAGCATTGATGGGATGCGAGCCTTTCATTGCACCAAATATGTTGCTGTTTTCGGTCTCGGTATCCTGTATGGATCTGTTAAAACGATTGGCGCCAACTGCAGAAAATAAAAATTCTTTATTCCCCGTTATTTCAAATAGCCGGAAAAAATTGATAGCCAACTGTGAGTTGCCGGTTACACAGGTCCATTGATGCTTTGATGTCCAGTGTTCATCAACGCGTCCTGGAAATGCGCCATCATCACGTTGAAGCACCATCATTTTTTGAGCCATCTGAATGGCAAAGTCTATGAAATTCTGGTTTTCAGTAAAAGCTCCTACCTCAAGAATACCGCGCATCGCGTACGCAATCGTATGAGTTAAAGATTGTGGATTTAGAGTGAGGCAGTTTTTGATTAACCAGCCGTTCGGTTTAGCCATGGTGAGCGCCCAATCTATATTTTTAATTGCAGCTTCGAGATATTTGTGGTCGCCAATTACCTGATAAGACCTTGCCAAGCCAAAGGCGCAACGCGTGTTATAAACTTTGACCTCGCCCGGTGCGAACGGGGAAGCATATTTTCGCCATGCACCGTCTTCATCCATCGCCTCAACCAGCCAATCCGAAGCACGGCGTAATGATTCATAAAAGGATTGTTCATGGGTTTCCTCATAGGCTCGTGCCCAACCAAACAATACCTGTCCCGTATTAAAAATGGTCGGCGTGATAACTTCAGCACCCATATGGCCAGCCATGACACCGCCATCTTCAAGTTGAATATCCGATTCCCACTGGGTCATTCTTATCGCGGCTTCAATGGCCGATGCGACTTTATATTCATTACCGTAATCAAATAAGGTAGGGATAATGTAGCCCGTCGTTTCCGGGTAGGAAGGCCACCAACGTTTTTTTTTGACATCAAAACAATGTGGCACGCCGCCATCAGCCGCCTGACTTTGGGCGTGCATTAGCCATTGAGCGGCTGCATGAATATGCTCATCCAGGGGTTTTAGGGGGAATGTTTTTTTAAGCCAATTATCTTTTATATAAGCGGGGTAATGCTTCACTAAATTGTTCCAGGTGTTATGAATGGTGATAGGAGCCGGATGACAACGTCTGTTTATCGAAATGCAATAAACTTTCTTTTAGCGCAGTGGAAACAGCAACAACATCAGACTCTTTCATTTTAGACGATAATGGCAATTCCATAAGCCTTTTTCTGCCCGGGTAGCCGTTCCGCGCACCAATATTCATCTCGGATAAACTTTTTCGTAATTTGCGATAGTTTATATTCGCCAGATTGACTTGCACAAAAAATCGGCTTAAATAATTTCCTGATTTTGCCTGCGGCAATTGAATCAGCTTACATCCTTCAAGGTGTTGACGATACCACTGAACAACTCTGGTCTTGTTTCGAACTCGCCGCTCAGCCGAGTCATATTGGTAACTTGCAATCGCGGCATCCAGTTTCGAAATTGAGTGCGCAGAGTAGTAATCTTTACGATGCTTGCCCGTTTTTACACAGATCCGTTCCATATAATAAACAAATTTTCCAAACACCCTGACAAACTGGTATTGCCCCAGGAAATAAAAAAACTGAAAGTGTCTACCTGGCGCAGGCTCAAGTCGACTCAGCTCACCCCTGAAAGCCGAAATCCATTTCGGTTTATTAATCAGCAGTACGCCACCAGAACCCCGGACGCCTGTCACAATACTTTTTGATTGTGCGAAGCTGATCAAACCAAAATCACCAAAACTTCCCGGGCAAACATTGCCGGGTAGTTTGACACCTAGTTGGGCAGCGTCGTCGATTAAAACTACACCGCTCTCCTCACACAGCTGCGCTATTGCTTCAATTTGGGCAACACAACCATACATGTGCACGGCAATGACAGCGAGGGTTTCTTGGCCAATGAGTGGCCCAATGGCTTCAGCATCCACATTCAAGTTACTACCAACAGGGGCATAAATAACAGAAACGCCCATGCTAGCCAGCGTGTCGGTGACGCTAGGGCAGATATAATTGGGAACAATGACTTCTTTTTTCTCTGGATTTAGCGCAATTAACCTGTCGATAATTAAACGCAAGCCCCCCCGCGCTGAATTTAACAACGCAATATCGCTGTCCGGATAAATCGCCTGTATTTTACCTTCAAGATCAGAGCTGTAATCGGCAAAAAACGATGTAATAACTGAAATGTACTCCCGCCAGCCCCACTCTGCATATGTTAATGGATATCGCTTCATCCGGAGACTTTTTGTGTGATTACGCGGAGCTTGGCAAGCATCCTGTGCTTGATGGCAAATAACCAAGGTTCGGGATCCTGCCACCTGAATAGTGCATTGATCTTTTTGGTTCCCTGATATAACAGCTTGTCAGGAATCCCAGTCGCTTCCCGGGCCCAACGCTCAGTTACCGGCTCAAACCAGGCAAAGTGCTGATGTGTTCGTTTTTGGCTGATAATTTCGTCATTAGTATGATATTTATAAATAACGTAGGGCATATTAATGCCGTTGATGACAGTTATTTCATGCTGGAAATCCGTTCTGGATACAGTCGGCTCGATCAAGTAAAACTCGCCGTCCCTTGGGTCGCGTTTAAACTCGACTCCACCTAAACCTTTAAATTCAGCAGCTTTGAAAAAATCACAGGTTAATTTAACCAAATGTTCATGATAGTCATCAGCAGGCGCACAACTGGCGGTACCGCCCACTGGAATAGGCCAAGAACGTAGTTTTCTTCCAGTAAAAGAACTGACCAATTCGTTGTTTTTGCCAATAAACACGATGGTAAAATAGATATCAGTGTCTTGTCCTTCTATCCACTCCTGCATTACAAGATCAGGCAACACCGGAATGATTTCATTGACCAGTGGTTTAACCTCTTCTAACGATGCTACTTTATAACCTTTTTTAAACCTAAGGCCATACTCATGGGACTTTCTGCCAGGTTTCAATATACAGGGGAAGCGCAAATCGTCGAGCGTGTCAGTATCAGCTAATGTCTGGAGATGAACCGTCTTCGGTTTCGCAAAACCGCATCGGGCTGAGATGGTATCTATACCCTCCTTTGACATCAACTGCTCAAGCACTTCATGCTGAGGCAGCAGAATTTCACAGAGAGGTAGTAATCTATCTCGATTTTCTGAAATCAGTTTCAGTGGAGCTTCTTCAGTAACAAATAAAACCGGAGGAATAGCGAGTTGCTTCAGCAAATCCTGTAATTCATCAATAAGGGAGATATTTTTGAGCGATTCAACCAGATGAGATTGACCATAGCGCGAAAGCATGCCCGGTCTGCGGGCGTTTGAGTCTACTTTAATCATCGGCACATCATGCTCAGCCAAAGCGCGTACTATGCCTAAACCATTTAGGCCAAGACCTATAATTAGAGCATATCTTGTATTTGAAGAGTACATTCTAAGTAAGCCGTTACACTTTACTAAGAGGCCAAAACCCGAGCTTGTGGGGTTTAATGCCGAGATCCAATAAAAACACTTTCATATGAGCAAGACTGTTTTTATCAAACGATAAGGCCATGAGATAAACCAAAACACCAACAATTATTTCGGCCACCAAAACCCAGTACAAGGGGATATTACTCTCCAGCAAAATCAATCGGGTAGCGTAAACTGCCAATATCATTAAAAACGAGTTTCTCATCACTGGTGCAATGCTTCTCAACAAATCCATAAAGCTTACACCAAGGCTAACCTTAATTAGATAGAACAGATAGGAAGATACCAGCGGGTAGATTATTATCCAGGCCAAAGCCGCACCCGATAACCCATAATATAGACTGCCTATAAATATCCCTGCAGGAATTAGCACGCTGCACAAGCCGGTATATTTAACCACCTTATTGGCATGACCGGTTGAAATCAACACCTGTGTTAATACCGGATCAATACTTTTCCAGATACCTAGAATACAGAGTATTTGGAGCGGCATAATAACCTCAAGCCATTTTTCTCCTATAACTACAGATACTAATTCAGGTGCAACCACACAAATTCCAAACAGTGCAGGAAATGTAATGTGTGCGATGCCCGATACGAAATTTACTATGCTAATTTTTAGACCTTCAGGATCTGACTGAAGCTTGGAAAAAATTGGAGATGAAACATTAACGACAATACTCGTAATGTGACTTGAAGGTAGCGATGCCAAAGTGAACGCCATGGAATAAATGCCTAACAGCTTATCTCCCAAAAGTTTTCCGATTATCGCCTTATCAGCATTGCTGTAGATATACCAAATAACCCTCGTTGCGGTGATATTGGTTCCATAAGACAAAATAGGAATCGCATCTCTCATTCCAGAAATCGACCCGGGAAGCCATCCGCATCGTATGCATACCAAGAAGGCACCGACCACACCTGACGCCAGAGAACCGTAAACTAAAGACCATATGCCGAAGCCATTTACGGCAAGTAGCAGGGTTGCACAGGCATTTACAAGGGCCGTTACGATACTAATAATGGATAGCTCTTTAAAACGAAGCTCTTTTCTCATCAGTCCCGATGGCACTGCAGTGGTTGAACCCAGAATCAAACCCAAGCCTATTATCGGGATAATCTCTTCCAGCTTTTCGGCATCAAAAAAGCTGGAAGCCCAAACACTGGCTATTGAAACGATCAGCCAACACAACACACCCAAAATAATTGCAAAATAGAAAACTCCTGACAACTCTCGTTGGGTAATATTTTGGCGTTGGACAACCGCAGCCGACATACCCATTTCATTAAAAAAACCTACAAACCCAGTGACAAGCATAGCCATGGCCATAATCCCATAATCTTCGGGATTAAGAATTCGAGCTAGAATTATGGTTGTGCAAAAGGAGATGATTTTTATCACTGCTTGACTGCTGCCAACGATTGCCAGCGATCTCACCGTACTTTTTCTTAGCTCACTTGACATAGATTTAATTCAAATTTTTAAAAGGTTTTATTATTTCAATGTTTTAACTAAACTGACTGTTATGCACAACAACTATAGTTATATTTAAGGGTATCCACATTTTTTAATTTCAATGTGATCTAACCTTAACATCGTGTGTCTATCAAGAGACGGTCGGATATGGAACCAACGGTATCAATAAAATTCACCAACTAATTAATGTAATTTCCGGCTTATAAAAATGAGGGCAATGTGGACCTACTCAACCAAATTCTTAAACAACCGAAAATGAGTGAAATAATGCTACCTTTTGTAGTGTTTTGTATTTTTTTAATCACCTTTCCAGCCAATATTGTTGCATTGGAATTAAACAAAAACTTAGGTTGGTATGGCAGCGACTTAAAGGGGCGCCCATGTGCTGGAAAGGGACAAGGTGTTGGGCCATTCGATTATAATAATGCCTCTCATCGAAGCAATACTAATTACTCACAAATATTGGCTTCCCACTTCCCGCCAAAAGTGGAACAATTAAAATCTGGTAACCGCGGTAGTTTATATGGTGATCTCGATTATACTCTAAGGGGTATTCCCAATAATCCCCGTGCACTTTATGCGTTGTCGCGTTACCAGCTGAAAAGAAAGCCTGCCAACGAAGAAACGCCTGTTGAGTGTTATTTCCAACGAGCAATCATTTTTAAACCCGACGACATAAACGTCTACATTTTGTATGCCAATTATCTGAAAAAAATGGGCCATTCAGACTTGGCAATCAAACAATATAAATCGGCATTGTCCTACAAGCCGGATCACGGTGGGCTGCATAACGGCATCGGCTTATTATATCTCGAAACAAAAAATTACGAACAAGCCCTTCAACATGCGCACGAAGCCTATAAAAACGGTTATAAGAGGAAAACTCTGAAGAACAAACTAAAAGCGGCTAAGAAATGGTCGGAAGCTTAGGCTTAGAAACTGCTAGTTAAGGAAGCCGCTTAGTGTCTCATCTCAGCCTTGTCATTTCTCAAAATGGATTAAGCTCTTGCCCTTTTTCGCTTGAAGTATTCTCCAGTGCACAGAATCAAAAGTTATCTGACGATGGTAACTCCTCTCTTATAGATTCACATGTCGCACTGAAAAATCAAAACGGCTGCATAAAACGTTCAAATAATTTATTGATTGCGCTAACAGGTAGCCCGTATTTCAAGGGCATGCCGCTTTCTATAGAACAGGTAGCCGATAAAATACTAAATGAATTTGAAGCCAAGGGTACAGAGACGCACGCTCAAATATTCGCTCAGATTTTGGGTACTTTTTCACTCGCGGTGATTTCACTTGATTCCTTTAACTGCTACCTCGCTTCTGACCGAACGGGCGTCAATCGTCTTTTCTGGCATTCAAATAATAAGGGTGATTTTGCGTTCAGTTCTTCATTAAAAGAACTGGCCCTGCTTTGTAATAAGCAGAACAACATTTCGGCGCAGTCTCTATACAATTACATGTACTTTCATATGATACCGACGCCACTCTGTATTTATGAAGACATCAATAAATTAAAACCAGGCAATGCCCTATCTCTGGTCAAGAACGAAATCAGCCTTAAACCATACTGGCTGCCTAATTTCAAAGAATCATCAGATAACAACGTTGACACGCTAGTTGACCAACTGCACGAGAAACTAAAAAACTCCATAAAGGGCTGTATTGCTGATGAAACCAACTACGCTTCATTCTTGAGCGGAGGCCTCGATAGTTCTACCGTGGTTGGCGTAGCGAGCGAGATCAGCCCGCAAACAGTGCAATCCTATTCCATTGGTTTTGACGCAAAAGAGTATGACGAAACGCCTTTTGCCCGGGTAACGGCCAACCATTTTTCTTCGAAGCTCCACGAATATTTTGTTACTCCGGAAGATGTTGTTGCTGCTGTACCTGAAATTGCAGCTGCCTATGACGAACCTTTTGGCAACTCATCAGCGGTGCCTACCTATTATTGCGCCAAGAAAGCCGCCGAAAATGGCATCAAGCTAATGCTTGCAGGCGATGGTGGGGATGAATTATTCGCAGGTAATACACGTTATGCCGAGCAACGTTATTACCGTTATTATCTGGCAATACCAAAAGCCTTGAGAAAAGGTTTTTTCGACCATCTAATTAACGCCCTCCCCGCTGGTTTACCATTGGCGACCAAAGCTCAAAACTATATCAAACAAGCTGATATTCCTTTGCCTGACAGGTTACAAATTTATAACTTTCTTCACCGGCATGATCCGCTTGAAATATTTGATAAAGATTACCTAGTCAGTGTTAACACCGAACTTCCTCTGGCTATATTGCGCGAGCAATTTGCCACCCCTACTCAAGCATCTGACTTAAACAGGATGCTCTACCTGGATTGGTTATTCACGCTCGCTGACAACGATTTGCGTAAAGTGACCACTATGTGCGAGCTGGCTGGCGTTAAAGTCGCCTTCCCGCTGCTGACCGATGAGATTGTTGATTTCTCATGCGGCATTCCTTCTGACTTGAAGCTCAAAGGTGGACAACTTCGTTATTTCTTCAGATATGCAATGAAAGAATTCCTGCCCAAAGAAACACTATCAAAATCCAAGCATGGCTTTGGCTTGCCATTTGGTGTCTGGTTAAAAGACTATGAACCCCTCAGAGTCCTCGCTCACAATAGCCTGGAGCAACTGAAAAAAAGACAATACTTCAATCCTGCATTTATCGATAAAGTCTGGCAGATGCACAGCGATGGCCACGCCAGTTATTACGGCGAGCTAATTTGGGTAATGATGATGCTTGAACTTTGGTTACAAAAGCACACTGGAAATTAACATGTTAGATTCCCTCTCCAGCTTATTCTTCCGACGCTTAGTAGACACCCTGTCACTATCCGGCCAGAAGTTATCGATCCTGATTTACCATCGCGTGCTTGCCGAACCAGACCCTATGCGACCATGGGAAATTGACGCCAAACAATTTCGCGATCATCTTAAGTGGATCTCCAGCGTTTTCACGGTTATCCCACTTAGAACAGCCGTTGATCAACTTAACAATGGCACGCTGGCATCACGAAGCCTCGCGATTACCTTTGATGATGGTTATAGCGATAATCAGAGTGTTGCACTTCAGCTACTCAACGAACAAAACTTTCAAGCCACTTTTTTTTGTACGACCGCCTATATCGATGGCAGTGCAATGTGGAATGATCTAGTAATAGAGGCTGTTCGATTATGGCCCGAAAACCAAATCAGCATTCCAGAGTTGGAAATCGAGTCTCTCTCAACTCGGACAATGACTGACAAAGCCAGCACGGTATTGATTATTCTGGATAAACTGAAATATAAAGATTTTGATCAACGCAACGACATTGCGAACATGCTCGCTTCTCAGGTTCAAGGCATGCCCAAACAGATCATGATGTCAGCCGATCAAATCAAAGCACTTCATTCAGCAGGCATGGAAATTGGCGGTCATACCCATAGCCACCCGATCCTTGCCAATTTGACCGAAGACAAAGCAACTGAACAAATTATCACCAATAAACAAATACTGGAAAAAATAGTGGGGCAACCCATAACCTTATTTGCCTACCCGAATGGCAAGCCCAACAAGGATTACAATGCATCTCACGTAAATATGGTCAGGGAAGCTGGCTACAAAGCCGCGGTATCGACCACTAAAGGTGCTTCCTCTGCCAAAACAGACATCTATCAATTAAACAGATTTACACCTTGGGATAAATCGCGCAACAGGTTCCTTGCTAGGCTGCTCATGAATTATTAACATATAATTCAGTTACTAGCGTATCTCAACTGAAATATTGAATTCGTTAAAAAGGGATCCAGAACAGCCCCCATAAAAAAGATCGAATTATTCAGAAGCCACGTTTAAATTTACGGACGGGTATTTTCAATAGGATATGGTATTCAGAGATTTAGCTCAACTATTGTGAAACTAAGCTCAGTGCAATCCTCAAAGGTCAAGTGGCGTATTAAATCATTTTAGTAAAATCTCAAGAGGGAGTTTGAACCGCCCCGGTTATTCCGGAGACTATTTTGTTTGAGTCAAGCCGCCACGGCTGACTCTTCTAGTTGCTGATAATACAGCATTTCATATTCCGCCGGCGATATGTCTCCAATTGGCTCCAGTAGTCGGCGATTATTGAACCAA